>Ga0310122_10002570_pt1 | contig 11554 bp, 10 predicted proteins | sample CB6_Bottom_1051__FD_203503 | JGI IMG/M metagenome (GOLD analysis project Ga0310122, IMG submission 203503) | Marine microbial communities from Western Arctic Ocean, Canada - CB6_Bottom_1051 | ecosystem: Environmental > Aquatic > Marine > Oceanic | place: Canada: Western Arctic Ocean | collected...
ACGCTGACTCAAAATTTTCAGAAGAAAAATTTTTCATTTATTGTAGAGAAAGCTAATGGGCTTACTTCGTAAGATAGTATGTGAGAAAGAAGGGGTTGAAGAAGGTAATGATGAAATAAAAAACATTATTGATAGCCTTTATAACATTCTAAATACTAGACGCGATTATGGTTTTTTTTTAAAGGACTTTGGTTTACCAGATCATCATCATATTAATTCAAAAGAGCATATTTCTTTAATGGTTATTAATGAAGTAACCAAAATAATTGAATATTTTGAGCCACGAATTAAATTAATTGATATTGTAAGAATTAAAGATGAAAGGAGTTTCTGCTTATCTTTTCGCATTGATTGTATTGTAAAAAACACCTCATACTCCTTGAATCTATTATTAGACAAAAAAGAAAACAACTATAAAATTGATTTATGACAAGTTTTGTTGAAGATTTAGCTATTACGCTATCACTTAATATTAAAGACAAGGTTTATGATGTCCCTATTAATAATGTTAGGTCTCTAGAGCTTACGTTACGTTATTGTGGTTTTTCCGGTAAGGTAAGTTTTATAGTGGATAATGAAGTGTCAAAAGACACACTGTTGGCACAGATAATAGAGGATGACTTGATTGAGGTAATATTAAAGGTGGAAAAGGTCATTGTACCTCCTAAAGCTGAAAGTATTCCTCTTAACTTAACAGGACTAGTGACCACACGAAGTTTTTCAGAACAAATCCAGGCTAGTGATGAACCCACTCAAACATTAATGATCAATCGTCATTATCATTTTGAGTTTGCAGATTCTGCCCAAGTTTTATGGAAACAACATCGCCCTTGTGACCTTTTTACAAATTCTACTTTAAAGGCATTGATCCAAGCTCATACCCCTAAAGAAATCGTTATACAATACGATTGGAGTTTTTTAGATGATCAATACCCAGTGCTCGGGTTATCTTTAGGGGCACCGACTAATGAAGCAAGTTTTTATGACTTTATATTATGGTTGGTAGATAGTCATAATGGTGTTTTTAGCTATGATTTTTCTACTAACGAGTATTCCTTAACAGCAACTAAAAAACCATCAAAGAGCACTCTATCCTTAGATCCTTTTGAAGTCGCCAATTTAAAAACAGAATATCCAGAGGTTTTGCGTTATCAAGCCAAAGTTTTGAATGCGTATGTTGATTCACCGAAAACAACCGCGGTTGATAATGCACAAAATGCTAGTCCGATGCGTCGAGATTATATTGCTAGTTACCCAGTTGCATCGGATATGCAAGCACGCGAAACTTTGGAAAATAACAGATTTAAACAGCGATTACATGAAGTAAGTCTGGGATATAAAAAATTTCAATTAGAGGTTACAGCACCAGGTCAATTAGTTAACTTTCTAAAATCGTCTGCGTGGGATGCATCATTATTTAATCAAGATAAAAATTATTGTGTAAATAAATGGTCTATGAATGCCTATTGGAAAAAACCAGGTAATGTTCCAAGTCACAGTGTTTATGAAATAGAACATTCTTTAAAGCTGGAGGGTAGCGAAGAGCTCTGGGTAGATATACCGTCTTATATTACTCCCGTTTATCCAGTTTTTGTAGAAGGAAAAGTTAACTGTGAACAGGGTGAAGAAACGGATGCGACGTATCAGTTTCAAGCTGATGATGATACCTCCATCAATTATTATCAAGTTAGTATTCCTTTGTGGGAAAATAAAAAAATACGCGCCGCGTACCAGCCCAGTATGGATACAGGCCAGTTTTATTTTCCATATTATAAAAATGCCAAAGTTTTAGTTGGTTTGAATTTTGATAATGCTTTTATTGTTAACTTTCTTGATTGGGAGAGTGGGGTGGCTTTGCCCATGGATTCACAGGGTAATCAAATAGTCATGGGTAAATCAACTACTAGTAAGAATGTTATTAAACATACTTATGTAGACAGTAAACCAGAATTTCAAATTCAGCGAACTGAGGAAAAAGATACTGAGTTATTACAGTTCTCAGATGGCTATATTATTTTACAAACACAGCAAGAAGACGATGGGAGTTAAAGATGGCATTGGTTTGTAAGGTTGAGTTGAGTCAAACCGGCGGGTTAACTTTAACAGTCCTTAATAAAGATGGGGAGATTACGCAAACATCTACGTTTAACGGTAGTACGATTGTTCACATCTGTAAGGGAGATAAAGAAACCAGCACTATAACGCAAAAGGAAGGTGAGGTCATTATGCATATACATAAAGCAAATGACGAAGAAAGTACTATAACTCAAACCATGAATAGTATAACTCATTGCGTAACAGATAGTGTCGATACCAGTACAATTACTCAAAAGCCTGACAGTCTTGTTATGGAATGCAAAAGTTTTACTGTCGATGCAGAGACTATTAATTGCTCATCGACTAAAGATACTAAACACGAAGCAACAGGTGAGTTTTCCATTGATAGTACAAAGACAGCGACATTGAATTCTTCTGCTGATGTAAATATATCTGCAAAAACTAATTTAAACTTAAAGGCAAGCGCTGATCTTGCAGTAGAAGCAACAGCGGGGCTTAAATTAAATGGTGCAACAGTTAAAGCTGCTGCCGGTTCAACGATGGATGTTGAGGGGCTTACAACTACGGTTAAGGGAAGTTCTATGGCTACTATTTCAGGACCTTTGATTCAGCTTGGGTAGGTTTTATGATTTTAGATGAGAGACAATATCAAGGATTTCTTGAAGAGTTACATGATTTAAAAAAATTCCAGCTGGATTATTCTGTTGATAACCCTGCTGCTAGAGTGGATTGGGATGACCCAGATGTTCAGCGAATAATTGAAGCTTTAGCTTTTTTTGGTGCACGTACTCATTTAGCTGCTCAGCGTAGCTTAGAAGGAACCCAGCAACGTTTATATCAACAGTTTTTTCCATATCTCCTAACACCACTTCCTGCGACAGCAATGATTCAAGCAAAACCAACGGCACAACTTACTGAAGATTTGGTTTTAGACGTGGGTACGGAATTTGAGTTGCAACCAGAAAAAGGTGGGTCAGGGATGTTTTGTCTTACGCGATCATTACGAATTTTGCCAATGGAGTTAATTGATGTAAAGCAAGAGCCTCAAATAGGTCAAGGTGTTAGGTTACTATTGTCATTTCAAGCATTTTACCCTTTAAATGAAGAGATCGGTGCGCTTAACTTACATATTAATTATTTAAATGATTATTCACTGTCACTGAAAACTTTTTGTTTTTTTAAACAATCTTTGAAAGCTGTTAATGTACAATTTGGGGAATATGACTCTGAAAAAGCATTAGGAATATGTAATTTCAAATTAGGACTCCCAGAGGAAAATATAGAAACAGATATATGGGCTCATCCACTGGAAGCAGAACGACATTATTTTCATTTTCCTAGGCAAGAGCTTTATTTAGACCTGGAACTGCCACCAATGCCAAGAAACTGGACTCAGTTTACGATTGCATTAGACTGTAATGAATCATTGCCCCGTCAACTTCGTTTACATAAAGATTTATTTCAGTTATTTACTGCTCCCTTAATTAATAACCAGCGCAATTACGCTCAACCCGTTGTTTGTGATGGCACAAAAGAGCGCTACACAATTCGACACCCACAACCAGAACTTGGTTTTAGGTTGCAAAAAATACAGGGTGTTTATGAAGTTACTGAAGAGGGTATGATTCCGTTGCGTAATGGAATACTCGCTGGAGGAAATGCCTCTTATGAAATTGAACAAGGTTTACAATATAAAGAGGGCGGGTATTTATATTCATTGGTTCCACATTTCCCATCCGCATTTGAGAGCCCTAGAACCTTGGTTGTCGATGCATTTTGGCAACAACCCTGGTATGACCTATATATTAATAAATCTTATACCTTGGCTATGTTTCACCGGCAAGAACCGGGGGTAAAATGGGAGCTTGTGGATACTGTATTTCCTCATTCTGAAAACCTCCGAATAAATAGTGCTGGTGAATATATTCATTTACTAACAATCTTGCACAAAACTTCCTTTAACCTCCAGAATATAAAAGATTTACTTATTAGCTTAGGTAGTGTTTCAACAAGTCCATTTAGTTCTATTCTTAATGCTTTAGCTGGTATGCGCATGGATGAATATTCATTAGGAGGTGTAGACAATCGTATAAATAAACAAGTTTATTGCCTACAGTTTGAAGCTCAATTAACAGCGAGTAATGAACTAATCGATACGTTTGTTCTGCATGTTGGGAAAGTACTTGATATATGGATTTCAGATGTATTAGTAGAAACATCTTGGGAGATACAAGATGATATAGATAGTGGTTTTTAGGTGAAACATATGAACACAAGTCCATGGAAAATTATTGCTAACATTAATTGTTATATTAACCCTTTTCGAGAAAACAATACCAGATCTAATATTACTGATAGTGATGTAATAAAATTGCGCAGCAATATACGTAATCAATTAGAACTTTTACGAAATATAATTACTGAACAATATTCAGAACATGATGCTTACTATGTAATATTTCCACTAACAGTGCATTGTGATGAATTGGTTAAAAAAATAGTTATAGATAATAAAGAGTTGGATTGGTTCTCATTGCAAGATGAATTATATAAGGTTGATGGTGGTGGGGATTTGTTCTATGAAATGCTTGATAGTCTATTAACAAAAAAAGAGACTTTACCATTAGTTTACCAAGTGTATTTATTTTGTCTGAATGATGGGTTTTGTGGGCGTTACACTACCAACCCTGAGAGAATTGGTGATTATATTAAAGAGTTACATAATCACATCAATTTATCCCCGGTAACAGATACAGTTTTATCACCTACTGTACAAGTTGGGGCGTGGAATTATTATCGGAAATTTAGTGGTTTTTATTACTTAAGTGTCAGTTTAATATTAGTATTGTATTATTTGTTACTGACTAACTTAGCCAGTAATTGGTAACTTGAAAAATGGCATATTCTGAAATTAACTTGGAATTGTCTTTATTAGGGAAGGTAGTTATATATGGCTTATAAAATTGATGCAATTTTTTCACCTGATAGATTGCGTAAGAATTGGAAAAAACCACTTAGTCCGGTCATTGTAGAGACACAAAATATTTCTAATATTAATATACATAGCCAGTATTCGAAATTACAGTGCTTAATTTCTGAAAATTACACGGGTTTCCCTCATTTACTGCCAGATGCAATGAAATATTTAACCGCTAAAATAGATCTTATGTTTGATATAAATAAAACAACACCTGCCGATGCAGGACAAATAGATGTTGTTTTATTATTAGAAGAACTTGAAGAATTGCTGTGGGCAATGGAATTAGAAAAAAAGGCGAAACAGTGACTCGCGTGGAAACACTTATTGTTGAAAATATCTGGAGATTTGATCCAATTAACTTAATAACTTTATTGAATTATATTGGTTATAGTATGAATGATATTTTATTTCGCAGTCACTATAGTAACTGTTCTCAATCACATTTGGTTCAAGACATTAAATTCTATAATGCACCAAAGGGTGTGGTTATTACGCTTAATATGGGGTTGTTAGGAGGGCAAAGTGCCTTACCCAGTTACTTTTTTGATAAAATAAATACTGAGAGTTTTGAAGGAGATAAATTTACAGGATTTTTTGGCTATTTTGATGATAGGCTATTACGCCGTTTTTTATTTGCTGTTTATTCTGAATTGGATCAAACCTTTGTTCAAAGTTGGGAAACTAGAAAAAGAGCAGAACTTTATACTCTGAAATTAGATAGCATTGTTACCCTTCAGTGGTTGTTTCAGTTAGTATTCCCAGAGTTACAGGTTCGTGTGGATAAAGCTCCCCTTAAACGAAGCCTTACTTTACAGTCGCCTATTTTAGGGGAATTAACTCTTGGTCATCAAACTGTATTTGGGAAAAAGAAAGAATTATTAGTACTTGGTAAATGCATTACACTTATTACTGATGATGAATATTTTACTAATAACAATCCATGGACGCATGAAATAAAGATGAGGCTGGAAAGTTTACTATTTCCAATTTTATACACAGTTGGGTTAAGTTTAGAAATATGGTTGGTTATTCGTAGTCAAGGTACTTCACTCAGTTTAAAACAAAATAGTTATCTAGGTTATGAAAACATACATAGCGATAATTTACAGGTCAAACGGGTACGTATTTTTTCAGGATTTTTATGTAGTTAATACTAGGATAACGATAGATGAATATTGAGCTATTGCAAGGTACATTACGGGTCGTTAAAACCCCAGGGCTTAAAAGTACAGATCCTCGTTTCGATATAATTTCCACCCTCGTAGTGGAAGGGAATTATATCGAGGCGGCTGAAAAAAGCGAAAATATTATTGTAGATGAAATTTATGATATTAGGATAATTTGTTATTTTCTGTATGGGTATTGGTTGGAACAAGGCTTAATAACTATAGGTGAGGTTCTCAATACTTTGGAACATATAATTTTGAATAATTGGGAAGCAATAGGTCCTGTGAAACGCCGTGAACAGAACATTAACAATAGTTTAAGCTGGATATTTAAACAGGTATTAAAAAATATTCAATACGAAGAAAGAAAGGATACCGTGCAATGGCAGCAATGGAAAGAAACGGTCAGTGTAGATGAGATTAATAAAGTATTGCAAGCGAGTGAGGCATTTCGTTTAATTGTGATTGAGAAACTCGGGAAGAAAACAGGTTCTATTGTAGCTTCTAGTAAAATTGATAATTGGCTACGTACCTTACAGCAATTATGCTGTGAGGTGAGTGTGAGTGCACCGAGTACGAATAATACGATTTCTGCCTTAGCTTTCAATGGTAAAGGAAAGAAGTTTGAGGCGTCTTACCATATGGAATTACTAATCAAAAAACTCTCCGCTTTTGAATATTTAGTTGAAGAAGGAAAATTTAGTAAGGCAGCATTGTTAGCAGATGATATTAACCTAACTTTAGTAAACTTTGATCCTATGTTGTATTTTCCAAAAACCTTTGAAGAATTTATAAGGCTTCAAGCACTGAATTTTGAGGAATTATCTGACTATGAACAGTTTAGGGAAACACCGCAATGGCGAGCTATGCAAGACTGGTTAAAAACTGACCTTAATAGTTTTACAAATAATTAGGAGAGTATTATGGGCACTTTAGTGACTGGTGGGGCTGTTCTTAAGTGTAGTTTTGGGTCAGCACCGTCGACGTTAATGACATTACCTACTAATGCGGTGATGGTTGCTATGTATGCAGCCAATACTATGGATAATTTGCCATTTGTTAATATTTTACCTTTTGGTATGTGTAATAGTCTAGCCAACCCTACGGTGACATCCGCGACGGTGGCAGCTTTGGGGGTTTTAACCCCTATGCCTTGCTTACCGGTTACTGTATCACCTTGGGTAGCAGGAAAACCCACTGTATTAATTGGCAATATGCCTGCCCTCAGTGATGATAGTACGTTGATGTGTTGTTGGGCGGGAGTTATAAGTATCGACTCACCTGGTCAAGTCAAGGTAATGCTTTAATTATGCCTAGCAATAACGATGTTAACCCTTGGTCTACTGCTAATATTGCTGCTTTTGAAGCATCTTTATGGCGAGTAAAAAAAGGTTTATTTACTGATTTACCCTGGCTGGATTTTAGCTGGAAAGAACCGGTTAAATTTTGGCGAGGACTCCATGGCTATTGGAAACTACAACAAGCTGTGCAAACGAAAAGTATGCCTTTGGAGTGTTATGATTTTTACCATGATTTGTTAGTTAAATCTAAAGATGACACAAGCTTGGCATATGTTTGGTTTGATGGAGATGTATGGCAAGCGTGGTCTTATGCCGAGTTGCGACAGGCCGTCGATGGTTTGGCGGCATCCTGGGAGAAGCTAGGTGTACAGCCAGAAGAAACGGTAGCAATATTGCATCAGCAAGGGCCACAAACAATAACTGCTATTTTGGCGGGGTTACGTTTAGGGTTAGTAATCACACTATTACCTCCACAAGGCGATAGTTTTGTTCAGCGTCGTTTAAAAAACCTAAAACCACAACGATTGGTGATGGATCAATTTTATCAATACCGGCTTGCAGAGGTATGGCAAAAGTTAACACTACCTAATACGCTTTCCTCTTCGTCTCCGATGCGACAACCTTATTTATACCCTGCGAAAGCTATTGTTTTGCAGAGTTTTGATCCAACAAGTCTAACCCCGGATGTAGCGTGTCTGGTTGATGCGGATACGCTTTATTTAAGTGCGTTGCGAGATGGTATTTTTGCTTTAGGACTTAAAGCGGGGCAAAGCTGTGCCGCACCTGATTGGCACTCTATGGAAAGTCAGCCCGCGCTTATTTTAGCGGTTTTATTGAGGGGAGCAACTTGGGTTCATATTGATTTGGTTGATATTGAAGAGAATACTGAGCGATTGTTAGAACAGCCGATAGATGTTTTAGGCGTGAGTCGTCGTTTGCGTGATGTTTTGCGTCACAGTCCTCCTAGTGGTGAGAAACCTTGGCAGTATTGGTTTCGTCACCCCGCAGAATCCGCTGATTTGACTTTGTGGCAGGATTTTATTGAGAAATTGCAGTTGCAAGAGTGTTATGTCGGTAATTTGTTATGGAATTCTAGTCTGGGTGGCGCTATTTTTTTTTCTGCTCGGTATCGGGGCTTATCGCATCATGAGTCTGTGCCTACGGCGGGGTTGTTGTGGCAATTTGGAAAGATTGCAGACCCTGAGTTGCCGTGTTTAGATAATTCAGGGCGGATTGCTTTAGGTACGGAGATTGAGGGCGAGGTTGTTTGGACCGCTACACCGCATATTTTGGCTATTTATTTGGATGCTTGGCATTATTTGGGTAATTATCCGCGGGGTCGGGCGGGGCGTACTTATCTGCGTGATGAAGTAATGGCTGTGTTATTGGGGTGTGAGTCTTATATAGCCTTGATTGAGGTTTTTGTTTTGGCTGGGGATACTGATCCCCGTCAGGTGTTGTTGGTTTTTGGTGAGGGTGTGGATACTGATGCTTTGCTTCAACGGGTTGAGTTTGAACTGGGGGCTGAGTTTCTACCTGATCGGATTGAGTGTTTATCGTTGTTTCCAAAGCTTGATGAGGGAGGTGGCGTAGATCAGGGGTGGTGTCAGCTTCATTATCAGACCGGTGAACTTTATCGGCGGGAGCGGAGTGAGATTTTCCGATGTGTGTCGGAGTTGAAACGAATGGTTTTGTTGTAGATAACTCATTGAAACACTTGTTTTTATAGTTATAAAAAGTGTTGTATTTGACCGCTTACATGATGTTCAAAAGACCCATGTTTAAAGGATAAAAATTAATATATGATTATCGAAAAATTTAATTTAAAAGCCCAGGCTTCTATTGAACGTGCTTGTCGTTTAGCGGTTGAAAAAGACCATGGGGTAGTTACTCCTTGGCACTTTCTCTATGCTCTTTTAGAAACAAAAAATCACATCGGATGTGAATACTTAAAACAAGCGAATATTGATTTAGTTATTTTAGATAGCATCGTGGGAGGACAACTACTTGCCCAACCCAAAGCTCTAAAAAGCACTCAACAGACCCCCATCGACCGGGAACTTGAACGCCTCTTCATCCATGCAGAACAAATCTCCATCAGTGTGGATGACAAATACATAGGCCTTCAGGACTTATTAATGGCACTCTGGGAACTCGATGAATGGGTTGCCGTCCTAACAGAAGCCGGTGGCAGTAAAGAATCCTTTAGAAAAATGCTACAAAATACCCCCAAAGGTGGCTATAAAAGCGGCGAAAACATAGAAGAATTTGAATATCTAAACAAATACGCCCGCGATTTAACCGAGCAAGCCCGACAAGGTGAACTAGATCCTGTTATTGGTCGCATAGATGACATTAACCTGACCATACAAGTCCTCTGTAGACGCATCAAAAACAACCCTATCATCATAGGTGAAACAGGTGTAGGCAAAACTGCCCTCATTGAAGGACTCGCGCAACGCATTATCGACGGTGATGTGCCTAAGGACTTAATCGGTTGCTCAGTTTTAGCCCTTGATATGGGATTAGTTATTGCTGGAGCAAAATATCGCGGTGAATTTGAAGAGCGCTTCAAACGAATACTACAAGAAATCACCGATGCAGGTAATATTATTACTTTCATCGATGAAATTCATAGTCTGGTGGGGGCAGGCAAAACCGAAGGTTCAATAGATGCAGCAAGCCTACTAAAGCCCGCATTGGCCAGAGGCGAAATTCGTTGCATTGGCGCAACTACCTATAGTGAATACCGCAAATATTTTGAAAAGGACAGTGCCTTAACCCGTCGCTTTCAAACTGTTCGTATTGATGAACCTGATGATGAAACCAGTTTAATGATCCTGCGTGGCATCAAAGAAAAATACGAAATGCACCATGGTATACATATTACCGAATCCGCATTACTGGCAGCCGTTCGTCTCTCAAGACGCTATATTGCTGATAGGTTTTTACCCGATAAAGCCATTGACTTAATCGATCAAACTGCTGCTACAGTGCGTATAGGACTCTCGGCTAAACCAGAAGAACTGGAAAACATAGATCGCCGCTTAGTTGCATTAGAAATCGAATACTCAGCATTAATCAATGAATCCACAGAGCTAAGGAAACAAGAACTACAAAACGAAATTAGTGAACTGCGTGAAAAAAGTCAACAGATGACTGAACGCTGGGAGCGTGAAAAACGCGCGATGACCGAAGTGCAAACAGCTCGTCAATTACTGGAAGAATCAAACCGCGAAATAGAGAAAAAAATTGCTGAAGAAGATTTTGTACGTGTTGCAGAACTACAATATAAAGTCATTCCACAGGCAAAAAAAACCCTTGCTGAATATGCAGATATTGACACTAGTGAGACTAGCACTCAACAAAACTCCATTGGTGAGGAAGATATTGCTGCGACAGTCGCAAGAATAACAGGAATTCCTATCTCTAAAATGCTTGATTCTGAACAACAGCGACTTTTGCAACTAGAAAATCATTTACGCGAACGCGTGGTGGGACAGGAAGAAGCAATTGCTGCTGTCTCTAAGGCCATTCGCAGGGCGCATACGAATATTCAAGATGCAAATCGGCCATTAGGTTCATTTCTAATGCTAGGACCTACGGGCGTGGGTAAAACAGAATTAGCAAAAACTTTAGCACATTTTTTATTTAATGACGATACTGCCATGGTACGTATTGACATGAGTGAGTTTATGGAAAAACATTCTGTCTCTCGTCTCACAGGTGCACCTCCAGGTTATGTGGGTTATGAGGAAGGCGGTGTACTCACCAATCAAGTACGAAGCAAACCTTATAGTGTCATTCTGTTTGATGAAGTAGAAAAAGCGCACCCTGATGTATTTAACCTATTTTTACAAGTCTTAGATGAAGGTCGTTTAACCGATAGTCAGGGCCGGCTGGTTAGCTTTAAAAACTCATTAATTTTAATGACTTCTAACTTAGGCTCTGAAAATATAGAGCCTGTAAAAACAGAACAACAACAACAGAAAATGCAGGCGCAAATTATGAAAAATGTACGTGCCCATTTTCGTCCTGAATTTCTTAAT
>Ga0310122_10002575_pt1 | contig 11549 bp, 8 predicted proteins | sample CB6_Bottom_1051__FD_203503 | JGI IMG/M metagenome (GOLD analysis project Ga0310122, IMG submission 203503) | Marine microbial communities from Western Arctic Ocean, Canada - CB6_Bottom_1051 | ecosystem: Environmental > Aquatic > Marine > Oceanic | place: Canada: Western Arctic Ocean | collected...
CGTCGTCAAATTTGCCGAACGCATTTGCCCTGTAATGTTCCTGAAGCCGGGGCACGAGGCTCTCGGCACCGCTCAGGTGGATTTTCCAGCCGCCACGCTGCCAGAGCAGAAACTTCACGATACGCTCGACATGCCGGAAGTTGTTTTCCGCAAGCGCGTGATCCTCCGGGAAGACCACTGTTCGATGGTGGAAAACGGAGCCGTCGGTCTGCTCCAGTGCGATCCCGATATCGACCGGCGAGCCAGTGTCGCGTGCGGCCTGCTCGAAGGCGCGGTTGGCCAGGATCGCCGGGCGGTAGGTGGGGTGAAGTTCGGGGAGGAATTTCGGTTCGGGTAACAGGTTTGTCTCGCTTATCACAGGGCGCGGATAATTTGACAACCCACCCCGCATTGCAAGGCCGCTTGTTGCAGAGAGGCCCGGAAGGGGTAAGTTGCACCTTACCTCAATTTTTAGGACGAGGTGGAACTCGCCCCTCCCGGTTCATCTAGCCCTTGGCCAAGCGGAGGATTTCGATGAGCGTGTCTCCGTGCTTGAGGGTCTTTTTTTGTTCCCATGGCGCGGCGAACTCCAGCGTGTCGCGCTTGGTGTGGCCAAGGACGAACAGGCCGCCGTGCTCCAGCAACGCGGGGAGCTTCTCGTCGTCGAGCATTTGTTGGGCGAACGACTCGGAACGCTTGTTGATGTTTTTGTCGCCGTAGGGAGGGTCGGCCAGGATGAGGTTGAATTTAGCCCCGCTGCCGCGCAGTTGCCCAAGCGCGACGAACGCATCCATGGTTTTGAACTGCGCTTGGGCAAGCGGGGCACCAATGGCCCGGGCGTTGGCCTGCATGATTCGGGCGTGCTTGGCGGACAACTCGACGAATGTGGCCGAGGCCGCGCCGCGACTCAGGCACTCGAGCCCCAACGCACCGGTGCCGGCGAACAGTTCCAGCACCCGCGCACCCTCGGCAAAACCGGCCAAGCTGTTGAAGATGGCCAGTCGCACTTTGTCCGGCGTGGGACGCACCCCGAGCCCCTTGGGAACCTTGATTGTTGCGCCAGCCGATGTGCCTCCGATGATCCGCATCCGTGCCGGGAGTGTCGCGCTTGGCCAAGCGGGTTGCAACCCGGTGGGTCAAATTGGCACAAAATAATCTTTTTTACGTTTGACCGTTCATGGCCGGGGGGAGTAGCTTCCCTGTCCTTTTTTACAGGAACATGATCGATTTTCAATATATCCGAAAAAAACAGAAGGGGTTGTTTGCCCTGATCGCCATCCCGGTAATTATCGGCTTCGTCTTCCTGTTCACTCCAGATGCCGAGGACCGTCTTTTCGGCCGAGGGCTCCAGTCGGAGACCGGCGTTTACGGCCAACTGGACGGAGAGACCGTAACCCGAGGCCAATGGATCGAGGCGCGGAATATCGTCTTGGCACCGTTGATCTTAAGTTACGGCGGCCAACTGCCCAATCTAAACAATGAATATATCGACAACCAAGTCCCCAACGTCCTGACCCGGCAAGCCTGGATGGCCAAGTATGGTATTCAACCCAGCAATGCGGACGCGGAGGACTGGGTCATAAAACTTATTGACCGATCCCTGAGAAATGCTCCCTTGGGCCAAAACGCAACACGGCGGGAATTACTTAAAGAGTTGTCATCAAACTTTGGCGGAGTTGAGCGACTTTTGGCATTCGCGAGTTACACCGTTGGCGTTGCCCAACTGGAAGAGTTGGCTACCGTTTCAGGCGGCTTGCTGTCCGTCCGTGAGGCTCAAATTAAATTCCGGAATGAAAACGAGCAGTATGAGGCGGAGGCGCTTTTCCTGAGCCACACCAACTATCTCACGCTCGTGCAACCAACCGATGACCAGATTAAAAGACATTACACCAACACGCTCGCGAACAACCGCATCCCCGAGCGAAGGCAGGTGTCGTATGTGACTTTTCCAGCGACAAACTACCTCGACGAGGCAGAGAAAAAATTCAACGAGCTGAACGCAGCGGGCCGCATGGGTTTTCTGACGAACTACTGGACGAACATCACCAGCATCGCAGGATACAAAACCAACACCATTCCCGCCTTGGCCAAGCTGATCGCCCCGGCCCGAACGAATTTATACAGCGGCATGAAGGAAGAAGAGGCCACCGCCGCCATCCGTGAAGCAATCCTGAGAACTCCCCATCTTGGCTATCAGAACGAACGCCAGGTGGAGCTCAAATCCGGCTTGGCCGTGGTTGAGGCTTACAAGGCAGGATTGAAATTCCAGAATAGCCTGGAGGAAGCCTACAAGGCCCAGCCGGCCCTCGACACTCTCGAGAAGATGGCGCTGCTTCAAAACCTCACCGCCACCACCAGCGTGCCGGTCGATGAGGCCCGTAGCGGGTATGTACCGGGTTTGACGGGCGTCTCTTCGGCGGAGGTGTTCGCCTTGAGTGAGACCAACGCGTTCATAATCGGCGACGCACCGTTTGGCGGCGTGTCCAGTGATTTTTACATCGCCTCACTCAAGAAGGTGATCCCGAGGCGCTACCGAACTTTTCTCGAGGCCAAGGCCACGGTGACGGCTGACTTCAAAAAAGCAGAAAGCATCAAGTTGATGAATGAGGCGGGCGAAAAAATCCATCAATCCATCAAGGATGGGAAAGCGCTCGAGGAAGTGGGCAAGGAGAACAATCTCGCCGTGACCAAGCTTGGTCCTTTCGACTCTGTGGGAGGCGCTATCCCTGGCTTGGCCAATAAGGCCAACAGAGAAGACGTGCGCACGCAGGCGCTTGGCCTTGATGTGGGGGCAATCAGCGAGTTGATCACCAGCAGTACGGATTCATCCGACCTTGCATCCGAGGAGGCGGCGTTCGTGGTGAAACTGACCGGCAAAAATGCGGTTTCCAAGGACAGGTTCGATGCAGAGTTTGCCGGGTATCTCAAGAGCGCGCGCTCGGCGGCCGCATCCCAATCGTACAACGCCTGGCTGCGTGGCCAAACAGCGGAACTCTTCAAGTATTCCCTCAAAACTTACGTTGATGGAGAGGGCGACATTGACGTCAAAAGCGATGACGGCGACGGCGGGTTTTACAAGCAGGGAACAACGGTGACGCTCGTGGCCAAGCCGGCCGCCAACTTCGTTTTCAAGGAATGGTCCGGCGCGGTGACAGTCGGCACCGGTAACGCAATCAACGAGGTGACCGTATTGCGCAACTCGAGCGTCACGGCCACCTTCGTCGAAAAGGACGCCAAATAATCCGGGCCGCTTGGCTCGCATCGCGACGTGGGTTCCGGTGGCAAAAACGTCATTCGCCTGTTCGCTACGGATGAATCTCATTCGTGGGTTTTCCCGATCCTCCTCGAGGACGAGCATTACCTCGCGCTCGACAAAATGACCCACATGGCTGTCTCGCACAGCCAGTCATTCCCCGATCGCCCAAGTCTTTCCAACCTGATACAGCACGCCATCGCCACCCAGGCTCGCTGGGTAACCAAGCGCGACATTCGGCACCTCGGTTTTGCCTATCGCATCGACTTCGAGACGAGCGGCATCGCCCTGTTCTGCAAAAACAACGAGACCCTGCAAAAGATCGGGGACTTGCTCGGGGCAAACGAGGAACAGCGGGAGTTCCACTGCCTCGTCCATGGCACGCCGGGGGAGGAGTCGTTTGAGGTCGACGCCAAGATCGGCTGGGTGCCGGGTCGCCCTGAAATTATGCAAGCCGGCAAGCAAGGTAAACAGGCCCGGACCCGGTTCGAGATCGTCGAGCGATTCGCCGGTGTCACGCTGCTCAAGTGCCTGCCGGACACCGACCGGAAACAACAGATTCGCGCCCACTTGCAGCATGCCGGGCTGCCACCGGTGGGCGACGCCTGCTACGGCGGACAGTTGCTTATGCTGTCAAAAATAAAACGCAATTACCGGCCGCGCCGTGACGGCACTGAGCAACCGCTCATCGACCGTACCGCGCTACATTACAGCAAGCTCAACTTTACGCATCCGATGACCTGCGAACCGGTCGGGATCGAGTCGCCCTTGCCCAAGGACATGCAGGTCGCGTTAAAGTACCTCCGCAAATACGCCCCGGCGCGGGATGGGTCTCACGACTCATGAGCAGCACGACCACTTGTTCACGGCGCTTGGTTTTGCTGCTTAGCCTGCCTGGTGGTGAGCCGTTGTCTTTGCTTGGGCGAGGTGCTTGATTTCAGCGCTGCCGAATAGGCTGCCAAGGCTGCTTCCGCCTGGCCGGATGCGGCCAGCAACTCGCCGAGCTTTTCCTGCAGGACCGCGCTGCCCTTGGTTTCGGGCAACTGCTGCAAATACTCAATCGCCGCCTTGGGCGGAGCGCCGGAGGCCAGCCCTTGGTTCACCGACAGCAGATGAAACCACTCCAGCATTGGGCTCTTTTGTTGATCCAATTCAGCTTTGACCTGCTCCGGCGATTTGCCGAACGGGCGGTAAAGCGGGTCGCCGACAAACACAGTCTGCCACGACAACGCGCGCGTCGCCGCATAACCGGCTTCGCCGAAGGTGAATCCGCTCTGGATGAGCCGCGAAAAAAACAACGGCTGATCCGGCGTCAACTCAAGGTACGGCTCGTAAACCGTTCCGAATGTGGCTGTGACGCCCTTGTTGATGAATGGCCCAATCCAGCGCGCATGCGCGTCGCGGATCATCGACCCGTTGAACGAGTGCAAATGATACGCGATTGCCCCGGGCATGAACTCAACCGTTGACTCGGCAAAAACGCCCTCAACATTGATCCCGTACCAACCGGCGTAAAAGGCGATGTGACTCGCGGGGAAACCCACCGGCAGGGTCTCCGGTTTCTCGTCGACAACCGTGGCGAATCCGCTGCGCCGCATGATCTCGGCGACCTTCCGCAACCGGTCATCGCCGACCTTGAATTGACCGGTTGAATCCCCCCGCAAGTCGATGTAGGCGCGGCCCCAAAGCCCGTTGGCCTCGGCGGCGATGGCCCGGTCAACCAAGCGCTTGGCCAACTCGGCGGACGGGCCGTCGAGCCGAGCTACCATGAGCACGCCGTTGGCGGGCGAGATTTGTTTGGCATCCGTCTGCCGGAAGGCCGGATTGATGACGATGCCGTACCGTTTTGGCGCTTGGCCAAGCTGCGGCAGCATGGCGAGTTCGCTATCCACCGAAGCCTCATTTCGTCGCAGCGGAGCGGCCGCTTGGCTGCGGCCCTCCTCGTTCAACGCGTCATCCTTGTCCACTCGTATCGGCACCCCCCAGCACAGCACGAGGTAGCGGATCGATGCTGTTTTGCCGTCGAGTAACTTCCGCTTGGCCAACTCGGCAGCCAACGGTTGCTCGAGTTTTGTTGTGAACTCCCGCCGCGAAATCGTGTGCCCGTCCGATAACGGCAACCCAATGAGATGCCCCGCCGGGACGCCACGCAACTTGGCGTAATGTTGGGCAACAGCCTCCGACTCCGGCAGCTTGCTGTTGAACAGCACGGCCACACTTTTTCCTTGGCCAAGCGCGGCGCACTGGGCCAAGGCAATGACGGTGATCGAAGTCAGCAGTCGCTTCATGTCATGCAGAACTTCATGCCATCGTAGGCAAACCGTACGCCGTTGGGCAACTCCGCCTCGTCGCGGTCGTGGTCGTAAAAATCCGTCAAGTGGGAAAGGAGCGTTTCGTCGGCGGCGATGCGGCGGGCGGTGGTGAGCGCCTCGTCGAGTGTCATGTGCGACGGATGCTCATGTGGGCGCAGCGCGTCAAGCACGGCAATCTGCACGCTCTTGGCCGCCTCGACGGCCGGCGGCAAAACCTCTTTGCAGTCGTTGTAATAAGCCAGGCGCTTGACGCCGCTCTGCTCGAACAAAAAGCCGAGCGAACCCATCCCGCCGTGCGGCTGCTTAAAAGGAGTGATCCGCAAATCGCCCAACGCGAGCGGCCCCTCGATGAGGTGCGGTTCCGGCTTGAAATAACCGCGGAGCATCGGCCCCTCGAACGCATATTGAAAGACCCGCCGCAGGTCGCGCATCGTCTTATCGTCGGCATAAATGGGCAGCGGCCGGTGCCCGTTGATGGCGCAAAACCGGCGGCAATCATCCAGCCCCATGACATGATCCGCATGCGAATGGGTGAACAGTACGGCGTCGACGTGGCGAATCCCCTCGCGCAGCACCTGCGTCCGCAGATCCGGGGTCGCATCGACAAGCAGCCGGATTTCGTCCGTCTCGATGTAGATCGACGAGCGCGTCCGATGGTTTTTCGGGTTCGCCAAAAACTCCGGCGGATAGTCGGCCCCGATGATCGGCACGCCCTGCGACGTGCCGGAACCGAGGATTGTCAGATTGAATTTCACTGCGTTTTGTTTTGCCTCCGTCGTGATCTGTTTCCACATTCACCCGCTTCCGGCGCATGCTGACCGATCTCCGAATCAAAAACCTCGCCCTCGTCAACGACTTGGCCATCCAGTTTGGCCCGGGCTACAACTCGATCACCGGCGAGACCGGCGCTGGCAAGTCGATCCTCATCGGCGCGCTTGGCCTCGTGCTCGGCGAGCGGGCCGACCGCACCCTCATCCGGGACGGCGACGACCACTGCTCGGTCGAGGCAATAATCGAGGTCGCCGGTCTTGGCAAAGCATTTCACTCGCACCTCGACCAAAACGGCATCGAGCCGTGCGAGGAGAATCAACTCTTCCTAAAGCGCAGTTTTTCCGCTTCCGGCGGCAACCGGCAGTTCGTCAACGGCTCACCGACCACGCTCAATGTGCTCGCTTCCATCGGCGAATGGCTAGTGGACATCCACGGCCCGCACGACCACCAGTCGCTGCTCAAGGCTGCGCGGCAACTCGAGATTCTCGACGCTTACGGCGGGCTGGAAAAACAGAGGATCGACTTCGCCGCGCTCGTTGACCAGCGGGCCCGCTTGGCCGCGCAAAAAGCCGAGTTGATCGTCGACGAGGATGCGTACGCGCGCGAGCTGGATTTGCTGCGCTTTCAAGTCAGCGAGATCGAGTCCGCCCAACTCAAGCCGGCCGAGGAGCCGGAACTCGAGCAGGCGTTTCAGCGGGCAACCCACTCCGCACGCTTGGCCGAGTTGAGCGCCGAGGCACGCCAACTCATCGACAGCGGCGAGCCCAGCGTAACCGACTTGTCCTCCGCGCTTGGCCGCGCGCTACAGGAGATGGCCGGGATCGATGCTGGGGCGGAGTCGCTGCTCGCCGAGCAAACTGCGATCAGCGGGCAGTTGGCCGACTTGGGTGCGGCGGTTGCCGATTACGCAGAGCGACTGAGCCTCGACCCGGCGCAAATGAAATTAGTCGAGGAACGGTACAACCTCGTGCAGACACTCAAGCGAAAATACGGCTCGACCTTGCCCAAGGTGATCGCATTTGGTGACAACGCAAGCAAGCGCTTGGCCGCACTAGAGGGGCGCGACGAGGAACTGGCCCGATTGAATGCGGAAGCGGCCAAGCTCGACGAACAAATACAAACGCTTGGCCAAGCGCTGAGCGCCGCGCGAAAGGCAATCGCACCCAAGCTCGTCGAGGAGGCGGAACGCCAGTTGAACGACTTGGGCTTTTTGCAGTCCCGCTTCGATGTGGAAATCATCGACCCCAGCGAGCTTGGCCAAGCGGAGGCGGCTGTGTCGCGAACCGGTTTTGACCAGATCGAGTTTCTGTTCGCGCCGAACCCCGGCGAGCCGTTCAAGCCGCTCAAGGCCATCGCGTCGTCCGGCGAAATGGCGCGGGTGATGTTGGCACTCAAGACCGTGCTCGCCACGCAGGACAGCATTCCGATTCTGGTGTTCGACGAGGTGGACTCGAACCTCGGCGGCGAGACAGCCGGGGTGGTCGGCGAAAAAATGAAACAAATCGGGACCAATCGCCAAGTGCTCTGTATCACGCATTTGGCCCCTGTGGCGGCGGCGGGGCACCGGCATTACCTCGTGTCGAAAAAGGTCGTCGAGGGCAGAACTCTGACTCGTGTCACCCAACTCGACGGCGAAAGTCGCGTGGAGGAATTGACCCGCATGCTCGGCGGCGGAGGCGCTGCCGCCCGCCAACACGCCGAGGAACTGCTTTCTTGAGTAAATCCTAATTCCCAAGTCCAAAACAAATTCCAAATTGGAAAACAACAATCTTCCCTAATCCGTGAAATCCGTGTCCCATTCAAGCTGATTCCTCCAAAAAACGCTTTTATAGTTCGGTCGAACACCGTAAGCTCAGTGCTCCCGTGAGTCGCGGGGGATTCCCATTTCGATGAACAGTTATGACATAGCCGTTATTGGCGGCGACGGCACAGGCCCGGAGGTCACCCGGGAAAACGTCAAGGTGCTCGATGCCACCGGGCAGAAGTTCGGCTTCAAGCTCAATTACACCGAGTTCGACTTCGGCGGCGAACGCTACATGCGCACCAACGAGGCGTTGCCCGACAGTGCGGCGGATGACTTGCGGCAGTTCCCGGCCATCCTGCTCGGGGCGATCGGGCATCCCGACGTCAAGCCGGGCATACTCGAGAAGGGCATCCTGTTGCGCCTACGCTTCGAACTCGAGCAGTACATCAACCTTCGCCCGGTCAAGTTGTTCGACGAACGGTTCTGCCCTCTGAAGGGCAAAAAAGCCGAGGACATCGATTTTGTTGTCGTGCGCGAAAACAACGAGGGGCTGTACACCGGTTCCGGCGGGTTTGTGTTCAAGGGCACACCGCACGAGATCGCCATCCAGGAAAGCGTGAACACCCGGCGCGGTGTGGAGCGCTGCCTGCGCTACGCCTTTGAGTACACGCGCAAGCGCAACAAGCGCAAGAACCTCACACTCTGCGGCAAGACCAACGTGCTGACGTATGCGTTCGACCTGTGGGAACGCGCGTTCCACGAGATCGGCGATGCCGACTACAGCGACATCAAGCGCGACTACGCCCACGTTGATGCCACCACGATGTGGTTCGTGAAAAACCCGGAATGGTTCGACGTCATCGTGACCGACAACATGTTCGGCGATATCATCACCGACCTCGGCGCGATGTTGCAGGGTGGCATGGGCATCGCCGCCGGCGGTAACCTCAACCCCGAGGGTACCAGCATGTTCGAGCCGATCGGCGGCAGCGCCCCGAAGTACACCGGCCAAAACGTGATCAACCCGCTGGCCGCAATCTGCTCCGGCGCGCTCATGCTCGAGACAATCGGCGAAGACGAGGCGGCCAAGGCCATCGAGGATACCGTCATCAGCGTCACCCGCGAAAAAATCAAGGACTTGGGCGCCGGCCGCATGGGCTACTCCACCACAGAAGTTGGCGACTTGGTCGCCTCGGCCCTGTAGGTTCAAGCACCAAACAATTCCAAGGGCCGGCAAATTACCGGCTCTTTTTTGTGCCCTTGGCCAAGCGGGGTTGCGTCATGGCCAAGCGGCTCTTATGCTGCCGCCGCCCCTTGGCTGATCGACCAACCGTAATCTGATGGAAAATACCGGTACATTTTTGACAACGCTGGATTTTGTCGTTTTCTTCGGCTCCCTACTTGGAGTCATGGCGCTTGGCCTCTGGGCCGGGCGGAATGAATCCACCTCGAAGGATTACTTTTTGGCAGGCCGAAATGTCCGGTGGTGGGGTGTGGCCGGCTCCATTTTTGGGTCGAACATTTCGGCCAACCACATGGTGGGGATGATGGGGGTCGGCTTCACGCTGGGCTTCGCCGAAAGCCATTTTGAGATTACCGCCATCGCCGGGTTGTTGCTGCTCTGCTACTGCTTTTTGCCGGTCTACCGCAAACTCAATATCTATACGCTTAGCGATTATTTGAGTCGCCGTTATGATGACAAGAGCCGGGTGGCTTATTCCGTCATCATGGTTTTGATCATTACGATGGTCATGATGCTGCCCGCGTTTTATATCGGATCGAGGTCGGTGAACTTTTTGCTGGTTGACCAGGCGCACATCAACGAAGTGCTCAAGGCCAGCGCGGGCGGCGAGGCGCAGACTATTGAGATTGACAAGACCTACTACATCCTCGGCGTGCTGATCATGGCGCTGGTGACCGGCGTGTACACGATCGTCGGGGGACTAAAGGCGGTGATTGTGACGGATGTTTTGCAGTCGGTTCTCATGTTGGCCGGGGCGCTGATCGTGGCTTGGTTCACATTTAACAGCGTCGAGATTGGCGGTTGGGACGGCATGCGCGCGTTGGACGCCAAGGGCAAGGACTTGGTGCATCTGTATTTGCCTTCGGATCATCCGCAGCGGCCGTGGACCGGGATGCTCAGCGGGCTGATGGTGCTGCATTTTTACTACTGGGGTGCGAACCAATTCATCGTGCAGCGGGCGCTGGCAGCGAAGACCGATAAGGAGGCGCGGGTGGGAATCATCACCGCTGGGTTTGTGAAGTTGCTGATACCGTTCATCTCGATCGGCACCGGCATCGCGGCGTACTACATTTTCGCCGAGAGAATGCCGGGAGTACAGGTGGACGGCGACACGGCTTTCCCGCTGCTCTTGCGCGAAGTGGTCGCCCCGGCCGGCATTGCCGGCTTGGTTGGTTTGGTTGCGGCCGGCTTGATCGGGGCGATCCTGTCGAGTGTCGACTCGATGATGAACTCGGCCGCGACGCTGATCACGTTTGATTTTTACAAACGATTCGTCAACCCGGAGGCCACCGACAAGCAATTGATCCGGATGGGCCGGGTGCTGATCGGCGTGATGGTGATCGGGTGCGCTCTGTTGACGATCGTCGTGTTCGACCCGAACACGAAGCAGCTCTTTTTCACCTACGTCGCATCGCATCAGTCGAAGCTGGTTGGTGGCGTGGTGGTGGCTTTTGCTGTCGGGATGCTGTGGAAGGGGGCGACGGCGGCCGGCGGCTTTGCGTCGATCATCACCGGCGTGGTTGTTTCTTATGCGGTGGTTCCCGTTTACGGGGTGACGCTCGGGAAGACCGAGTTTTTCTCCGGCATGTTCGGCGCGAACCTGAACTTCTTCCACGGAGTATTCGTCGCTGCAGTTTTCGCTACCTTGGCCAATGTCATCGTCAGTAAAATGACACAAGGCGATGAGCAAAAATCCAGCCTGACCTTCGTCGGGTTGGGCGTGTTTACCAAGGCCAGTCTGCGAGCCTTGATCACCAAGGTGATGCTGTCCCTGTTGGTTTATGCGCTGCTTGGCTTTTTTATGTGGCGGGAAATCGCCTCGCCCTTGGTGGCGGCGTTGATCGGGTCAGCTTGGACTTGGTCGATGTTCATCGATACAGCGCTCAAGGGCAAGGCGGGCAACCTCCTCAAAGACGACAAATTCTGGGGCGGCCTGCTCGCGGCCTGTGCCGTCTTCATGCTGTTTTACTTCAAATAAACCAAGCTGCCTGGCCAAGCGCTATGCGAAAAGGGCTTTCATTCGGGCCAAGCCGGTGGAGATGACCTCGAGCGGGTCTTGCTCCCACAGTTCAGCGTTGAACAGTTCCAGGCTAACCGTTTTGTCGTAGCCTTTTTCCTTGAGCACGGCGATCTCTGCGGCGAGGTCGATCTGTCCCTCGCCGATCATCACCCGGTCGGGATCGGTTTGTGTCGTGGGCGCCTTGCCCGGCGCGGCGTCGTCGATGTGATAGTGGCTGATTTTCTCGA
>Ga0310122_10002577_pt1 | contig 11546 bp, 11 predicted proteins | sample CB6_Bottom_1051__FD_203503 | JGI IMG/M metagenome (GOLD analysis project Ga0310122, IMG submission 203503) | Marine microbial communities from Western Arctic Ocean, Canada - CB6_Bottom_1051 | ecosystem: Environmental > Aquatic > Marine > Oceanic | place: Canada: Western Arctic Ocean | collected...
GTTGAGCACCTTGGCCATGCGGCGACAATTGCATTACGATAGACAATCAAAGCTGGTAACCCAGATGAGCTAATGTGTCTCTTAAACTAGGAGGTGGTTAGTCCAAAATGGTTTGACGACGTACAGGCGGCGACAAACGCCAGGGAGAAGAGCGCAGAAAAGACCAACGGAGGCAGGGCCGACGCCGGGCGAACTAAATCGACTCAGGCTTTAAAACTGCTTTATTCAGAGGTGCCCTAGATATCGAAGAATGCGATCAGGCAACCTTTCGAATCCGGGATATCGTTCATATCGACCTTACCACCGGTCAACACGGTATTCAGGGCGTCTTTGAGATAATGCTCACCGGCGTTATTGCGCTGGGTCTCGTATCCAAGCTGGTCATTAATCGGGCCGCGATACAATACTTCCCTGGTCTTCGGGTTGACTATAAATACTTCGGCGGTGCGTTCCACGCCCAATGCCTTCGCCAGGGCCTGACCCTCGTCTTTCATGATCGGGAAGTCGATGCCGAATTCGTCGGCTTCTTTGGCTATGCGCGGCATGCTGTCCTGAATATTCGAATTAAACATGAGGAAGTCGATGTTTTTTGACGCGAACTCATCTCGGACTTCCCTATAATTTGGCAATGCGATTCTGGCGATAGGGCAGCCGACACCTTGGACATAAAATACGACGAATTGCTTGTCTGCATACTGATCCAGGGTATGCACCACGCCCAGGTGATCGCTTAACTCGAACTCGGGAATCGATCGCAACCAGTCGTCCGCTACCGCCGCCAGTGAGCTTAATAGCACGGCACAGACTATAAATAACTTGCGTAGCATAACTGCTCCTTTGAATTCGTGATGGGGGCTGAACAAGACCCAGGATCCGAACTTTTCTCTCATTAACTGTGAATAATGGTAACAATATTCACGGCTTCATCACAGCGTATTGCGCGTTAATGTCACAGAAAATTGCAGATTGAACTTTTAACCGGCTTTTGCCTTATGTTGTTGAATTGATTTAATTGGGAATAGGGGCTTGGCTAGCATTGAGGCATTGTAAGTTCCAGTAACTAATTACTGTATTGAGGTCATATTGCACAATAGAGTATGCTGTTCATGGATTTAATCAACGGAATACAGCGATGAAGCTTCGAATCTCTCAGTGTTTCACTTTCTCGATCCTGGCTCTGCTGGCTGTGCAATTGACGGCCCAGGAATGGGTGATGCCCAGAACTGCAGATGGGAAACCTGATTTGCAGGGTATCTGGACCAATGCTACCCAGACGCCACTGCAAAGACCTGAAGAGTTTGGCTTGAAGGGATTTCTGACCGAGGCCGAGGCAGCCGACCAGGAACAGGGATGGCGCGATCGCATCGATCGCTACAGCACGCCGAGTGATCCGGATCGGGCAGCACCTAGCGACGGCAATACCCAGGCAGGCTATAACGGCTTCTGGATCGACCGGGGCACTGACGCCATCAAGATTAATGGACAATATCGAACCTCTATTATCGTCGAGCCACCGAACGGTCGCATCCCCTACCTGGAAGGTGGTCGACCCTCGAATGATCTGCGCACCCAGTGGCGTGCAAGACCCGGGGTCGAGCCTTACGATGATCCCGAGCTGAGACCTCTGGGCGAACGCTGTCTGCTCGCTTTCGGGTCGAGCTCAGGTCCGCCCATGCTGCCGGTGATGTACAACAACAATTACCAGATCGTGCAGACCACAGATCATGTGATGGTCCTGGTGGAAATGGTGCACGACGCCCGCATCATTCCATTGAACATGGACCCCCATGTCACGGATCTGGAAAAATGGATGGGAGACTCGGTGGGCTATTGGGAAGGTGACACCCTGGTGGTCAAGACCAGGAATTTTCACGAACAGCAGTCTTATCGCGGTAGCTCAGAGAATTTGCTCGTCACCGAGCGTTTCGAATTGATTGCCCAGAATAAAATTAAATACAGTTTCACCATGGAAGACCCCTTGTCCTACCAGCTCCCCTGGACCGGCGAGATCGCAATGAACCGACGCCCACTGCAGGAACCCATGTATGAATATGCCTGCCACGAAGGCAATTATGCGTTTACGGGCATCATGGCCGGCGCCAGAGAGCTCGAGAGACAGGCGGCCGCTGCGAAATAAAGCGGGTAATAGGGCGTCACTGTATTATTCAGAGGTGCCCTAGGCAATAAAGAGGCCGGAACATGTTGTTATGTTCCGGCCTTTTTAGGTTCAGGCTTGGCAGCATCCGTGTCTCGGCAGGCGCATTCGAAAAACGCCTGAAAAGCGCGGGGCAGCCGTCGAAAAGTCATGCCCAAACCAGTATAGTACAGGCTTACCGCTGGCGCAGGACCTTTAATGCTTTCCCGAATCACCCGCATCTACACCAACCTCGTATTTGGTCGACCTGTTCCGGTGCTGCTGGTGCTCCTGGCGATCACTACCGTGTTTGCCTACCACGCCCGCAATTTTCGTCTCGATGCTTCCGCCGATTCCTTGTTGCTCGAGGGCGACAAGGATCTCGAATACTCTCGGGTCATCAACCGGCGCTATGGGATTCGGGATTCTGTCATCGTCGCCTATACGCCGCTTGATGCCGAGCTATTCAGCCGGGAAACCCTGCAGGCTATGGAGCGGCTGCGGCGGGAGTTGTTAGCTGTTGAGCGCGTGCAATCCGTTGACAGTATTCTCAATGTTCCCATCTTTCTGGATACGCAACTGACAGCGATCTCGGAGGATTACCTCACGGTGATGGATGCGGAACTGGACCTGACTGTGGCCCGCGAGGAGATTATTTCCAGTCCCGTATTTCGCAATGCTGTGGTCAGCCCTGACGGTCAGACTGCGGGTATGCTGGTGAATTTTGAAATCGATGAACGCTCGAGATCGATGTTGCAAGCGCGCACCGACCTGCGCAACAAGGAGTCCGACGGCAGTATTACTGCGGCAGAGGCAGTGGAACTCCGGCAGGTAGAGGCGAACTACGCCGAGTACACAGCCTTTTCCGGTAGCAGGCAAACGCAGACTATCAGCACTATCCGAGGCATTCTGGATGGCTACCGGGACCATGCCCAGATCTATCTTGGCGGCGCGCCGATGATCGCCGATGACCTGGTCACGTTCGTGCGGGATGATCTCAGGAGTTTCAGTTTCGGGGTTGTGGCCTTCATCATTATCGCGCTGGGGCTTATATTCAGAAAAGTTCGCTGGGTGGCATTGCCCCTGGCTTGTTGCGCCGTTGCCGGCACTATCATGATAGGCATCCTGGGGTTTATGGATTGGCGGGTGACGGTGGTGTCATCCAATTTTATTTCCCTGTTGCTGATCATCACCATCTCTCTGACGGTCCATCTCACCGTGCGCTACCGAGAGTTACGCGCCAAACTCCATTTCAGTAATCACGACAAATTGTTGAGACACGCCATACTGAGCATGTTCAAACCCTGCCTCTATACGGCGCTGACCACGGCGGTTGCATTTGGCTCCCTGATCGTCAGTGGCATCTCACCGATCATCTCCTTTGGCTGGATGATGGTGATGGGTGTGCTGGCAGCGCTCTCCGTCGTCTTCATCATGTTTCCAGCCATCATGAGCCTGTTGCCGGTGGATCAGACCAGACTATCCTCCGATCTGAAACTGAACCTCACCTCCGCCCTCGCCACCATCACCGACAAACTAAAAACCAAGGTGCTCTACATTTACGCCATGGTCCTGCTGCTAAGTATCGTGGGTCTGACTCGACTGGAGGTGGAGAATAGTTTTATCGATTACTTTCGCGAGAAGACCGAGATTTTTCAGGGCATGACCCTGTTCGATGAAAAACTCGGTGGCACCCTGTCTTTCGACCTGATAGTAGACCTGCCCGAGGAGGCGGATGCATTCGACGATGGATTTGATGACGGCTTCGATGGTGGCTTTGGAGACAGCACCGATTCCGATGCCTACTGGTTTACCGGCTCGAAGATGGATCTGATCAAGGGTATTCATGAGTACCTGGATGCCGACCCGCAAACAGGAAAGGTTTTGTCCTTCGGCGCGGTAATTCAGCTGGCAGAGAAATTGAACTCCTATGAACCCATCGATGGATTGTTATGGGCAGTGCTCTATACCCGCATCCCCCAGACCCTGAAAGACTCCGTGCTTACTCCCTTCGTTTCCATCGCAGACAATCAACTGCGCTTCAATGTCCGCGTAATCGAGTCGGATCCGAATCTGAAACGCAACGAGTTACTGCAGCGCATCGAGCGGGGCGTCGAAGAACAATTCGGTTTTAGCGATGAGCAGGTCAACGTTACCGGCATACTGGTGCTGTACAACAACGTCTTACAGAGATTGTATGAGTCGCAGATTCTCACCCTGGGTGTGGTCATGGCGGTCATCACCCTGATGTTCCTGGTGTTATTCCGCACTCTCAAGATTGCGATTATCTGCATTATTCCAAACGCCATCGCCGCGATATTCGTGTTGGGCGTAATGGGCTGGCTCGGCATTCCCCTGGATATCATGACCATCACCATAGCGGCTATTTCCGTGGGCATCGGCGTGGATAACACGATCCATTACATGCACCGATTCAAGCGCGAATTCCCCCGCTTCGGCAATTACCGGCAGACCATGTACTTCTGTCATAACAGTATCGGCCGTGCCATGTATTTTACGTCATTGACCATCGTGGCGGGCTTCTCTATTCTCGCGCTGTCGAACTTTATACCGACCATAGTGTTTGGATTATTAACTTCTCTGGCGATGCTGGTCGCATTGACTGGATCTCTTACGCTGTTGCCACAGTTACTGATCACCTTTCAGCCGCTCGGTGCTGAAGCGCAGGGCAGCGAAAATTGATGAAGCATTTGATCTTTTTCTGTGCTGTGCTGTTAATACTCATCGCCTGTGGCGAGGCGGCAAACGATGCCTCACGAGAATTAACGAAAGTAGAAGGCTATATGAGCAATCCGGCGGCGGTGGCGAGGGGCGAGGCAATCTTCGCAGGCTCATGTTCGGTCTATTGCCACACCATCGAGCAGGAAGAAACAGATGCCTTATACCTGTTTGATTGTGAGTGGAAGCATGGTAATAGTGACCAGGAGATATTTGCCACGGTCACTACCGGTGTGCCCGCTACCCGCATGGTGGGTTTCGGCTCAAATTTTCCCGAGGGTGAAGAAGATCTGTGGAAGCTCATTGCATACTTGCGAGTTAACCAGCAAGCTTGCGGCTAATAGTGAATTCTTGAGACTGAAGTACTGATACGAAGAGGTTTTAGATGGCGGTTAATTTTCCCAAAGAGGACAGCAAAGAAGGCAAGGGTACAGGACGTTCGGGGTTTATGGATGAAAAGCTGTTTAAATCTCGATCCATCACAATATTCGGCGATATCAATGACAAGATGGCGCGGTCGGTAACCGAGAAGTTGCTGGCCTTGTCAGCCGAGGGCGATGAGCCAATTTCGATCTATATCAGCTCGCCCGGTGGTCACGTGGAATCCGGCGATGTCATCTATGACATCATTAAATTCATCAAGCCCAAGGTGAAGATGATAGGCACGGGCTGGGTGGCCAGCGCGGCGGCTACAATTTATCTCGCTGCCGATAAAGCCAACCGCTATTCGCTGCCTAATACGCGCTTTTTAGTACATCAGCCTTCGGGTGGTTCCAGCGGTGATGCAACTGACATCGCGATTCAAGCCGAAGAAATCGTGAAGACGCGAGCTCGTATCAACCAATTGATCGCGGATGAAACCGGTCAACCACTGGAGCGGGTGGCTAAGGATACGGATAGGGATTTCTGGATGAGCGCAGAAGAAGCAATTGAATATGGAATCGTCGGTAAAGTTATTCGCTCAGTTTCTGATATCGCATAATGGCGGATTAGGGTAAAGCGGCCAAGAAAAGGGTGTTTGTTCTTCTTATACGCAAATTCAGTGCTGGGTATTTGCTTAATGTAATTTGCCAGTAGACTATTTACGGCTCAGCAGTTTCGAATTTCACTTAATCACATAGACCATCCTCAACATGAAGCGATCTTTAATTATTCTAATAGCATGCCTGTTTGGAGCTACCCCATTAGCACAAACCACTAGTGAAACTGCGGACCTGTCCAGCGAAATGCAACGCATTATGAGTTTTAACATTCGCTACAACAATCCACGCGATGGCGAACACGCCTGGCCGTATCGTAGAGATCACGTAGCGGCTCTTATTCAATTTCACCGGGCTGATATTGTCGGTATGCAGGAAGTTTTACGAGGTCAGGTAGAGGATCTACAAGTATTGCTGCCTGAATTTTCCTGGGTAGGAGTAGGGCGTGACGATGGCAAACAGGCAGGATTGGGCGGTGTGTGGAAATAGGGGGAGGGGTAAAAGTAAATCTGAAATCATTTTATGGTAGGTAATGGGCTAGTTTCGGACGAAACCTGCCAGGGGTTTTTGAAATTCAGCGCCAAACCCATTGAGTAACTCCTTTACTTCATCGTTTGCTGGACCAAATACTATGAATTTCGTGACGTGAACGGCGTCTTCAAAGAAATAAATATACGGCTGCATGTTTTCGCCATGAGCTAGAACTGCATTGTTATCAATGTAACGCTCATAAATTGTAAGCCTACTCTCATCTTCATTTAAGCAATATTCGTAAGCCAATGCTCCAAGTTCGTTGGCTTTAACATGAGCCACTATTTCCTCTAATTTGTCGTCAACAATTTCTCTGTTTACTATCTTCCCTTCATAAACCCAGTGAATAGCGCTATTCATAATTATCCTCCAAGGATGGCTACATTTATTTGTGCATCAGAAAACCGACTTCCTGTTGAATTAGCAGCAACAGAAAAGCAGAGTAGGGTTATTGTTGTTAGTAGTTTGTTCATGGTTTACTTGGTACATTTATCGGGAAGAGATTCCACGACCGTTCTAAACTCAATTGCAAAGATTGGTGCTCTGACGGCATAAATTTCGCGGGCTTCGCAATAGTCATAAATTATTTGTATTCCGGCTACCTTTGCTTTCCACGTCGATTCGCCCATTAGTCCCTGTGTGTACTGATAGAAATCGTTTTCAAAGATAAACCACATTACATGCATTGCATTCCTGAAGGCTGTGTCTTCCACAGAAAGGCTTTGCTTAATATCTCGCTTGAAGTATATAGATTGAAAATCTAATCCGGTTTCTAGGAATGTTGACACAAAATTATTGGTAATTTCAGCTCTGCCTTGTTGCTGGCCTGCAATTGCAATTCTTTGTGATTGTCTCATCTCTAGGCCAACAAAAATCAGTGAGGCTACAATCGAGATCATGCCAAGCAATTGAATCCAAATATCTAAGCTAACTTTTTTCATTGTTTATTCTCCCCATTAGCAGCAACGGAAAAGCAGAGAAGGGTTATTGTTGTTAGTAGTTTTTTCATTCGCAATCCTGATAGTCAGATTCAAAACATCTTGTAGCCATGTCTTGTCCTCGTGCGAGTTGTTCGGGGGTTAGTCTATCGGCTATTATATCTCTATTGGACCTCGCAACTTCTAGTCCTTGTGCCGCAGCGACTGAGTACCAGACATAAGCTCTAATATTGTTTTGCGGAACACCACTTCCGAAGTCGTACATAAGCCCTAGTCGGAACTGGGCTTCTGCTATCCCTTGTTCTGCTGCTAACCGAAACCACCTAACTGCTTCAACATCATTCTCTGGAACACCACGTCCATTGGTGTACATTATTCCCAGAGTGAACTGGGCGATTGCATGACCTTGTTCCGCTGCTCGCTTGGTTTCTTCGAAATCAGGCTGACCATAAGCCCCCCTGCAAACCCAATAAGCAGTAGGGTGAAGAATGTAGAGATGAGTAGTTTCATAGCCTTATTCTCAAATATATCTAACCGTTCGTCCAGAATAGTATGTAATAGTCCGAGATGGAACCAAATAGAACAAGTGGGTGGTGCCCCGGGGGTGGAGCAGACGTTTAATGAGGCTCTGACGCGCAATGGCTGAATGACAGCTATCGACCCAAAGCGGACGGATGGAGTTTCCCAAAAATCCCTCACTAGAGCCTCAAAATGCCGACTAAAGAAGGCGTGGACATCAATTTAGATAGCCTTTATTGTTCCTATGCTCCTTTACCATCTACGTCAATGGAATCGCTTTGTTGGTAGTTGGCTGAGTTCTTGAATCGCTGGTACCAGGTATTAGGTGCCAGGGACAGATTTAATTAATTTACGTTGCGCTCGCCCTCGGGCCAAAATGGCTTGCGTAGTTCGGTCTTCAGGATTTTACCCGCACCGGACAAGGGCAATGGCTCAACCTGAAATGTCACCGATCGCGGGCATTTGAAGCCTGCGATCAGCGTTTTACAGTGGATGATCAGGGTATCCTCATCCACCTCGGCCCCATCTTTGAGTACTACAACTGCATGAACCTGTTCACCCCACTTTTCATGAGGGATGCCGATGACGGCACACTGGTCGACGGACTCATGCTGGTATAAGGCATTTTCGACTTCCGCCGAATAGACGTTTTCACCCCCGGAGATAATCATGTCTTTGACTCGATCGACGATAAACAGGAATCCTTCGTCATCCAGGTAACCGCCATCACCGGTATGTAACCAGCCATCGACGATTGCCTTGCTGGTTTGCTCGGCCATGTTTCTGTAACCCAGCATTATGTTCGGCCCCCGCATACAAATTTCCCCGATGACGTCGTTGGCAACTTTTTGATCGTTCTCATCCATGATGCACAGATCGATACCCGGCAGCGCCTGACCCGCAGATTTCATCTTGCCCGCCATGGGTCCTTCGAAAGTATGGCGTTCAGGCGACAATACCGTGATCGCCGGTGCAGCTTCTGTTTGTCCGTAGGCCTGACGAAAATCGACGGCAGGTAAAACCTCCATCGCTTTTCTTATGACGGGTTCGGGCATCGGTGAAGCGCCGTACCAGATGCCCTGCAATGACTCCAAGGAGTACTCGCCAATGGCGGGATGGTTGACCATCATGTTAACCATGGTGGGAACGAGCAACATGCGTTGAATTTTATAGTCCTGTATGCCTTGAAGGGTTGACACAGGATCGAACGCTGGTTGAAAGTAGTTTGATCCGCAGAGTGAGGTCGAGATTATGCAAACAAAGGCGTCTGCGATATGGAACATCGGCGCCACATGCAACATCCGATCTGCCACTTGCGCACCCAGCATCGGAATTGCCTGCATGGCATTGACCACCAGGTTAGTGTGGCTCAACATGACGCCTTTCGAGCGACCGGTGGTGCCACCGGTGTAGAACAGCCCAGCCACGTCATCACCTTGACGATTCGCATCTTCGACGGGTTCGTTGTCAACCACATCAGCATAGGCGATGTAGCCTTCCGGCACATCCCCATCGTCAACAAATATAAAGTGTTTGACGTGCTGCAGCTGCTCTCTTATTTCAGCGACCATCGGCACAAAATTGCGGTCAACTATCAGCACGCTGGCTTCGGAGTCGTTAAGCCAGTAAACCACTTCCGGGCCGGCCAGCCTGGTATTAACCGGTTGAAATACGCCCCCGGCCCAGGGCGTGACAAACATGAATTCGAAATAGCGATCACTGTTCAGCGCCAGCATGGCGACGCAGCCGTCGCTGCCAATACCCAGCTGCTGTAGGCCATTAGCAAAGCAGGCAATCTTGTGAGCGAACTCACTCCAGGTTTGGGAACGCTCGCCATCTATGGTAGCGACAACCTTGCCGTTGGTTTGTGCGGCCCTGCGAACCAGTTGCGTCATCGAGAACATAGGGTATCTCCAATACTTTAGTTTCAAACATGATACCCAATATAAGGCGACAGACCACCTTCTATGGAGCGCACTCGGCAGGCGGTGGAGGAATACATGGACCTTCCCGTACTGACTGATATACAAATACCGTATTAAGAGAATTCGGGTCCAGTGTGATCATGTAGCAGTTCGAAGTGTCCGCTCTTGGCCGGAAGCAGACCCTTTCATATCAGAAATTCAACACCTTTCAAGGCACTTTGGCGGCCTTTGGATTGAGCCCTTAGAGAAGTTGAAAAATTGGGTTTAAGGATAATGTCCATTCTGTGACTCCTAACAGGCCATAGCCCCGTCCCTGTTCGAATAAGGGGGTGCGTTCCAAATACCTTCAATTAGGACCGCTCCTAATATATGGTTGAGAAAGTCAAATTCGCTCTGTCACAGCCCACGTAATATGCTGCCTCCCATAAGAAAGAACCACTAAGATGAGCTACCCTATAGGGTGGGTGGTTCAAAGTGCTTCAAACCCGCATTATTGTGTTTTGGGTTAGATTAAATCCGCAACTTTGTGATGCTACTGACAGATAGTTTACTTCGAGGTGACCAATAGGTCAGTTTAGGTGACAATGAGTGTACTTCCACGTCACACCTACCCAAAGGCCAGCGGGTGGCTTGTCTACGGGCTGGACGAGCAAGCTAGGCCGTAGAATCAGTAGTTAGGCGCACTACCGAGCGATCCAGCAATCCGTTGGGAGAACGAAGATGATGAAGCCGTTGAAGATTGGCTTACTGATGGTCGGCGTCCTCATGGTGGGGACACTCTTGACACTGCGTGTGACCGGGCTGGCGCCGGGACATCCCAGTGCCGAGGAATACGCCAAAGCCAGCCGGTCGGCCAGGCCGGGATTGTGGTTGACGGGGGAGGTTGTCCATGAGGCGGTGACGAATTGGGACTGGGTCGACCAGTTCAGTGACCCCTTCAGCGAGAACGCAACCGAGCTTGAGACTCGTACCTGGTACGGTATCCGCCACTCCGTCACGGTCCTACTGGTTCCGCGTGGAGACAAACTCTACCTGCAGTCGAGTGCGCAAACATTCAGATTGAACAAGGAGTTCCCATACGCCAAGGCGTGGTGGAGAAACGTCGAGCGCGATCCGCGTGTGCGCCTGAAGATTGGCGGAAAGATCTACGAAATGACGGTGGTATTAATCCAAGACCGGGCCGAGGTTGCCCGATTGCGAAGGGGGAGAGACCCTATCGTGAAAGAGATGGCTGCCGGCGGGAACGAATACATCACTGAGGAGTGGCACTATTGGCGCGTTTACCAGCGAAACGTGCCGGAATATGGGACAGGGTCGACAGCTGCTCTATAGACTTTATTGAACTTCAGGTAAATAAACAGTCCGCTACTGGCCGAATGCAGTCATAAGCGAGCATGAAATCAAGCGATTAACCAACGTCCGCTTTTTTGCAAAAAAAATATTTGCCCCTCGAAACCAGTTCCCAATAGGCGCGCTGGGCTAACCAAGTATTTACCAAATCGTTCGTCCAAAATAGTATGTATAAGGTGCAGATGGAACCATCCTTGTGCGAGGGGGTGTACCCCGGGGGTGGGGCTGGCGAATGGGGTTTTCTAACGCTGTGAGTTTTATTTGTTCCATGGGCCCCGAGCCAGGGGCCACTGCTTTAGTTTCTCTCACTGCTGGGCGTAAAACTAGGGCATAGCTTAGATTCAACTAAATTTTATGGGTAGGTAGCTGGGTATGTACGAATATAAATTAGGCTGATATGCCCGTTTTATAAGGAGAAGTGGCGGATAGT
>Ga0310122_10002578_pt1 | contig 11546 bp, 14 predicted proteins | sample CB6_Bottom_1051__FD_203503 | JGI IMG/M metagenome (GOLD analysis project Ga0310122, IMG submission 203503) | Marine microbial communities from Western Arctic Ocean, Canada - CB6_Bottom_1051 | ecosystem: Environmental > Aquatic > Marine > Oceanic | place: Canada: Western Arctic Ocean | collected...
ATCTCTAATTCATTCCGCCAAGATGGTTTCAAATTATCTATGACTTCAAAAATTAGTGGCGTTAATAAGTAAATACCAGTCACCGCTAGATTTGATGTAGGTTTTTTTGGTTTTTCTGTGATTTTTATAATTTTTTTATTCTCAACATCCGCAATTCCAAATCTGCTTGGGTTATCTACTTCACATAATAAAACTGTGGCATCATAATCTGATTTGTTAAAATTCTCTACAAAATCTCTAATAGACTTTTGTATAATATTATCTCCTAGAAAAACAAGAAATTTCTCATCATTGACAAATTCCTTGCACAATCTAATTGCATGTGCAATTCCTCTAGGTTCATCTTGTTCAATATATGTAATGTTCACCCCAAATTTTTTTCCAGTTCCATAATACTCTCTTACTTTGTTTGAACCCAATCCACCAATAATCATGGCAATTTCTGTAATTCCAGATTCCTTTACAGATTCTAGGCAATATTGTGACATTGGTTTATTGGCAATTGGAAGTAGCTGCTTCGGACCAGTATGCGTTAATGGTCTTAGTCTTGTTCCGTGACCACCATGTAAAATTATACCTTTCATTCTAAATCAAACTCACATTTTCTCAATCATTCTAATCCGCTTTACCATTTCTGAAAGTTTTTCTGTGCTGATTGACGTAGAGGCATCTGGCCCTCCCGAATTAATCATTTTTACATGTTTTTCTATGTAAATCTTCCTAGATTTTTTTTGCTTTTTTAACAGCGTAAATAATATTGGAGCAACAATATCCATTGTATGATCAGAAAATCCATCATACTTTACAGCATCTATCCAATTTATTTTATCAAAATTTAAAGGATAATCTGATATACAATAACAAAAAGTAGTCTTATTATTCTCAAATATTTTCGAAATTTTTTTTTTATTACCCCCCATTCCCATACTGATAAAAATCTCTTTTTTACTCCGTGCTTTTTCTTGTAGAACCTCTAATGAATTTGGATCAGTTAACATACATGTTCTTGATGCAATTTTGAACTTTTTAACTCCTATTGAAATTAGAAATTTTACACCATCTGGATAAAAAGCACTACAAAAGAATTCAATTTTTTGTTTATCTGAAAACTCTTTTAATTTTTTTGCCATTTGAAATGAAAGTTCAGATCTTTTAATCTCATTCCAATTTGGATGAGATTTATTGTAAAGCTCTTCCGCTTTCCACATCTGAAATTTTACAGCGTCTACGTCAGCCTTCTTACATTCTCGAATAATTTTTTTTGCTTTGGCATAGTTTCCTTCCCAGTTTGAACCAATTTCTGCTGTGATAAACACCTTCATAGTTATCTAAATTAAAACTTCAATTTCTATTTATTATAATTATAGTACAATTTGGAAGTTGAATCTAATTTTTCCACGGTGTTGGATTTAATGCACTTGGTGTTAGATCTTTCCAAGCTTCTTCATGGTTAAGATACCAATCAATGGTATTATGAATACCATGTTCAAAACTAGTTTTTGATTTCCAACCCATTTCTCTAGAAATTTTGTTTGAATTCATACTATACCTATAATCATGACCAGGCCGATCTTCCACAAATTCTATTAAATCTTCAGATTTTCCCATAATATCTAAAATTTTTTTTACAATTGTGATATTATCCATTTCATTATTTCCAGAAATATTATACGATTGTCCAGCTTTACCATCTAAAAGTGATAATAAAATACCATTACAATGATCATCAACATAAATCCAATCTCTAATGTTTGTGCCTTTACCATAAATTGGAATTTTTTTCCCCTGCTTTGCTAAAATAATTATTTTTGGGATCAGTTTTTCTATGAATTGTCTAGGTCCATAATTATTAGTACATCTAGTAGTTATTACGTCAGAATCATGTGTAACATAATACGAATTTATCAGAAGCTCGGCTGCAGCTTTAGTTGCAGCGTATGGGCTTGATGGATTAAATTTTGATTCTTCAGTAGCTGTATCAGATGATAAACTCCCAAATACTTCATCGGTAGAAATTTGTACCATCCGCTTTTTTTGCTTAGTTATTATATCTAGAATAGTAAATGCGCCTCTAATATTAGACACTAAGAATGGATTTGCATCATTAATGCTACGATCGACGAAAGATTCTGCAGCAAAATTTACAACCGCATCACACTTAGAAATAGTTTCTTCCATAAATCGTTTATTTGTTATATTTCCTTTTACAAATTCATATCTTGGATCATCCTGTATTTCTGACAGATTTTTTTTATTTGAACCGCTTAATTCTGCGTCAACATTAATTATCTTCAAATCCTTATTCTCGCCTAATAATTTTAAAATAAAATTACTACCAATAAATCCTAATCCACCCGTAACTAATATCTTCATAAATTAAACGCTAAATTCAGATTAATAAAATATTGCACTCATAGATTTGGTTCCTCTAAAAATAGTGTGCCATAGTAAGACTATTTATCCAGTAGCTTTTTTCATGAATTCATGTTTAAGAATAAAAAAATCCTCATAACTGGAGGAACTGGTTCACTTGGAAATGCGTTAACTCAGAGATTATTAGAACAAGGGGTAGATACTATTAGAATTTTTAGCAGAAATGAAAGTAAACAACTTGAAATGGAATCGAAATTCAATGATGAGCGATTAAGATTTCTTATAGGTGATGTTCGAGATTATGAACGATTGGAAAGGGCTGTAGAAGATATTCATATCGTTTTCCATGCAGCTGCATTAAAACATGTACCAGTAATAGAATACAATCCGTTTGAGGCCATAAAAACAAATATTCTTGGTTCACAGAATGTCATAAACGCATGTTTACATGAAAACGTTGACAGAGCAATTTGTATTGGCACAGACAAAGCTGTATCACCACTTAACACATATGGTGCAACGAAATTATTAATGGAAAAATTATTTGTGACTGCAAAAAACTATCTTAAAAAAGAAAGACATCAAACAAAATTCATTGCATTAAGGTATGGAAATGTTTTGGGCAGCAGCGGTTCAGTGATTCCAAAATTTATTGATCAGATAAAAAATAAAGAAAAATTAACAATTACCGATTCATCTATGACTAGATTTAGCATTTCAATGAATGAAGCATTAGATTTCATCTTAAAAGCTACTGAAATTGGAAAAGGCTCAGAAATTTTTGTACCTAAACTAAAAGCATATTCAATACTAGATGTAAAAGATGCACTTTTCGAACTTTTAGGTAAAACTGAAGAACAAATTGTAGGCATTAGACCCGGTGAAAAATTAGATGAGGTATTGATTAACAAAGATGAAATGAAATACACATGGGAATATCAAAACATGTACATGGTCATTAATCCATCCGTTCAACAACATACGCCATCATTATTAGATGAATTTTCTGAGAAGAAAAAGATTGAAAATATGGATGTATATTCATCTGATCTAGTCGAAAAAATACCTAAAGATAATTTGAAAAAAATCTTTACGGATTCAAAATTGTTAGATTGAATATAATTCTGTAAAACAGTTAATATAGAAAGATATTAAATTTTGGCTGTGAATGTATTAATTATTGCAGCACATCCTGATGATGAAATTCTTGGTATGGGTGGTACTATTTCAAAGCATACATCACAAAACGATGATGTAACTATAATCTATATGGCAACTGGAATTACTGCTAGACGAGAATTATCAAATGATAAACATGAAATAAAAAATATTCCAAAAATAATACAACAACAATGGCAAAAAGAAATTAATAAATTACGAATAGATGCAAAAAAATCTGCAAAACTTCTTAGTGTTAAAAATGTGAAATTTTATGATTTTCCTGATAATGAAATGGATGGAATACAATTACTCAAAGTAGTTAAAATTATTGAAAAAGAAATTAAAGAAACTAAACCTGATAGAATCTACACAAATCATTATGGTGATCTTAATGTTGATCATAAGGTAGTTAGTAATGCCGTTTTAACTGCATGTCGTCCATCTAGTTTTTTGGTAAAAGAAATCCTTTGTTTTGAAGTATTATCTTCCACTGAATGGAGTTATCCATATAATTTCTCTCCAAATTATTTTTCAAATATTGAAAAACATTTAACAAAAAAAGTTAATGCAATGAAATTATTTAAATCTGAAATAAAAAAATTTCCTCATCCACGTTCCTTAGAGAATATTAGAAATGTAGCAGCAAGATGGGGTTCGGTATGTGGTTTTAAGGCTGCAGAAGCATTTGAAATGATTAGAAAAATTGAAAAATGATAAAAAAATTATTTTCATTCGTGTAGATTCAAGTACTAAAATTGGATATGGTCATTTAATCCGATGTTTGGCACTTGCAGATACTTTAAAAATTTTTTTTCGAATATATTTCATTTGTAGTAGTTTAACTGGAAATATAATTTCTGAAATAAATAAAAAAAATTTCAAAGTATTTCGCTTTAATGTAAAACTGCAAAAAATAAACATAAAACATGATGCAGAAAAAACAATTTCAATTATTAAAAAATATGGAAATAATAATTCTATGCTAATACTTGATAGTTATGTTTTATCTAAACAATGGGAAAATTCTGTAAAACCATTTGTTCAGAAATTAATTGTAATTGATGATCAACCAAATCGTACACATAATTGTGATCTCTTGATAGATCAAAATTTGTCAAGTAATAATAAAAAATATTATGAAAAATTATTGCCAAAAAAAACTAAAAAATTACTAGGGCCGAAATTTGTTATGATTCGAAAAGAATTAAATTCACTTAGACGTTATGTAAAAATCCGAACTTTTCCAATTGAAAATATACTTGTTTCATTTGGTGGTACTGATACAGATAATCAAAGCATAAAAATTCTAAATTTATTTCAAAAAATAGATTCAAATTTACATTTTGATATAGTACTTGGCAAGGGAAACAAAAATAAAAAATATATAAAAAATATCTGCTCAAAGCAAAAAAATTTTTCATATCATGAACAAATAAATTATATTGGAAAATTAATGCTAAAATCTGATATATCTATTGGTTCAAGTGGTAGTACAGCTTGGGAACGATGTTGTTTAGGATTACCATCTATAATATCTATATGCGCTAAAAACCAGAAAAACACAGCTAACGAATTATCCAAAAGAAATTGTGTCATTAATTTAGGTGATGTAAAACAACTTGATGGATCTGATTACAAAACATCTATTGATAAAATTAGTAAACATCAACTGGAAAAAATGTCTAAAAATTCTTTTAAACTGGTTGATGGGAATGGAACTGAAAGGATTTTAGGACATATTTTAGATATGTCTCTAAGGAATTGATATGAAAAAAATCAAAATAAAAAATTATGAAATTGGAAAAAATTTTCCTCCTTTTATTATTGCTGAAGCTGGAATTAATCATAATGGTGATTTAAAAAAAGCGTTGAAAATGATTGATATTGCTAAAAATGCAGGTGTACAAGCAATAAAATTTCAAACTTATGATGCAACACAAATGATTGTTAATAAAAAATTAAAATATTCATATAAATCTCAAGGAAAAAAAATTACTGAATCCATGTTAGATATGTTTGAGCGATGTGAATTTTCTAAAACTCAATGGTACAAAATTAAAAAATACTGTGATAAAAAGAAAATTATGTTCTTATCCACTCCACAAAATCCAAGTGATTTGGAATTATTATTAGATATTGGAATCCATGCAATAAAAATCGGTTCAGATGATTTCACAAATCTATCATTAATTAAAAAATTTTCAAATAGTAAATTACCAATAATACTTTCATGTGGCATGTCTACTTTAAAAGAAATTAAAACATCGTTGTCTTATATTGATTATAAAAAATATCCTGTTATGCTATTATTAACTACTTCAGAATATCCGACATATCCAGAAAACGCAAATTTATTGAGATTTAATTCACTGTCTAAAATATTTCCTGATTTAATACTTGGTTATTCGGATCATACTCAAGGAAATGTTGCTGCATGCATGGCTGTTGCTTTTGGTGCTCGAATTTTTGAAAAACATTTCACAATAGATCATAATTTACCTGGTCCTGATCATTGGTTTTCAGCAGAACCCGATCAATTACATGATTGGGCTAACTCGATAAATAATGCTTACAAATCATTGGGTAAAAGTAAAATTTTGCCTACTAGAAATGAATTAAAAATGAAAAAAATTGCAAGAAGATGTCCTGTTGCACTAACAGAAATTAATAAATTTGATAATTTAGATGAAAATAATATTGGATTAAGACGTTCAGGAAATGGTTTAGAAGCAAAAACAATCATAAAAATTCATGGTAAAAAAGCAAAACGAAAAATTTCAAAAGATAAATTAATCAAACTAGAAGATTTTGATCAATGAAATTAACATATCACAATTCTGCAGCAGTTGTCATACAAGATAATCATACAAAAATTTTAGTTGATCCTTGGTTAAGAAATGGCGAATATTTTGGTTCATGGGGAATTTTTCCACCTTATGATTTTAAACCAGAAGAATTTGACAATATAGATTTTATTTACATTAGTCATATCCATCCAGATCATTGTAGCCCTAAAACATTGTCAAAATTAAATAAAAAAATTCCTATTTTAATACATGATTTTCCTGAAAAATACTTAAAAAAAAATATAGAAAGATTAGGATTCGATGTAATTGAACTTGAAAATAATAAAAGAACAGAATTAAAAAATAATTTATTTATAAATATAATAGCTGCTGATAATTGCAATCCAGAGATCTGTGGTAAGTTATTTGGCTGTGCAATTTTAGGGTCCGAATATGGTATATCTCAAATTGATACTATGGCAGTTATTGATAATAAAAAACAGGTGATTGTAAATACAAATGATTGTCCGATTGAGATTGCTGAAAAAACTGCAAGAACTATTTCAAAAGAATACAAAAAAATTGATTTACTTCTAGTAGGATATGCTGGTGCTTCATCTTATCCACAATGCTTCAATTTTTCTGAAAAGGAAAGAAGGATCGAGGCAAATAAAAAAAGTGTTAAAAGATTACATGATGCTATAAACTATGTGCAAATTTTTAACCCTCGCTATTTTATGCCTTTTGCCGGCAGGTACACACTATCAGGTAAAAATTATCTATTAAATAAAAAACGCGGAGAGCCTGATTTGGATTATGCCGTGGAATATCTGACAAAAAATGTAGACCAAAACAAAAGTAAGTGTATTGTTTTAAATTCAAAGGAAAGTTTTGATATAACGTCAGGAAATTCTACAAAAAAATACGAAAAAATTAGTCAAAAAGAAAAAGAAAAATTTACTAAGAAAATTTTATCAAAAATAAAATTTGATTATGAATACCAACCTAGCCCAAACATAGATTCACTCATCAAACTACTTCCCAGTTCTTATGAAAGATTTAATGATTTACGGAAAAAAATTTCCTATATTACGGAAACTAAAATTATCCTAAAATTAAATCAGAATAAATTTGCTGTTGTATCTTGTAATGATAAAGGTTATGAAATAACTACGCCCGAAAAAATAAAAAAGATTAAAAAATTCATTTCTATTGATGTAGATAACAGATTACTTTATTGGTTACTTCAAGGACCAAAAAAAGCTCATTGGAATAATGCTGACATTGGATCTCATATACAATATAGAAGAATACCAAATATTTACGAGATGGGATTATTACATTGTTTGAATTATTTTTATTCGGGAAACTACGTAAATTAGAACAAGAATGGAGATCAAATTAAGAGAAGTTTGTAAAGAAGATTGGGATTATATTTTACAATTAAGAAATAGTTTTTTTAAGGATGATTTTCTAGAACAACAAAAAGTTCTTACAAAAAAAGAGCATTATGAATATATGGAAAAACAGAAATCTAATACAAATTTTTATCAATGGGTATCTTTTGATGGAGAAAAGAATGTTGGTTATATTCGACTTTTAGAAGATGATGTTAGTATTATAGTTGATCAAAAATTTCAAAATAAAGGAATTGGAACAATAATGTTGGCTTTAATGGAAAAAGAAGCTAAAAAAATTGGTCTTAAAAAAATAAAAGCGTTAGTACGAAAAAATAATTTTAGTAGTGAAAAAATTTTTCTAAAGAATAATTATAAATTAAAAATATTAATGTTTGAAAAAGAAATTTAATAAAATCTTTAACTCAGTCATTTTTTTTATTGTTCTGTTTTTCTTTTATAACTACCGTTGTACCTGATGCTTTGGCAACAAGAATTGGTGGCTTAATAATTTTACATTTACTTTCAAATCTTTCATTCGGTGTTGCTTCAATTATTTTATATGCTTCAAATAGAATTTTTCTACTCGTGTTGCCAATCTTAGTAGTTTTTCCTTTAACGGTCAAAAAATCACCAGCATATACAGGAGATAAAAATTCGACATAATCATAAGCACGTAGTAACCCTTCGTCACCATCTGTTTGTATTGTTAATTGTGTTGCAACATCACCAAAAAGTTTCATTATATGTGCACCATCAATCAAATTTCCAGCATAATGAGCATCACTTAGGCTTATTCTCACATTTAATTCACATTCATATATTTTCTCATCCATGATAGATTTTCTAATTTACATTATGAAAGCTTTTTGGTTTAATTCTAAATACGAAAAATATCAGTTAGTTTTAATTACTTATTAGTATCGACGATACTATGCGTTGGTTTCTAAATTCAAAAATCCATAAGGCTACAGTCACAGAAGCAAATCTTGACTATGTTGGAAGCATTACAATTGATCAAGAATTATTAGAGAAAGTTGATTTGAAAGAAGGAGAAAAAGTTCTTGTTGTAAGTAATACTTCTGGTGCTAGATTAGAAACATATGTGATTCTTGGAAAAAGAAATAGCGGTGTAATTTGTATGAATGGTGCTGCCGCACACTTAATCAAAAAAGGAGAAGAAATCATTGTAATGGGTTTTGAATTATCAGAAAATACAATTGACGTAAAAAATATTTTAGTAGATAAAGAAAATAAATTCCTAAAATATCTTACAGAAGTAGAAAATAGTTCATGATAAAATATGTTTTTGAAAATAGAGGAAATCTATCAAAAACTAAATACAAAATTTAAATTTTTATCAAATTCACCAGCAACAAAATTAAAATTAAATAAAATAATAGAACAAAGAAGAAATAATGCAATCAAAAATTTGATTAAAGATGATGATATAAAAAAATAAACGTGCCCATAATTTGTTCAGAAAATCCAAGATTAGATTTTCAACGTGTAGTAATGGAATTTTTATTTCTCATTATTATGGAATAAAAAAGGATTCACATTCATTTTGGGGTGAAGGTATAGCAGTAAATGAATATCTTTCGTCAAAACCTGAAAAAGTCATAATTGATACAATTCCATTTTTTCAAAAAGGATGTAAAGAACCTAAACTAATGAATAAACAACCTACGGATAAATTTAGTAGTTATTGTGAAATTTGAAAACTATTTATTAATTCTGACAAGTTTTGCGGGTGTTCCAATAATTACTGAATTATTAGGAAAGTTATTTCTTACCAAACTTGATGTTCCCACTATTGAATTATTTCCAATTTCATATCCACTTTCGATAACACAATTAGGCGATATCCAACAATGTTCTCCTATTATGGCCCTACCCAAAATCATACTTCCAACAGTAATTTGCGAAAATTTTCTTATCACAGTATTATGAGATATGTGAACTAAATCATCAATTTTTACATGATCTTCAATAATGGTTTCATCTAATTGTGATTTTTCCACGGTACAATTAGAACCAATCCAAACATTATTTCCTATCGAGATTCCACCTATGTGATTAAAATGCACAAACTCTTTTTCATCATAACTAAAACTAAATCCTTCACTTCCAATTGTACAGTTTGAAGATATTACACAGTTCTTACCAATTTTTGTCACTCCAAAAATAACAGTATTGCTTAGAATTTTTGTATTATCTCCTATAACTACATCTTTTGCAATATAACAATTAGGTCCTACGTAAACATTCTTTCCTAATTTTACATCAGATTCCAAAATTGCAGAAGGATGTATTCCTGATTTAAATTCATCATCACTAAAAAATTCCATTACTACACGTTGAAAATCTAATCTTGGATTTTCTGAACAAATTATGGGCACGTTTATTTTTTTCTTAACATCATCTGTACTAATCAAAACAATATTTTTGTATTTATCTAATTTTTTAAAATCATATTCAACATTGTCTTTTAATTCAAATTTAACATTAATTAAATCTGAATAAAATAATAAAGAATTATTTCTAATATTATTCATAGAACTAACACAGGTTATATCAAAATCCTCTTCCTCATACTCACTTTTTAGAAATTTAGCTATTTTCTTTACAGAAATGTTTGTTTTTCTTTCTTTAAACATATTTGACTGTTTTAAGAGAAAACGTCATTACATTATAAATAATTCTGCTAATTTTTCAAATGTAAAAACTATAGCAAAACATATTATTCTAAATTTTTAGGTTCATTTGATGATTAACTCGATTAAATCAATACTTGATAAATTGGAGTACAAAATTGATGATGAAGATAAGCGCTTGTCTGAGTTTTTTAAGGAAAATGGATACTGTATAATTCCTAAATCAGATTTTGTACATGAAAATATTGATGAATTTAGAAACATTGTTGATGATTTACTAAAAAAAGAATCATGGCGAGGAGGTTGGGAAGGAAAAGAAGAATATATGAAATATAAAAAAGATTTTCAAGTTGGAGCTTATAGACTAGGAAATCTTTTCAATAAACAAAAATTATTTCTTAAATTACTAACTGAAAGAAATATTCTAAACGTTACGTATGGAATTCTCAAAGATGATATCAAAATAGGTTCATTAGATTTGCGTGAACCTAAAAAATCAAAAGGGTCACAGGATTTTCATATTGACTGGTTACCAAAGAAAAATCCTGATGATCCAATTGAAAATATAGTTTGTTTCATTTTTTTAGATGATTCAACGAAAGAAAATGGTTCTATTCGTGTAGTACCAAAAACTCAAAGAAAAACTGGTTGGATAAATGAAAATTTGGATGATTTATCTCAACATCCTGATGAAATAACTCTTGAAGTAAATAAAGCAAGTATTGTTTTAATGGATGCGAATATTTGGCATAGCGGAACAACAAATGCTAATGGTAAAAGACGACGTGTGTTATTTTTAGATATAAGACGAAGGAATATTCCTCAATTATTGAATCAACGAATCTATTTGGAAGAAGAAACTCAAAACAGTCTTTCAGAAATAGAAAAATTTCTTTTAGGTGTCGGGGATAATGATCTGATTTTTGAAGAGAGAGTATCTACTGCAGGAAATGCCTATAGAAAGCAATTCAATGTTGATACTTTTATGAAAAACTATTAGTTTTATTTCTTAATTGCAAGACCCATTCCACAATCAAAATAATATTTTTTATGAAAAATTTCTTTGTATCTATAATCTTTTGATAATTTAAATTCTGCCCATGCTTTTTCAACACCCATGTCTTTTTGATGTATATCGTGTACCGCTAAAACTCCTTTAGGCACTAGCATTT
>Ga0310122_10002579_pt1 | contig 11541 bp, 12 predicted proteins | sample CB6_Bottom_1051__FD_203503 | JGI IMG/M metagenome (GOLD analysis project Ga0310122, IMG submission 203503) | Marine microbial communities from Western Arctic Ocean, Canada - CB6_Bottom_1051 | ecosystem: Environmental > Aquatic > Marine > Oceanic | place: Canada: Western Arctic Ocean | collected...
AACTACACAATTCATGCGCCGTGCTCGACGGTTATGACGACAAGTTGTTGCAATGGATCACCGACAGCGGTCTTTCGGTGATCGTGTCCGACAACATGGCTGTCGAAAATTCCCACGGCGACGGCGACACCCAGGGTGGCCGCTCGCACCTGCCGATCCACCGTCATTGCTTGTTCCGCTTGGGGGTGCATTTGGGGGAGCTTTTTAATCTCGGCGAATTGGCAACCGAATTGCGCCGCCAGAATCGCTTTCGCTACCTATTGACGGCACCGCCGCTCAGGATGCCCGGCGCCGTTGGCTCGCCAGTAACGCCGATCGGGACCATTTGAGCGATGCCAAATTTTAATCCCAATAATGTAGGCCCGCTGGATGGCGTCCGCGTTCTCGATCTGACGCGGCTGATCGCTGGCAATATGCTGACCCTGCAATTGGCCGATTTTGGTGCCGAGATCATCAAGATCGAAACACCGGGAAAGGGCGACCCGTTGCGCGCCTGGCAGGATGACGGCATTGATTGCCATTGGAAGACCTACGCCCGCAACAAAAAAAGCCTGACCCTCAACCTGCACGAACCCGACGCTATTGAAATTCTGTTGGGGTTGGTCGAAGGCGCCGATGTCCTGGTCGAAAATTTCCGGCCCGGACGGCTGGAAGAAATGGGCCTCGGCCCTGACACCTTGCATGGCCGCAACTCGAAGCTGGTACTGGCACGCATTTCCGGGTTCGGACAGACCGGGCCTTATCGTGAGAAGCCGGGTTTCGGGTCCCTGGTCGAGGCGATGTCCGGGTTTGCCGATCGCAATGGTTTTCCCGACCGCGAACCGGTACTGCCACCGTTGGCCCTGGCTGATATGATCGCGGGACTTTATGGGGCGATGGCGGTGATGATCGCGGTGCGGGAGGTCGAGGTCAAAGGCGGCAGGGGCCAAGTCATCGATCTGTCGTTGCTGGAGCCGATTTTTTCGGTTCTCGGTCCCGAGGCAATGACCCATATGGTCACCGGCAAGGTCAAACAGCGCCTGGGCAGCGGTTCGAATACATCATCACCGCGCAACGCTTATGCCACCAAGGACGGCAAATGGATCGCCCTGTCGGCCTCAATCCAGTCCATGGCCGAACGTGTATTCCGGGTCATCGGGCGGGACGACATGAACGACGATCCCCGGTTCCGCACTAACCCGGACCGGGTCAAGCACCGCGATCTGGTCGATGAAATCCTCGGGGGCTGGATCAAGGAGCGCGATCAGGCCGAGGTGCTGGATATTTTTGACAAAGGCGAGGTGACGGCGGCCCCCATTTACGACATTTCCGACATCGTCGCCGACGAACATTTCCGGGGACGGAAAATCCTGGTCGACCTGCCGGATAAGGACTTAGGCAATGTCCCCATGCACAACGTTATCCCGCGCTTGTCGGAAACGCCTGGCGGATTTCGCCTGCCGGCACCTGAGTTGGGTGAACACACCGAGGCGCTTTTGGAGGAGCAAGGCATCGATGCCGCCGATCTAGCGGCATTAATAAAAAGGGGAGTTGTTTGAATGAGCGAGGCCGTTCCGGAGGAAACCCTCTTGGTCTGGCGTTCGTTGCTGTATGTGCCGGCTAATAATCAACGCTTCATCGACAAGGCCCACACAAGGGGCGCCGACGCCATCATCCTTGATCTTGAGGACAGCGTGCCGGCGGCGGAACGTGATCGGGCGCGAAGCATGTTGGCCGAATCTGCGGCGATATCCAGTCAGGCGGGTAGCGATGTGGTGGTCCGGATCAACCGCCCTGACGCTGAGGTGATAAGCGATCTGGACGCCACCGTGATTGCCGGCGTCGACGCACTAATGCTGCCCAAGGTGGACGATGCCGCCCATGTTCTAGCCCTGGCCGATGCGGTAGAAAAATTGGAGAGTGAGCGGGGCCTAACGCCCGGCGGGATTCGGTTCGTGGTCATGGTCGAAAGCCCGGCGGCGTTGTTTAAGGCCGACGAAATTGCGTCCGCCCACCCCCGAAATACAGCCGCCTTCCTCGGCGGCGAGGATTTTGCCACCGCCGCCGGCATGGTGCCTGATCCCGAAACCCTGTTCCTGCCCAAACTGATGACTATGTTTGCCGCCCGGGCCGCCGGGATCACGCCGTTGGGGATGCTCGGTACCGTCGCCGACTATCAAGATCTGGATGCCGTTCGGGGTATAATCAAGCGTTCGCGCAAATTCGGATTTGAAGGGGCATCGTGCATTCATCCCAGCGTTGTGCCGCTGCTGAACGAGGAAATGGCGCCTTCAATGGCAGAGGTCGATCAGGCACAGCGTATTGTCGAGGCCTATGCGGCGGCGGAAAAGGAAGGGCTCGGCGCAATTACCGTTGATGGCATGATGATTGATGTGCCGGTGGCGGTTCGTGCCGAGGCCTTGCTGAAACGCTATGCCGCCATCCAGGCTCGGGACGCTTAGGCTTCCCCCCGTTCCAATCGGCGGCCTTCTTTCTCCAGTTCCTTGATCTTGGCGGCTAAGGCGATATAGATCAGCTGCGAGCCGATGGCAGCCAGCAAAGGCGATGCCAAGATTATAAAACCCCAGTAAATCATCTGCGCCGTTTCGATGCCGGGGAACAGGACCGTGTGGTAGTAGATAACGTAGATAATCAGGAACAGCTACGTCACCAGGGCCAGCCGGAAGGACGTGCGTTGGGTCAGCTTGCTCGGTTTGATCGGGCCGCCGAAAGCGCGGATGATGCTGGTGAACAGGCCGCCGGCGAAATTGGCCACCAACACCAGGGCGCAGATTATGATGATGGTTAAGGCGTCATTTCCGGGAAAGCCGAACGTCTTCATGAAATCTTCGATGCCGCCCATAGATCGTGCCCTTTATAATGGAGACCAAGCCGCCGGGGTCGCGTTCCCGAGAATCGTTTAGGTATTACACCAAACAACCTGTAACAATTTCACCCATACCTTATTCGGTAGCACGGCGCCTTAGTATAAACACCGCTACAATGCTCCCCAATGCCGCCATCACGGCCATGGCCTGATAGGCGCCGGCACCGTACAGGCCGTAAAGGTTTCCCGATGCCAACATCGCCAACCCTAAGGCCAATCCCATAACCACAGCGGAATAAAGGCTCTGGGCCGACGCCGATACCGCCTGGGGAACACGGCGGGATATGAAATAAATCGCCCCCAAATGGGTGGCGGCGAAAGTAAAGGCGTGAAGGGCCTGCATGATAATCAAAACCCCCAGCCCCCCGGCGGTCCCCGTTACAGACCAGCGCACCGCTCCGGCCACACCGCCAAGAAGGATGAGTTTGGCCGGGCCAAGCCGGCGGACCAAATGGGCGCCGAAGGCAAACAGGATGATCTCGGCGATCACGCCTTCCGCCCATAGAAAGCCGATGACGGTTTCCGAATACCCTTGTGCTTTCCAATTAAGCGTTCCGAAACCGTAATAGACGCTATGGCTGGCCTGGATTAAGGCAGTGGCGATCAAGAACAGGCCAAATTGAGGAACCCGGATAACGGTGAAGGCAGCGAAGCGGGTTTCGGTAGAGGCCGGGGCCTGGGTCGGGGGCAGGGCCAGGGTGACAACAATGACAAGGGCGAGCGAGCTAAGCAGGACCCAGAATATGATGTCGGTGGACCCGTCGGTTAGGAAATATCCGGTGCCGACAGCGGTGGCGATGAAGGTCAACGATCCCCACAACCTGACCCGGCCGTAATCCAGTTCCTTGGCTCCGCCTTGTTCTCCCTCCTGTCGTCCCCCTTGTTTCCCCCCGGGTCCCGATAGCATGGCCAGGCTTTCGCCTAGCGGCATGATCGGTGACCAAACGGCGAAAAACAGGATACTGACCAGAAGGATCGGCCAGAAGTGATCGGTCCCCGCGAACAAGGTGAATGAGGCGAATGCCAAAACCGCGAGCCCGACGATGATCGGGCGCCGTTGTCCGCGGCGGTCTGCGATGTGGGCGATCAGGGGATTTGAGATGACCTTGATGCCGACACTGGCGGCGATAACGACGCCGATTTCCGTTGGCCCCAATCCCTTCGCCGCCAACCATACTGGCCAGAACGGCACGTGGATACCGATCATGGCGAAAATGGCGCCGTAAAAGAACGCCAGACGCAGGGCGGTTCGTGTGTTGTCTGGCGGGACCGGGTCGGGCATGATTCTAAAAGGAGGCATCGAAAGTCTCTAACGGGTCAACAGAAATTCGAGGAACCATGAAGATTGTATTTTTTGGCAGCGGCGGCATTGGCGGATATTTCGGCGCCCGTTTGGCGGCGGCCGGTGAAGACGTCCATTTTATCGCCCGCGGTCGGCACTTAGCGGCGATGAAAAGCAATGGTCTCCGTGTCAACAGCCCGCTCGGCGATGTTCACCTCGAAACGCCCCAGGCCACCGACGATCCGGCGCAGTGTGGACCGGCCGACTTGGTCGTTGTCGGGGTTAAGCTCTATGACACCGAGGCCGCGGCGGTTGCCATCAAGCCACTGGTCGGACCGGAAACAACGGTGGTGTCATTCCAGAACGGTGTTCACGCCGGCCAGGTGTTCTCCGATGCCTTTGGCCGTGACAAGGTGATTGGCGGCTCATCGTCCATTGCCACCCAAATCCAGGAACCGGGGGTCATTCTGCATACCGGTACCATGGCCAGCATGGCCTTCGGTGAGTGGGACGGCGAGGAGAGCGCCCGCGTCGTGGCATTTTTGGATGCCTGTAAGGGCGCCGGGATTAACGCGACCATATCCGATGATATCAATGAAGTCATTTGGTCAAAGTTCATTTTCCTTTCATCCTTTAGTGGCGTGACCTGCCGGTTCCGCCAGTCGATCGGGCCAATCAGGGAGGATGCGGAAAAATTGGCGATTTATCACCAAGCCCTGGAGGAAACCTTTGCCGTCGCAATCGCTAAGGGGGTGAATCTGAAAACCGATCTGGTTGAGAAACGCATGGCCTTTACCGAGGGCCTTCCGGTAGAGATGTACGCCTCCATGTATCACGATTTGGTGAACGGCAGGCGGCTGGAATTGCCTTGGTTATCGGGTGCGGTGGTCGACTTGGGACGGCAACTGGGCATAGAAACCCCGGCCCACCTGGATTTTACCGACGCGCTGGAACCCTTCGTCGAAGGCCAAACCTAAAAACTTCCTGTTTTTCGGGGAATAAGAGATCTTTGGGAAGTGTGACAGTCGTCACACCCAAGTTTCTTAGGATTTTAATATAATTGTCACCAATGCCGGCCAAACCCAACCTTTTCTAAAAGAATTCTTGGGGCTAATTGCTTTTTCACCGGTTTTGGTCCCGTTCATGTTCGATATCCCCCTGATCAGATATTGTTATCGGTAGGGCTTTGGCTTGCAAGGGGCCGGGGATGCCGGTATAACCCGCCCGCCTTTACACCCCCTAAACAACCATCCGAGTAAGGAATTCGCCCCATGGCCGTCGAGAGGACGCTCTCCATCATTAAGCCGGACGCCACCCGTCGCAATCTCACCGGCGCCATCAACAAATGTTTTGAGGACGCCGGCCTTCGCATCGTCGCCCAGAAACGCATCCAATTGACCCGTGACAAAGCCGAGGGTTTCTATGCCGTTCATAAGGAACGGCCGTTTTACGGCGACTTGTGTGACTTTATGACGTCGGGCCCGGTGGTCGTGCAGGTGTTGGAGGGCGAGGGCGCCATTGCCAAGAACCGCGAAGTCATGGGCGCGACCAATCCGGACGATGCCGCCGAAGGCACCATTCGCAAGTTGTTCGCCGAAAACATCGAAGCCAATTCGGTGCACGGGTCGGACAGTCCGGATAACGCCGCCACCGAAATCAAGTATTTCTTCGAAGGCTCTGAAATCATCGGCTAGCCGAAGTCAAACACCGTCAGGTTTTTTGAACCGTCCGTTCAGGCGGGAAGCTGACGGTGACGATGGAACCTTTGCCGACCTCGCTTGTAATGTTCAGGTCGGCGTTATGAAGATCCAACAGTGAATTGCAGATTGGCAGCCCTAGGCCGGTGCCGTCGTGGTTGCGGGAAAGGCTGCCCGCGACTTGCGTGAAGGGGGCCATGATTTTCGGAATATCCTTATCGGCGATCCCGATCCCGGTATCGGTGATGGTAATGATCTTGGCGCCTGACTCGTTTTGGTCGGTGGTGAAGGTGACCAGGCCACCCTTTTCGGTGAACTTCACGGCATTGGAAAGAAGGTTCAGCATGATTTGTTTGAAATGTCGCTCGTCGGCGCGGAGAAGCGGGTACTTGTCAGAACCGTTCATACGGATTTTGACACCTGCCGATACCGCCCGGGTGTTCACCATGGCAACGCAGCTTTCTAGTGCCTTTTCGACATCGACCTCGCTATCCTCCACGATCGCTTCACCGGCTTCGATCTTGGAGATGTCCAGGATATCACTGATGATATTGAGGAGATGCCTTCCAGCCTGATGGATTGAGGCGGCGTAATCTTTGTATATGGGGTTTTGATGCCGGCCGAAGGTTTCACTCTCCAGAAGCTCTGAAAACCCGAGAATGGAATTGAGCGACGTCCTTAACTCATGGCTCATATTGGCCAGAAATTCAGATTTTGCCCGGTTGGCGATATCCGCTTCCTCTTTGGAAACCATTACCAATACTTCGGCCTGCTTCCGCTCGCTGATTTCACGGAAAAGGCTATTGGTTTGGCGGGTTTCCCTTTGGAAAACGAATATGGAAATAAATAGGCCCAGGGTAAATACAATGATGGCGATGGTGACGAGAATTATGGTTGTTTTTTCGCGCCGTTCTTGGATCGCCTTAGTTCTCTGTATATCCATATCTTCCTGAAAGGCGACGACGCGGTCTAACATCCTCAGGAGGGCCATTTGAGCAAGTCCGGCCAATCCTGTGGCGGCGTTGATTTCTTCCGGGTTTTTGGCTTCGATGGCCAATTCCATAGCCCTCTCGGCGGCAGGGCGCATCTCCTTAATTTGTGCCGTAAGGAATTCGAAAAGGCTTTGTTCCTCGATCCCCAAACCCAGTTCGAGATAGCGTTCACGTGCGGTGACGAAGTCCCCGGCAAATTTGTCGAAGCGTTGCCATTCTTCGCCCCTTTCGGAGAAATCTTCTATGGTCTAAACGCGAAGAGTGCTGGAATTGCGTTGCCGGATGGCTTTGCGCATGGCGTAAACCATGCGGACTTTCTCTGCCGAACGTGCCCCGGCATCGATATCACCGTAAAGCGCCGATAGAACGGCTCCTCCCATGACGGTTAACCCCACCATCAAGATGAGAAGAGCAAGGAAACCACCGGCGAGAAAGATTTTGGTTCTCGGCTGATCCATGGTTACGCATCTTCCCCAAGGGTAACGTAGAATTGCGTTTCTTCTGTCTTTTGTTAATTCTTTCCTTTTCCATCAATCAGTGCAAGTTCTCCGTCTACTTTGACCCGGCCTTCAGCGATAAGGCGTACCGCCTCGGGATAGATGACATGTTCCTGCTCCAACACCCGGGCGGCCAGGGTATCTGCGGCGTCGCCGGGCTGAACGGGCACCTTGGTTTGTAAAAGGATCGGACCGGTATCCATTTCCGGACGCACGAAATGCACGGTACAGCCGGAGAATTCTTCGCCCGCATCGAGGACCCGTTGATGCACCTCAAGGCCCTTAAAGGCGGGCAGTAGTGACGGATGAATATTGATTAACCGGTCGCGCCAATGGTCGATAAAATGAGTCGATAAAAGCCGCATGAACCCGGCCAGGCAGACCAATTCGGCGCCGTTACCGGCAGCAGACTTTTCTATGGCCTCGGTCATGGATGCATCGAATGTCTCGCGGTCTTCGAAATCCTTGTGATTAATGACGGTGGTCGGGATGCCCGCCGCCTTTGCCCGTTCAAGTCCTTGGGCGCCGGCGACATTTGAAATCACCAACACAATTTCTGCCGGCCATCCAGGTTGGTTCGCGGCGTCTATCAGGGCCTGCAGGTTGCTGCCCCGGCCGGAGATCAGGACCGCGATTTTCATGGCGGCCAGGCATCCTCCATATTGTTGAGGTGTACGGCGGGGGTGTCGCCGGCATCAGCGGCTTCGGTGACGGCGCCGATGCGAAAGACAATCTCGCCGGCGTCCCTCAGGGCGCGTTCCACTGCGTCTGCTTTTTCATCAGCGGCGATAACGGCCATGCCGATACCGCAGTTAAAAGTCCGCGCCAATTCAAGGGGCGCGATCGCCCCTTTTTTAGCCAGCCAGCCGAACACCGGGGGCAGCGGCCATGTCGAGACATCGACGGTGGCAGCAAGCCCATCGGCAAGGACGCGGGGAATGTTTTCCAGCAGGCCGCCGCCGGTGATATGGGCGAGGCCGTGGACGCCGCCGGTTTCCAGCGCCGCTAGACAGCTTTTGACGTAAATTTTCGTCGGCTCCAACAGCGACCGGCCGAGGGACGTTCCCGGGTTGAATGGTGCGTCTTCGGCGTAATCGAAATCACCGTCCTCGACGATGCAACGAACCAGGGAATAGCCGTTGGAATGAAGCCCTGAAGAGGCCAGCCCGAAGATCACATCGCCGGGCATTGCCTCCTTGCCGGTCAGTACGGCGTCGCGTTCGACGGCGCCGACGGAAAACCCGGCCAAGTCATAGCGGCCAGGCGCATACATACCAGGCATTTCTGCGGTCTCACCACCGATCAGGGCGCATCCTGCCTGCCGGCAGCCTTCGGCGATGCCTTCTACCAATTGTCGTCCGGCGTCAACGTCGAGCTTGCCGGTGGCCATGTAATCAAGAAAAAACAACGGCTCTGCGCCTTGAACTACCAGATCATTGACGCACATGGCGACAAGATCGATGCCGACGGTGGTGTGATCGTCCGCAGATTCGGCAATCATCAGCTTGGTGCCGACGCCGTCCGTGGCGGCGACCAGCAGGGGATCGATGTAGCCGACGGCCTGAAGGTCGAAAAGTCCGCCGAAGCCGCCGAGTTCCGTTGTCGCGCCGGGCCGCTTCGTAGACGCCGCCAACGGTTTGATGGCCTCAACAAAGGCATTTCCTGCATCTATATCGACACCGGAGTCCTTATAGGTGGCGCCAATGCCGTTATTAGGCCTTTTTTGGGTAATAGCTTCCTCCTCGGGTGCGCTATGGTAAGTTGCCTCAACGACGGGGTTAGGGGGAGAAGATAGTGTATCCGCGACGTTTTGTAATGGGTGATATTGATGCATAAACGGGGATTTTTAAATCATCTGTTTGCGGCCCTTGTCCTCACCGCAATGGTGGTGAGTTCAACCTCGATATATGCGCAAAATCAATCACAGGCCCTGGACGTAAATGTTTTCGAAGTTCGCGACGTTGCCGTTGATGTCACCGCAGAAACCGCCGCTGTGGCCCGTGAACAGGCCCGGGCAGAGGGCAAGGCAAGGGCGTTCCAAAGGTTGATGGAACGTCTTACCCTAAGGATCGAGCATTCGGGTTTGCCACAGCTATCGGCGGAGGAAATATCACCTTATGTTAAGGATTTTTCGGTCGCCGATGAAAAAACCTCTTCTGTTCGTTATCTGGCTCGGTTGACCTTTCATTTTAAGCCTAAGGAAGTGCGCGGGTTGTTGACCGAATCCGGCTTCAGTTTCGCCGAAACCGTCTCGAAGCCGGTCTTGGTGCTACCGGTGTTCCAGAACGCGGGTGCGCTTATTTTGTGGGATGAGCCGAACCCATGGCGAGAGGCCTGGAACGCTCGATCGAAAACGCGAAGCCTGGTTCCGACCCTGCTACCATTAGGTGATTTGGCTGATATCGCTACCATTGGCGCCGATCAGGCCATGGACGGAGATCAACAAAGGCTTGCCGCCCTCGCCAAACGTTACGGTGCCAGTGACACTCTTGTCGTTTTCGGGGTCATGCGTATCGAAGCGGCCCAGGCGCGGCGGGTTCTGGACGTCTATTTCACCCGCTTCGGGCGCCAGCTTCAGGAACAAACCGAAGTCATCAGCTTTCCCCAGAAAAAGGGCGAGACGGTTTCCGCCCTGTTGGCGCGGGCCTCGCAGGAATTGACGTATGTGGTCGAGGATAACTGGAAGCGTGACAATCTACTGCAGTTTGATCGCGCCGACATGATCCCCGTGATGGTGTCGATCTCCGGCCTTAAAGAATGGATCAGGGTCCGTGCCCGGCTCGACGGTGTCGCCGTCCTCCAGCGTACGGAATTGGTTTTACTGTCAAAGGAACTGATTCATCTCAACCTGCATTTCATCGGCGAGACCAACCAATTGGCACTGGCTTTGGAACAAGCAGACCTTAAGCTGGCCCAGGAAAACGACCAATGGCGTTTGTCACTCGCCGTTCCCATTACTTCGGCAGGCCCAAAGTCAAAATGAATATCCCTAATCTAATCACCCTGGCTCGCTTGGCAGCGGTTCCGGTGATTATCTGGCTGATCCTGGACAACGATATGAAAATCGCTTTCTGGGTGTTTTTTGTCGCCGCTATCTCCGATGCCGTTGACGGCTTCATCGCCAAGCATTTCAACGCCGAAACCGTGTTTGGAACCTATCTCGACCCGATCGCCGATAAGGCCCTATTAGTTGGCGTTTACTTGACCCTAGGTAACGAAGGCTACCTTCATACGTGGTTGGTGATTTTGGTGGTATTCCGTGATTTAGTCATCGTCGGTGGCGCCGTCCTGTTCCATACGGTAACTCAGGAACTGACCATGCGGCCGTTGAGGATTTCCAAGATCAACACGTTATTTCAGTTGCTGTTGGCCATCGGCGTGCTTTGGATCCAGGCCTATGGTATCGATGATGGCCTTGGCCTTGAGGTTATGGGATATATTGTCGCGGCGACGACGTTGTGGTCCGGAACCAGTTATGTGATTACCTGGAGCCACCGTGCCACCATTATTTCGGGCGTGCCCCGGGACCAGGTTTCGGACCAGAGGGCGGACCATCCGGAAGATAAAGCGTGACGGGGAATTGACGTGAGCAACGACAAAAAGACCATTATCTGGCTGGCCGGTCTGGTCGTCTTCATTATTGTTCTGCATGCCCTGTCAGGCATCCTGTTGCCTTTCGTCGCCGGCATGGCGATTGCCTATTTCCTCGACCCAATGGCCGATAAGCTGGAAAAATGGGGAACATCCCGGACCTTGGCGACGACGCTGATCGTCGCCGGGTTCTTTGCCGTTACCGGCGGCATTCTGGTTTTGCTATTTCCCTTGTTGCAGTCCCAAATCGTCGGGTTGGCGTCGTTGATTCCGGAATTCATCGAAAAGGCCCGTGATTATGCGGCGCCGCTGCTGGAACGGCTGCAAACCGACCTGGCACCGGATGCCCTGGAGCGTTTGAAGTCCGCCGCCGGTTCCTATGCCGGTGCCGCGATCACGTGGTTCTCTGGCGTTGTCGGCGACATTTGGAAGGGTGGGCTTGCGTTCTTTAACCTGTTGTCGCTGATCATTATTACCCCGGTGGTAGCTTTTTACCTGCTCCGCGATTACGACCTGATCGTCAAATGGGTAGACGGTTATCTTCCCCGTGCCGCGCAGGCGACTATTCATGAACAGGTGCGTGCCATCGATGCGGCTATCGCCGGGTTCCTTCGGG
>Ga0310122_10002580_pt1 | contig 11541 bp, 8 predicted proteins | sample CB6_Bottom_1051__FD_203503 | JGI IMG/M metagenome (GOLD analysis project Ga0310122, IMG submission 203503) | Marine microbial communities from Western Arctic Ocean, Canada - CB6_Bottom_1051 | ecosystem: Environmental > Aquatic > Marine > Oceanic | place: Canada: Western Arctic Ocean | collected...
GAGAAGCGCTGCACCTGCGGCGGTAAGATGCTAGCGGTGGCCATCGAGCGGGGCGAGAAGCGGCTCAAGGAGTCGGTCGGCTCAGACGATCGGAAGGAGCGGACGAGGATGATGCGGAACGCCGAACTGGTGCGGCAGTATGGGCTGGAGGCGGTGCTCTGTCTGGTCGCCCGCGGCATCGCCGAGGACACCGCGACCCGAATCCTGCGAGCCGTGCCGCGGGGCGACCGTGCGGCGCTTCTAAGAAGCATCCACAAGGCCGAGATGCAGTACGCGCGAACGCGCCGGTTCTGGTAGCGAATGCAGGCCGTTGCAGCCGCTGTCGATGCGCGGCCCTGGTCCGGCGTGCGAATCATCAAGGACACCGAGCCGGGAATGGGCTGCATGCTGCTCGGGGTGACCGGCCGGAACGCGGCCGGCAAGAGCACGGTGGTCGAATGGTTCGAGGAGAGAGGGTGGCAGCGCCGGTCATGCTCTGACGCGATCAGGCGCTGGTTGACGGAACGGGGCGACGAGATCAGCCGCGAGACTCTGACCGAAGGCGGTCGTACGCTGCGGCGCCGAGGTGGCCCTGGCATCCTCGCCGAGATGCTGCTCGAACAGACCGATGCTGCACAGCCGTTCATCGTCGATTCCATCCGGACCCCGGAAGAGGTCGAGGCATTCCGCAGTCGACCCGACTTCCTGCTCATCGAGGTGCGCGCGCCGCCCGCCGTCCGCTGGTCACGCATGCAGGCGCGGGGCCGGACTGGCGATTCGACGACTGAAGCCGAGTTCCTCGCCCAGGAGGCGGCTGAAGCGGTGGCCACCGATTCGGCCGGGCAGGCGCTCGACGCCACCGCCGTGCTGGCCGACATCGTCATCGAGAACGACGCTGGAACGGAGGCGCTGACCGCCGCCCTCGGTCTGCTGCTCGAGGCTCTGCCAGACCTCTCCTCCGCCTGAAGGGATCTACCCCCACCGACCGACCCGTCGGCCAGCATCCAGAGAGCGATACGACAGATTCAAGTCGGAACGCCGTGACCGCGTCACATGAACGAATTCAGGGTCTCGTTGAAAGATGAACCGGGCGCTCTGGCCGACCACTGCGAGGCTATCGCTGCAGCCGATGTGAACATACTAGCCGTGGTCGCAATCGGCGGAGACTCGGCGGCAGCGGCCATACTGACCGACAATCCAGATGCGACCAAGGACGCCCTCGATGGAATCGATGCGGATTACACCATCGCGACCTTGAAGTCCGCGACGCTCGATCACAAACCCGGCGCGCTGGCGACGTTCACGAGAGGGCTCGGCGATTCGGGCATCAACCTCAAGTCGCTGTACGTGATGTCGATCAGCGGCGACAGCGCCACCATCGGATACACCACCGACTGAATGCCCCCTTCGGTCCTGAAGACGGCGCCCACGGTCCCTAGGCAGCGAGTCAGCGGTAGAGGAATGGTTGAAACCCACCGGACCCGCATCGGCGGGCGATGAACACCCCTCAGACACTGCTCGCATGCCTGCTAGCCGGCATGCTGCTGCTCTCGGGCTGCTTCGGCATCCTCGAGGACGGAGACGAGGACGATGGCCAGCCTTCCACCACGGGCGAGGGGGGCAGCGGCGGCAATGGTGGTGACGGCGATGGTGATGGCGGCGGCGAGAGTGCTGACAGCGACGGAGACGGAGTCGACGATGCCGCAGATGACTGCCCGGGCACGACGCTGGCCGCCTCGGTCGACGCTAACGGTTGCTCTGATGCACAGCTCGACTCGGACGCCGATGGAGTGGCGAACTCGGATGATGCCTGTCCGAACACACCGGCGGCCACCACCGTCGATTCACAGGGCTGTCCCGAGGACCCTCCCGCCGACCCTCCGCCTGCACCTGACGCGACCCACTTCGTCAACGGCAGCTGCCCGCTGGCCGGCGACGGCAGCGCCCACACTTGCGCAGAATCAGCCGGCGGAACGGGAGCGTTCAACGACTTGCCTACCGCCTTGCTCGCTCTAACGCCCGGCGACCTGCTGCAGATCGCTCCCGGGCGCTACGTGGGCCGATTCGTCATCTCGACGATCGATGGCCATGTGGACGGAGAACCGGATGCACGCATCACGGTACGGGGTGAGACTGGAGTGGAACTGGTGGGCGACAACATCACCAGGGTCACACTGCAGGTGAAGACATCCTTCTGGACATTCGAGGACCTGAGGATCGTCAACGACGGCGAGGGCGGGGCCGAGGACACAGCAGGTCAGGTCAAGGTGCGCGGACCGGTCGAGGGAGTCATTCTGCGCGGTCTCGACGTCGATGGCCAGATGCGAAGTCTGCAAGGCATCGGCATCGCCTGCATCGAAGAGGAGGGCTGTCCCTCGAACACCCTGCTGGAGAACCTGACGGTCTACGACCAATGGCTGCAAGAGGACGACGACGCCCACTGCGTCTACCTCGACTCGATCCTGACCCCTGGACACCGGGTGGAGCAGACCACGATCAGGAACCTGACCGCCTTCGGCTGCGACGGAGATGGAGTCCAGATCCACCAGGACAAGGAGGGCAACAAGTCTGCTCCGAACGGCACGCTCATCGAGGACTCGCACTTCTACCGAGCCTATGCGCCCGGGAGGGAGGAGAATGCGATCGATGTCAAGGCGGGCACCAACGTCACCATCCGCAACAACCGAATTCACGGCTTCGTACCGACCCCCACCAGCCCTCCGGGTTCCGCACTCGTCATCCACATGGGCGGGGGGGACACCTTGGTGGAGGGTAACGAGTTCTGGGATTCGAGTTGCGCCATCCGCGTGGCGCACGGGTCAGGCGCGGACACCCCACGGAACGTCACCATCCGCAACAACGTCATCCGGGACAGCACCATGAGCGATTCAGGGCACGGCGTGGGGATCTTCATCGACAACACCCACGACATCAAGGTGCTTCACAACACCATAGTCAGATGCGCCGGAGCGTGCATAGAGGTGACCGGTTCAGTGACGGGGGTCGTGCTCGCCAACAATATCATCATCGGCGGTGACTACGAGTTGAATATCTCGACGCAACTGGCGGGGAATTCATCGCTCATCCAGATCCATCACAACCTGCTGCGCGACAGCTCGGGAGGGCGGGGTAAGGTCAACGGCAACGCGTTCACCGATGTCTCCTGCTCTGACTGCGTGGATGGCGACCCACTGTTCAACGACTCGACCGCTGACGACTTCCATCTCGGAGTGGGTAGCGCGGCCATCGACGCCGGCACCGATCTCGGGGTCTCGATGGATGCCGACGGTTGCAGCCGGAACAGTCCACCCGACATCGGCGCCTTCGAATGGGTCACCGACTGCCAGGCCTGATCGAGCGGATACGGCTGGACGTCGAGTGAGGACTCTAGCGGCTGCCGATGCCCGATCGTTCCAGCCTCGCGAGGACGTCCTTCGCCGGCGCATATCCGTCGCACAGGAATCGTATCTCTGCACCCTCTTCCAAGACCAGACTGGGGAAGGAGTAGGCACCGATCCTCCGCCGAGTGCTGAATCCCTCCTGCATCGTCGCCTCGACCTCGGGAGAGGCGATGTCCGCGAGGAATCCAGCGCCATCGAGATCGAGTTCGATGGCGAGCGAACAGAGAACGTCGATATCCGAGGGATTCCTCGCCTCAAGGTAGTACGCATGCTGGATGAGATCGAACATCTCTGCTCCCTTCTGCCCCGCAGCGATCACCGCGCGGCAGGCCGGATAGGTGGACCTGCGCGGCTCGCAGCGCTGCCAGAAGTCCCAGTTGAACCGCACTCCGGTCTCAGCGCTGACCGAACGCCAGGCATCCTGCACGTGCGACCTGGTCTCCTCGGACATCGGTTCGTCCGAGTCTCTGGCGAGGCCGCCCATCACGTACTCGACCTTCACCTCGGCGGGAAGAACTGCCAGGATCTCGTCTCTCGCTTCTCTGAAGCCCCAGCACCACGAACACATCGGGTCGGCCACGTAATACAGGACAGCGCTTCCCGGAATCGAGGATCACCGAAGTTCCTGACGAGGCATTCGGGGATAGTCGTTCTCGATGACCCATACGGCCATCGAGTCGCCCCTCCAGACTCACAAGGCGCCGCTCCTCGGTCTTGACAGCCCGGCGCGGCGAGTCGCGGGAGGGGCGCGAATGGAGTGAACGGGCGTCGAGTGAACGGATGGAGGCGGTAGGTTCTGCGAGCAGGATGTGGTGGCCGCCGGGGGCAGCGGTCAGGCGGCCCGGACGATGACACCGGCCTCTTTGAGCAGCGACGTCGAAAGGGCGAAATCGTCCTGCCACCGCTCGGGGACCTCGACCGATTCTGGATAGATCACCTCGACGACACCGGCCTGGATGAACGAGCGAGCACAGCGGGTGCACGGTGGCCAGGTGACGTAGGCGACACATCCCTTCAGCGAGACGCCGATGCGCGCCGAGTGCATGATTGCGTTCTCCTCGGCGTGACAGATCAGCGGGTACTTCTGCTCGCGGTCGGCCAGCCTCTCGGGGCTGTCCTCGATGCCACGCGGGAAGCCGTTGAAGCCGGTGCTGCGAATCTCCCTGTCCTCACCGACGACGACGCAGCCGACCTTGGTCGACGGGTCCTTCGACCAGCCCGAGATGTGGGCGGCGAGTTCGAGGAACCGGCGGTCCCACTTGTCGTTCGCAGCCATCTCCTTCGCACCGTCCCGCTGCTCGCCGCGCCCGACCCTCACGACTCTCATTGATGGCTGCTTCGGCTGATGCTGACACCGACTCGCCTCGACCCCACACAGACTCCAATCGACCCCACGCCGACTCAGACCCGATTCACTACTCTTCTTCCGCCTGGGCTGACGGCGCCGGCCGCTTCGGTCTCAGGATGTTCATCGCCTTCCTGCTGTCGCGACCGAGCGCCGACAGCAGCTCGCCGATGAGGTAGAGGCTGCCGAACGCCCAGACGAAGCCTCTCGGTGCCTTGCCGTCCGGATCGGGTGCCGACCTCGGCAGCAGCCTGACCAGCGGTACGGTATCGGTGATGGCGTCGGTGATGTCGGCCGCTAAGCGACTCGCGACCTCGAGAGCGTCGGCCGGATCGCGGACCACCTCGATGATCAGATCGGGATTCTGCTGCGACAGCGACTGCTGCAGCCGTTCGGCCCGGATCGCGGAACTCCGGCCCGTCCTCGGTTCAGCGATGACGATGTGTCGGACGCCGATGTGGACGACCAGTTCGATGATGGGGTGCAGGAAAGCGAACAGGTCGGCCTGCTCTGTGGCACCTATCAGCAGCACCTCCGGAACGAACTCGTTGCCGTGGTCCTCGGCCAGATCGGCTCGGTGCAGCAGGTCATCGACCAACCGATGCATGCCGCTCGGGTTGTGCGCGCAGTCGAGCAGCAGCCTCGTGTCGTGCGGTCCATCCATCAGTTGCACTCGACCCGGCCAGACCGTCCTCATCCAGGCATCCCATATCCTCTCGAGGGGCCCATCGGCCCCGATCACGTTCAACACCGCTCCGCAGAGCATCAGGGTGTCCTCGGCCATCGGCGGCATGCCGTCGAAGTGAGGGTCGACCGGCAGCGGTCTGAACGGCTGGTCGGCCTCGTCGAAGCGGAGCAGCGAGAGCCGGTCGGTGCGCCACCAGTAACCGTGCCTCGGATCGCTGACGGCGGCCTCGATGGCGGTTCTCACATCGGCGTCGTAAGACCAGCGAGCGATCAGCGGTACGCCCGGCCTGGCGATCGCGGCTTTCTCCTCGGCGATGGTCGCGAGGTCGCTGCCGAGCACGTCGGTGTGCTCGAGAGCGATCTCGGTCAGCACGCACGCGTCGGCGGCACAGCAGCGGGTCGCGTCGAGCCGGCCGCCCAGGCCGGTCTCGATGATGGCGCGCTGGACGCCGGCTTCAGCGAACGAGACCATTGCGACCAGAAACGTCGCTTCGAAGAAGGTCACCTCGATGGTCGGTCCATCCTGCAGCGCCTCTCGGACCTCGCTCAGCGCCGAATCGAACCGCCGCTTCGACAGCGGTTCGCCATCGATGCGTATCCGCTCCTCGACGAAGCAGAGGTGTGGCGAGGTGAACAGACCGGTGCGGATGCCGGAGAGGGTGTGGGCGTTGGCCAGCAGGGCGGCTGTCGAGCCCTTGCCGTTCGAACCGGCGATGTGGGTCGACGGGAAGCGCATCTGCGGCATGCCGAGCCTCGCCAGCATCGAGTAGGTGGTCTCGAGGCCGGGCTTCATCCCCATCGATTGCAGACCGATGAGCCACGACCGGTCGTCTGACACCTCAGGACACCCCTTGCCTCGCACCGGGCTGACGACTTGAAGCCGCCGCGCCGAACAGCCGAACACGCAGCATGCTGAAATGGGCTTCAAGGGTCCGGCCCAATCATGCCGGGTGAAGGTGTCGCCAGCCAGCGCCTCGCGAGAGGCCGTTCTGCCGAGCCTCAGCAGGACGACGCCTGGGAACTCCTCGCGGCGCTGGCGGAGCAATGGCGATCGATGGCTACGATGGCTGCGATGTTCATCATCACCATCGCTCTGGCGATGCTGATACAGCCGACCTACGACCACGACGAATTACGTGCGTTCGGCGCCGAGGGCGCTACGAAAGCTGGTTTCGTGCTGCTCGAAGGGGTGATGATCCTCGTCTTCACCTTCGCCATCATCTGGCTGGCCAAGAAGAATATGCAGAGGTTGATTCAAGTCGCCATGTGGGGCGTCCTCTGGATCGCCCTCGTCTACACCCTCGTGCCACTCGCTCACATGGTGCTGACCCCGGAACCCGCGGGCATGCAACCCACCGAGGTGACCGGTGGCTCGACCATGCTGGCGACCACCGACGGTGGCGAGACGATCATCGGACTCGGCCCGGATGGCGTCATGGCTATGCAGGGCGCGGGAACGGCGAGCGGCGCGAACGGCGGGGCGGAGGTTCTCTGGACGACCAACGTCACACCCGAGGATGGGGTCGGTGGAGGGGCGTTCAACATCGTCATGCAGCAGGATGACTTCGTTCTCTGCGAAGGCACGATGTGGATGAGATTCGATCTGGCGAGCGGTGAGGTGCTTGAGAATCACAGCGACGATTGTCGACTGGGCCTGACGGTACCCGGTGAACCCGGTGAGGACGATGTCGCCTGGAGCATCATTTTCGACAACATCCTGACTCGTGTCGACAGGTTCCATCCCAACAACCCTGCCGAGGACTGGCGCTGGAAGATGCCATCGTCCTTCGATGGCAGAGACATCATTCTGGCAGAAAAGATAGGTGACGACCATTTCCTCGTCGTCACTGGCAGCCTCGCGGTGGTCGTCGAGGTGCCGGGCGACCGCCATCCGAATGACCCGCAGGACCCGCTACCTTACGTGTACACGACCTGGGAGATGATTCCGGCATCCGGTGAACGCTTCATCGCCGCCACCTTCGGCCATCCGGTCGGGCATGCCGTCAACGAGACGTCAGACGTCCGCGCCTTCTTCATCGGCAGTTCCGGCAGCAGCGTGCAGGGATTCACCGTTCAACTTACGAACGGCTCGGTCACTGTCGATTCAAACGCGGCGCTGTTCGATGAGCGGGGCGCGTTCGAGGGTCCGATCCGCGGACTGCTGCTGGCCGACTGCTGCAACGGGGGGTCGCAGGACCTCTGGGTCATCGACGGTCAGGACGTCGAGGTCTACATGGGTCACAGTCTGGTCGACCGCAGTCGCGAGATGCTGGTCGCCGGCGACCAGCCGGTGAATCTGGCGCTCAGCCCCAGCATCAACCCGGATTGGCAGGACCGCGGACTGACGGACGGAGTGATAGTCATCGAGACGGTGCCGATGAACGTCGATGCGACCTGGACCAAGGGCGTCTGGGTGATGCCTGCCCGCGAGGATGTGATTATCGGCGGCGTGCCGTTGATGTGGGCCGACGTGATCGGTGTCCTGCTCAGCGTCGCCCTGCTGGTCGCCTTGATATTCCATCCGGAATGGTATCTCGTCAATCTGTTCGGCATCCTGGTCGGCGCCGGCGTCTCGACCATGCTCGGGGTCTCTTTCGTGCCATGGCTGGTCATCATCTTCATGATAGGCATGGCGTTCTACGACCATTGGGCGGTCAACAAGAGCAAGCACATGCTCGACCTGGCCGACACGATGATCGAACTGAGATTACCAATCCTGCTGGTCGCGCCGAAAGACCGCAACTACTCGTTCCGGGCCGAGGGTGGAGATGTCATGTCCGACCGGGCTGCCGTCCTTCAGGGGACGCCCGAGGTGGCAGCACCCCAGGGAGGGAGAGTTGAGGCAGGTGAACCAGAGGCTGGGGCACCCGAGGCAGGAGCACTCTCCGGGCAGGAGACTTCGATGGACTCCAGCGGCGAGGCGCTGGCGGCTGACCGGTTCGAAGGGATGCAACAGACGGTGATGTCTGAGCATGCCGAGGAGTCGGAGGGCGGCGCCGAAGCGATGTTCATGGGACTGGGCGATGTGATCTTCCCGGGCATCCTGGTCATCAGCGCCCTGACATGGCTGCCGGAAGGAACCTCGATGCTCGGCTACGGTGACGGTCCGATGATGGTCGCCATCGGCACGCTGATCGGTGGCCTGTTCGGTTATCTCGCACTGATGACCCAGGTCGCCAGAGGCAAGCCGCAGGCTGGGCTGCCGCTGCTCAACGGCGGCTCGATACTCGGTTATCTCCTGTCGGCTCTTCTGTTCATCGGACCGTCCGCGCTCGTCTTCAACATCTCTTTCTTCTGAGCCCGCGGCCGCTCACCCCTCAACCCTGCGAACCCCGGGCCTCTAACTCGAATCGCATCGGAGATGACCTCGCCCGACAGCCCTGCTGCCATCTCGGCTGGGTTCGGCAGAGTGATGTGGCGGTGGTGTCGGTCGAGTATCGATGAGTGAGCCGAACGCGATGATAGCGGCGAGCCATCCACTGGCGGCCGAGGCCGGTCTGGCCTCGCTGGCGTCGGGTGGCAGCGCGGCGGATGCGGCTGTGGCAGTGGCGGCGATGCTGACTGTCGTCGAGCCCACCGGATGCGGCATCGGCGGCGATGCCTTCGCGCAGTATTGGGATGGCGAGCGGTTGTCTGGACTCAACGCATCAGGTCGCTCCCCGTCGGCGCTCACCGCTTCTAGCTTCGCAGGCATGAGCGAGATTCCTCTCGACGGGATCCTGCCCATCACCGCCCCCGGCCAGGTCGCCGGCTGGGTCGAGTTGTGGCGCCGCTTCGGCCGTCTGGACTTCCCTGAACTGATGGCACCGGCCGTCCATGTCGCTCATCACGGATTCGAAGTGACCGAACACATCGCGGAACTGTGGCGTAGATCGTTCAGTCGCTTCGAGCGATCTCAGGAGGATCTCTCGGTCTGGTTCACGACCTTCGCAGAAGGTGGTCGAACCCCCGCGAAAGGTGACATGTTCAGCAACCCAGAACTTGCCCGCACATTGTGGGACATCGGTGTCTCCGAAGGAGATGAGCTCTACCGGGGAGAGTTGGCGCGACGGGTCGCGGCGGCGTCGTTGCTCGATGAGGCGGATCTCGCAGGTGTCTCCGCATCGTGGGTGACGCCGCTCTCGGTGCCGGCCTGGGGGGGCGAGATGTGGCAACTGCCACCGAACGGACAGGGAATAGCGGCCCTGCAGGCGGCGGCGGTCTGTGGGCTGATCGAGGACTCGTTGCACGGCAGGATCGAAGCGATGAAGGCTGCGTTCACCGACCTCTACTCGACGGTCGCTGACCCCGAGAGAATGACCAGATCGGCTACCGAGATGTTGGCAGAGGATGATCTGCGAACTCTGGCTCGCGGCATAGGAGAGCACGCCTCCTCACCGGCCAGATGGCATCCGCGACATGGGGGAACGGTCTGCTTCGCTGTCGGTGCTCCTGATGGCAGCATGTGTTCCTTCATCCAGTCGAATTACATGGGATTCGGCTCGGGTGTGGTGGTCCCCGGCACTGGGATCTCGCTGCAGAATCGTGGCTCTGGATTCGTGCTCACCAAAGGCCATCCCAACCAGGTCGGCCCGTCCAGACTCCCCCTGCACACCATCATCCCCGGCTTCCTCACACGCTCCGGCCTGCCCTTCGCAGCCTTCGGTCTGATGGGGGGGCCGATGCAGCCGCAGGGGCACATACAACTGGCACGAATGCTGCTTCGTGGAGATGAGCCGCAGGCGGCCTGCGACGCGCCCCGCTGGTTCGTCGCCGGCGGCGATCGGCTGCTCGTCGAGGCTGGATTCGACGCCGCGGGGCTGGTCGAGCGAGGCCACGTTGTCGAGGTCGCAGACGCGCTGCAGTTCGGCGGCGCGCAGGTCGTCATGCCGACAGGTGATGGCGGTTACGTCGGCGGCAGCGATCGGCGCAAGGACGGCTGTCTGCTGAGCGCCGACCTTTGACGTCGCTCCGAACCGAGACATTCTCCTCGCTGGCGTCCAATCCACGGATCGCTGTCATTGCCCTGTTATCCTGAACACTCGTGCGTCCGGACGCGGGCTGGCCTATGTCTTGATTTCTGCGCAGGAGATTCTGAATATATTCACTCCGACATACCGAGATATATTCTTCGCAGAGTGGAAATATATGATCGCCGATAGGTCAGCCGACCGAAGCACTTCAGTTCGCCCATCAATCGTCATTGAAACAGCAGTCTGACCGCAGACCTGAGCACCGGGAGGTGAGTAGTCAGTACAGCATATATTCGTCGTTTTATCGGTGAAACATTGATGCGGGATTGCCTTACTCGCACATGCATGTGGGAAACCCGTAGAGCCTTTCTCTCTCGTTTGACCATCCTCAGCATTGTGATTCTGATGCTGAGTCAAGCCTCATTCATGCTATCAGATTCCAGCAGTGATGTTCTTGGTGAGGAAGAGGATGAGATCAAAGGTGTGGTTGATGGTGAAGAGAGCACTGAGGATTTCTCGATAGGCGGGTACAATCTGCTATCCAACAGATGGTGGCAACCGTCAGCGACCAGGTTCAACGTATCTGTGAATGATTCTGATGGCGATGGCTGGGACAACGAGAATGACCCGATGCCGAACCATCCGGCGGTCCCTGCGCCCTTAGTACCCTCGAACTGTCAGGATTACAGGCCCACCTGCTCTTTACTTACCGAGGGCTTCGCGGGCATGGATTCACCAGATTTCGTGATACCGCATGCTAACACGATGGAGATGGGACTGGGTGATTTCGATGGTGATGGTGATCTCGATTTCGCTCGTTCTGGGAGCAATCACAAAGTTGCGATATTCACAAATGAGAATGGCACGTCATTCAGTGAAGAGAAGTATGATTGGGGTCACGGACAGCGAGACTCAACGGCAATGGCTTGGGCTGATATCGATAATGACGGCGATCTTGACCTGACCAGCGGGAATTCTTGGTATACATTCAAGCCGAATGATCAGATCTATCTGAACGAGAATGGAACGTTTTCACCCACACCATACTATGAGACCGCTGAAGATGAGTTCAGTACCAAAGATGTCGAATGGGGTCTGCTGACCGATGACCCATATCCAGACATGGTCATTACCAGTATTACTAACGATATTTTGTTTTATGCCAACTTCGGTGACG
>Ga0310122_10002581_pt1 | contig 11540 bp, 9 predicted proteins | sample CB6_Bottom_1051__FD_203503 | JGI IMG/M metagenome (GOLD analysis project Ga0310122, IMG submission 203503) | Marine microbial communities from Western Arctic Ocean, Canada - CB6_Bottom_1051 | ecosystem: Environmental > Aquatic > Marine > Oceanic | place: Canada: Western Arctic Ocean | collected...
CTTTCGCTAAACGTACTGTGGCAGTTTTGTCTGTCACATCCACCATTTTAACATCTCCTTTGGAATCTAAATGGCTGAATTCATTCATATTATTTATCCTCCAATTTGGGTCATTGACTCCCGACTGTTGCTTCCCGATTTCTGTGCTGTCCATCCATCGAATAATTTTTTCCACATAGCCGATAATATTAACTCTTTCATTTCTTCCTTCGTGCCCCCAGAGCGCATTAAATCTCTCAGATTAAATTCATTATGTGCATAAAGACAATTTCGGATTTTCCCATCCGCAGTGAGACGGATACGGTTACAATTTCCACATAAGTTGCGTGAATATGATGGTATAACCGCGACTTTTCCTGCATAATCAGGCACTTGAAAAATGGCATGTTCCGTGGCAGTTCCATCCGTTGTTTTTATATCTGGAAAATGATTCTTTAACTCTTTTTGGATATTTTCAGCACTAAAAAATTTTCCCGTTTTCCAAATCTGATGGGCATCAAATGGCATTAGTTCAATAAATCGGACAGTCAGTGGATAGTTCTTCGTCAATTCAACAAATTCAACAATTTCACTATCATTAAAGCCGCGCAGAGCAACCACATTAATTTTTATTGATAGGATTCCGGCAGTTTTTGCAGCTTCCAACCCTTCCAGGGCACGCCCCAATTCATCCCGACGAGTGATTTGGATATATTTTTCGGGATTCAGAGTGTCAATACTGATATTGATCCCGGATAATCCCGACCCTTGCAGGTCCGCCGCATACTGCTTGAGTAAAACACCATTCGTCGTCATATTGACTGAGTTAATCCCCGATATCAATGAGGTTTTTTCAACAAGCTCTACCAAGTCCTTTCTCAAGAGGGGTTCGCCACCTGTAAAACGAATTTTGTTTACACCTAATTCTGAGACAACAGTAATAATTCGCATTATCTCCTCCATCGTCATCATTTCATTTTTGGACTTGAATTGTATTCCCTCTTCCGGCATACAGTAAATACAGCGCAGGTTGCACATTTCATTCAGAGCTATACGTAAATAGTTAAAGGTACGACCAAAGCGATCGATCAGGATGCGCGGATGAATCCGCGCACCAGAGCTGGCTAAAGATAGGTTGGTTTTATTTTTCATTTTCTCATTCCAATTCATCCCGAATAATTTCGGGAATCGGGAGCTAATGCGGCTGTTTCCGGCTGCACCGTATCGGTCTCACGCCCTATCCTCCTATGAGAACTTAGATGTTTTGACTTAGAGAATTGCTATGACAAAGTAGCTTAGATAATGTCCTTTATTTAATCCTTTTCACAATCCAATTTTTGAATCCGATTTTGATGACGTCCTCCCTCGAAAGGTTCTTTCAACCAGAGATCAATAATATGGAAAGCTTTGGAGAAAGTTAAAAACCTAGCACCAAGAGAAAGTATATTTGCATTGTTATGTTTGCGGGAAAGTCTCACTATCTCTTCCATTTCACCGTAATATACAGCAGCACGAACGCCTTTCACCCGATTTGCTGCCATTGCTTCTCCTTGCCCTGAACCACCCATAATAATTCCAAAACTATTGGGATCTTTTGCGACAGCACGAGCTGCAGGAAGTATAAAATCAGGGTAATCATCTTGTTTATTATATTCTAAGGCTCCATGGTCGGTAACTTTATGACCATTTTCTTGAAGAAATTTTTTAATCTCTTCTTTTAATGCAAATCCAGCATGATCTGTTGCAAGATGGATTTTCATTATTCCCCTTTATAAAAGTGATGCTACAAATTCACGAATTCGGGATTCCACCTGGTCAGCGGTGAAACCAAATTCTTTTGCTAAATCTATCCCCGGTGCGCAGGTCCCAAAATGGTCTAATCCAATCTTAATTCCATTCTGCCCAACATATTTTTCCCACCCAAGAGTCACTCCTGCTTCCAAGGACACCGTTAAACATCCTCGAATTGGAATGACTTCATTTTTGTACTCAAGTGATTGCTTATCAAATAATTCCCAGCAGGGCAAGCTCACAACCATAATTTGTTTATCCTTCATATTTTCTGCAACTTTCAGGGCTAAGGACACTTCTGATCCTGTAGCTATCAAATTAATCTCAGGCTTTGTACATTTCCTGATTATATAACCACCCCTACGAACCCCTTTTTCAATTTTTTTAATGGATTGTTGAAAGACCGGAACATCCTGTCTGGTTAATAAAAGAGCACTGGGATTGTTTTTAGATTCCAGCGCTAATTTAAAGCAAATAGCGGTTTCTTTAGCATCAGCAGGACGGAAGACCTGTAAATCCGGAATAGCTCTCAGCGACATGGTTTGTTCTACCGGCTGATGGGTGGGACCATCCTCGCCAACATAAAAAGAATCGTGGGTAAATTCATGGATGACCCGAATTTTCTGCAGTGCACCGAGACGCAAAGCAGGACGGCTGTAATCAGAAAAAATAAGAAATGTTCCCCCAAAAGGAATGATGCCAGAATGAAGAGCCATCCCATTTAGAATTGTAGCCATGGGAAATTCTCGTACTCCAAATGCAAGATTTCGCCCGAAACGATTATCTTTCTGAAAATCTCCATATTTTTTTGCAAAACCACCTGTATAATTAGACGGTTCAAGATCTGCAGAACCTCCAATAATATTAGGAAGCTGTTCCGCAAATTTTTCCAGTGTAGCTCCAAAAGCTTTCCGTGTCGCCAAAGAAATACCCTCATCAAATTCAGGAAAGTCTAATTCAGGAAGAATGTCCTCTATTACCTGAGTCCATAATTGATTAAAATCTCCATCTTTTCTGGCAATTTCCAACAATTTTTTCCAGTCTTCCACTTGATTTCCTAAATTCAAAAATCCTCTCTGAAAATGCCTTTTGACTTTATCCGGAATAAAAAATGATTCTGGAGGAAGCCCCAGCAATTCTTTAGATGCATCAATCTCAGCCTGGGGGAGGGGTGATCCATGAGTGTTATGGTCTCCTTCCATAGAGGCTGTTCCTTTTGCCATGACAGTCTGCCCGATAATAATGCTGGGACGATCAATGATCTGAGCTTTTTGGATTGCCTCCCGTATGGCTTGATGATCATGGCCGTCAATTGTTTGAATATGCCAACCAAATCCTTCAAATACAGTTGCAATATCTGTTGATTCAGATCGGTTTGTTTGCCCGGAAATCTGAGCTTTATTGGAATCATAAAGCATGATCAGTTTTGCCAGCTTCCAATGTGCTGCTAAAGCAGCGGAACCCAATGCCACCGGTTCCTGAAGATCGCCATCACTGGCCAGAACATAGGTGAAATGGCTGAGATAATTAAATCCATTTTTATTAAAAAGACTATCGAGAATTATTTCCGCAAGCGCCATGCCTGTTGCCATACCAACACCTTGTCCAAGAGGTCCCGTGGTGGCTTCCACACCCGAAATCTCCACTTCTGGATGACCCGGTGTTTTACTGTGTAACTGACGAAATTCTTTCAAGTCATCCAGGTTCAGCCTCCCTGATAAAAATAACAAGACATATAAGAGCATTGATTCGTGTCCCGCAGAGAGAACAAACCTGTCCCTGGCAATCCAATCAGGGTCATGAGGATCCTGTTTTAAGAATTCGGTAAATAAAATATAGACAAAGTCTGCTGATGACAATGGTCCTCCGGTATGCCCGGAGTTCGCCTTTCTGACACCGTCCATTATTAACCCCTTAATCACATTGACAGTGAACAAGTCTTTTTCCTTTTTCAACCAATCATTAAAAGTTAATAATTCCCGGAATGTTCTCATGTCACACCTAAGGCCTTAAATTTCTGGATTGTTTGTACCGGATTTTCAGATTGAAAAATTTCTGATCCTGCCACCAATATATCCGCCCCTGCTTTCACTACTTCTTCAGCATTGATCAATTTAATTCCACCATCTACTTCCAAAAGTATTCTATCTCTGAGACAAAATTCTATCAATCTCTGGTGGATCTCTTTGATCCTTTTAGTAGAACCGGGTATATATTCCTGTCCTCCAAATCCGGGCTCCACGCTCATGATAAGAAGTAAATCAATCTGATCCAAAAAGGGTTCAATCCTGGAAAAAGAAGTTTGTGGTTTTAAAGAAATTCCAATTTGTTTATTTGCTGACCGGATTAAATCAATGACCCGTCCCGGATTCTCTGCTGCTTCTACATGAAAAGTAATCCCATCTGCCCCTGCATCTACAAATGGATTGATTAAATCTTCAGGTCTCTCAACCATCAAATGCACATCAAAAAAACTTTTTGTCAAGTGACGAATTGATTTAACCACCACTGGTCCAATGGTTAGATTTGGCACAAAATGGTTATCCATTACATCAATATGAATATAGTCAGCTCCTCCTTCTTCACAAATGTCAAGAGCAAAACCCAGATGTGAAAAATCTGCCGATAGAATGGAAGGTGCAATTTTGATAGGATTTTTCGCCATTTATGCCGGTGGAGTTTACCTCTGCAAGATAAACATTTTCAATGACGAATCTTTAATCCCATTCAAAACCTGCAGTTTTCCCTGTCTTTAAATTAATCTCAATAGAATTGTAGTCCTGTAACTCCGGCAGGAAATAATACAACATTTTAAATTCCATCTTCTCATCTATCCAGACAGAATCCGGAGGTCCTAACGTCTCCACAACCAATTTTTCTGATGGATATTTTTCCAGAAATGTCCAGACAGTGTAATCACTTTCATGTCCTTGAGGCAAATCCGACGAGATGCCGGTAGCTACCGGACTTGATGGTGGTGATGAACAACCTGATAATAAAATAAAGACTACTAAAAGAAATTGTTTCATTCCTTGGAAAGTAAGGATGGAAGAAGAGACAATCAAATAGTGGAATATCAATTTTTATCCTGATGTACACAATATTTATATTAGATTGTTTTTTTTAAAGGAGATAAATAATGTCCGAGATACAACCAAAAAAACACTTTTATTCTGATGCAGAATTTTATACCAGCCCTGAGGCAAGGTCACTTCGTATTCTATCTGAATATCTTGGCCCACGCCAACGGTTTTCACGAAATCATATTGAGGACACCATCGTTTTTTTTGGTTCTGCACGATTAGTTTCGAAACAGAAGGCGGAACAGGCCTTGAAAAAAGCGTCCAAATCCCCTTCCAGACAAATGCGGAAAAAACTTGAACACGATCTAACCATGAGTCAATACTATGAGGACTCGAAAGCCTTAGCAAAAAAATTAACCTATTGGAGTAAAAAGAGAAAAAACTCCAAACATCGATACATCATCACCTCTGGTGGAGGTCCCGGAATTATGGAAGCAGCCAACAGGGGAGCTTCCGAGGCAAAGGGACTAACAATCGGTTTAAATATCACTGTGCCCCATGAACAATCCGGAAACAAATGGCTTACCCCAGAGCTATGCATGGAATTTCATTATTTCTTCATGCGAAAATTCTGGATGGCGTACCTCGCTAAAGCTTTAGTAGTATTTCCCGGTGGTTTCGGAACCCTGGATGAATTGATGGAAATCCTGACTTTGATCCAGACTAAAAAAATAAAGAAATCCATACCCATTGTTCTCTATGGAAAAAATTTCTGGGATAATACAATAAATTGGGAATATCTCCTAAAAGCAGGAACTGTGTCCAAAAAAGATTTAGATCTGTTTACTATTTGTGATTCCGTGGAAGATGCATTTACGTTTCTTACCACTAAAATCACTGGTACTCACACCGGACCAAATTTCTAACATTTATGATGAGAAATACAATTCTTTACCTTTCGTTGTACTGAATAAATTCAAATAAGAAAAAAAATATTTTTAATAATTCCTTTATTTGAAAGAATATTCCTCTGTGTGTTTCTATTTCCCGATGTTCATACATGTAGGAAATTAGCAAACGGCTGTCTGTCAACCCGTCTGCCAATTTCACTGATTCGGTAAATGGAGCCATGGTATCATTAACTCCGTGCATAACAAATACTTTTTGGGTAATCTGGTCACACCAGTATTTTGGTGAAATATTTTTAAATTCATTTTTGCACTTTTCCCAAAATAATGCTGTAATTCTCTCAATCTCTTCATTGATTTTTCCAGCAAGAATTTGAATTATTAGTTTTTTCTCTCTACCCGAAATATTTTCCAGTTCATTTTCAATTCCTTCCGAATCTTCTTTCATACTTAGTTTAAGAATCTTTTGAACAGTTGTTGTATCATAACCTACATCTACTCTTGATAGATAATTATGAAACAGCACAATTAAACCCCATTCATCTGCCTGTACTATTCTTTCATGTCCATTAACCCCTAATTTCCCGGCCAATAGAAACCGCAGCGCGGTTTCAATATCATAATGTGTTCCAAATACCAGCATTGACTTTGGTGGATGTTTTTGAAACTCATTTCGAAGGCTTGCTTTAAGAACCATAGCTCCTCCAAAACTGATTCCTATTACAACTATCCTATCTTCAAGTACATTCTCTCTTGCTTGCAACCATTGAAAAAAATGTCCCATCCAATCGATAATTTCTAAGGAAATAATTAACTCTTTCAAAGGAGGTATGCGTGGTAAAAACACCAGATAACCTGCATTCGCAAAAACCTTGGCCAGCAAGTTCATTTTAGGGTGCTTTTCTGCACTCGGTGATGCCCCTGGAAAAAGTATCAATGTGTGATTAATAGGATTTTTTGGATAAAAAACCCGCATGGGCGTATTTTCACTATTTAGTCCAGGATATGATTCGTTGGAGTGAACCAATTTTTTCAGATGTGATTTATTTTCTTGAACTAACCCGGTTATCATTTGGAAGACACGAATATATTTATTTAGTTTGCTTGTCATTGTTAATAATTCAGGAGAGAAAAACTAATAAGTATGCAAAAGTCTATCTAAAATACTTTATAGATCAACTGACAGTACGATTTTTTTACCATTTCTTAACACATCCACACTAATTTTTTGTCCCGCTTTTAATTTTTCAAGGCGGTACATGTAATCATAAATATCTCCAACCATTTCCCCATCTATTGCTGTGATAATATCCCCTTTCGTCATTCCCGCTTTCTTTGCAGGACGACCATTTAGTACACCATCAACCCTGAGTCCGGGAGATTCATGGTACGTATAATCCGGTAAAATCCCCAGGGTAACTTTAAATCGTCTCCGACCTCTGGATTGTTCTTTTGGACCTGCTTCCTGAAAAACAAAATTGTCTGAATGGTTGGCTACATCAACCACCACGTCATAAACAATTTCAGAAATATATTTTAATCCTGCATAGTTGATTTTATAGCTGTCATCTTCCGGTGTGTGGTAATCCTGATGAGACCCTGAAAAGAAAAATAAGACAGGGATGTCTTCCACATAAAATGAAGAATGATCGGATGGACCGTAACCTTCTGATGAAAAACTCACATCTAGATCACTGTTTTGTAAATTAGTTTTTAAAAAATCACTTAATCCAGCACCCGTACCTGTACCTCCAACTATCAGAGATTTTGTATCAGGATTCATGCGACCAACCATATCCAAATTAATCATTAATTTGATTTGGTTTAAATCAACCAAAGAATTCTTAGTAAAATATTTCGAACCTAAAAGCCCTGATTCTTCCGCTCCAAAGGCGATGAAAAGAACACTTCGTTTCACGTATTGCCGACTGAAACTCAGTTCCTCCATAATTTCAATAATTGCTGCAACACCGGAGGCATTATCATCGGCACCATTGTGGATTGCTAAGGAATCCGGCCTGAGAGAGCCGGAGTGTGAACCGCCAAAACCAAGATGATCATAATGAGCGCCTATAACAATAAACTCTTCTATTAAGGCGGGATCAGTTCCCGGCAGCATGGCTAAAACATTTTGGGTTCTGACTCTCTTTTGAATTAAATCAGTGACAACCGTTACTATTTTATTCATTACAAAACTCTGGGACACTCTTTCCTGAATTAAATTTGATTCCAGCGATTTTATTGTATAATTCTTTTTACGCAGCAGTACATCAGCCACACTTCTTTTGATGTGCAACACAGGTATCCCTGAACCCGTTTGACTCTGATCATAATACAACTCAATTAAATCATCATTTTCATCAAATGTTACTCCTGACACAAATAAGATACCCGCTGCGCCTTTATCCCTGGCAACCATAGCTTTTTTTCTAAGAGAACTATGTTCAGCAAATTCGCCATGGGGATTGTCTTCCGGGTCGCCCCGGAGCACCATAACCCATTTCCCTGTTACATCTAACCCGCTATAGTCGTTCCATGAAATACTGTCGGTTTTGACATCAAATCCATATCCGGCAAAAACAACTTCTCCTGTAATGGAATCATTTTTAGAAAAACCAAATGGAATGAAATCCTCACCAACAGTTCCGGTAAATCCGGAAAATGATAACTTGTTATTTTCACCAAGAATTACAGATGTGACCACATCAAAAAACTGAAATCCGTTATTTCCTAATAATTCCAAATCGAGTTTTGAAATTTCATTTTTAATATACTCAGCCGCCTGCTGCCCACCTTTTGTCCCCGGCTTCCTACCTTTCAATGAATCAGAAGCAAGAAATGCTACATGCTGTTTAAGCTCATGAATGGTAATTCCCGGAGATGTTTCCTTTTTTTCTACAGAATCAATATTGGTTTTCGGATTATAACACCCACAGATAAAAAGAAGAGGAAACAGCGATCCTATGAATTTTAATTTCCAATTCTTCATATGTGAATTTACATTTTTTCCAATTTTCATATTGACATAAAATACAAAGGCTCTGAAAAATCAGAGCCCTTGGAGGATATAATTTGAATTATTGTTGCTTTATGGAGTAGCTAAACTCAAATCTGCTGAAAAGTCCAAGCCAGCTTTTGAATAGTCTGTCACTGAAACAGTTACCGCTGTAGGGTCAGTTCCTCCATACTGAGTGAAAAACGGGTACATTCCTCCAAAAGCTCCAAGAGTATGCTGATTGGTTGCAGGGTTTGAATCATCAGGATCTAGCCATGATACAGTAATGGCTGCATATGTCGCGAATGCTACAATTTCAAAAGTATATCCGTACTGCTCTGAACTCAGATCAGTTGACGTAATAACCATAGATGCATACGGAGCACCCGTTGGCGGCCAAGCATTTTGTATTGAAATACTTACAGTTCCATCATTTGGCCAGGTTCCTGTGAAAGTAACCATACCAGATATCGTCCCGCTTTCGGGTGTTGCATCTTTATCTTCACAAGCAGTAGTGACAATCATCACTAACGCAAGTGAAATTATAAGATTGTTTTTTATTATTTTCATTATTACTCCTTTTTTATAGTTTTTGTTAATGTAAAATTCCAGGTTCGTCCAGGCATTGGATAGTCCTGGATAAGTTCATATTGGGTATCAAATACATTGGAAATACGGAGTGATGCTGTATAGGTCCCCATTTCCTTAGAAAGAATTATTTCTGATATGATCCGTTCGGGAAGTTTGTGAATTGGAAATATAATTTTATCGTCTTCCTGTATCCAACAATCATCATTTTTATTCTGATTACATTGATCATGAACCAAAAAATTTTCATATGTCTGCTTAGACCAAGCTTGGGCACCAGCACGAATTTTGATTAATTTATTCTGGTAGTTAAGGTATAACTTTCCACGATATTTTGAGCGATATAAAATAGGATCACCACCGCGATCTGACATATTGAGATAGGCATAACTGCCACTAATATTGATTGCATCAATTCCTCCAAATCGGAATTTATATTCTATACCATCTCCAGTCACTCCTTCCCGATTTTTTGCCAATACAGGAAAATTGTATACAAAATCAATCATATTTTCATATCGATTATGAAACAGGGAAATACTCCCATCCCAATGATCACCATGGAGATATTCATAAGTAATTTCAAATGCCTGTACTTTTTCAGGTAAAAGGTTTGGATTCCCCTGGAATGTGAGACCATAAGATGCAGTATGAAGCAGATATAATTCTGAAAGCGATGGAGCTCGGAATCCTTCACTATAAGCCAAAGTAAATACACGTTCACCTCGTATAGTATACATCAGGTTTATTTTAGGTGACCAATTAGAGTATACCCGGCTTTGGAAATTACTTCCCGGATCCGACTTGCGATAATCATACCGAAGTCCGGTACCAAAACTCCAACCGTTCCCGATAGAATACTTGGATTGAATAAATCCCCCTAGAGATAATTGAGAAGGTGATTCATAGATTGGATTAAAAACAGATACTCTTGATCTGCTCCATTCTACATCTGATCCAGCCATGAAGATCCAGCGTGCCCATTTTGTAATCAACATTTCCGAGCGAAGTCCGATAGCAAGGTCATCATAATCCCGGTTCCCTTCTTTTTTATCCTCGGGGGTATCCTTTCGGTCATAATAAATAGTATTGAATTTGTTTAGAAATAGCGAATGGGACATTGATATCCCTTTCCCAATTGGATAAAATCCATGACCTTGAATATATTGAGATAGCCGTTCAGATTTTCGGTAGGAAGAAGAAGATGTGCTGGCAAAACCCGGATGACCGATGTCAGAATATGATAGGATATGACTTAAGCGGTATGTCCTGCCTTTTTGATCACCATAGCGAAGATAGGTTCTAAGCCGGCCGGTTTGATTATCGGCATTAAATCGATGCCCGCTGGAAGTCTGCGCCATGGCATTGATGCCGTAGCGCCAGTTTCCCTTTTGATTGTTATGTGTAATGCTGGTTTGTGCTTTTGAATAGCTGCCGCCTGAAAACCGAAGTGTTGTACTGCTTTCCATACTCCCGTCATCCGTAATTAGGTTAATGACTCCTCCCATGGAATTATGACCGTATTGAGCGGAAGCGGGACTGTTATCAACTTCAATTCTCTGTATACTTTCCAATGGAAGTGAGTTCCAGTCCGGAGCACCGCTGTTTGGGATTTGAATTGGGAATCCATCGAGGAGCATTAGAATGCGGTTATTATATCCACCAGGTTCATAATCTGATGATCCGCGAATAGACACATTCACATTCCGTCCATTTGGATGGGCAAATTGAACATCAACACCAGGTATTGTCCTGAGTACATCCGGAATGGATTCCTTATCCCTGGAATTGATTTCTTCTGCGTTGATAACATCTACAGATTCATTGCCAAGGCGGGATGTAAAGAGTCCTTTGACTATAATTTCGCTATATTCGAGAATAGCACGGTTTAATTTAATCTCGAATTCTAAAATTTCATTACCTACATTTATTTTTCTTATATCAGTTTTAAAACCTATCACAGAAGTTTCCATGGTATAATTACCCTCGATAAGGTTTATTTCATAATAGCCGTATGGACTTGATGCAGTTCCATCTCCAGTTTCCTGTATATACACATTTGCATTTGGAATTGATTTTCCAGTAACACTATCCCTGACATAACCTGAGATTGTGGTTGCCCAACAGACCGGTAGAATAAAAACATATAATGACACGAACCTGCACATAATTATTTCTGTGTAGGATTGGTAATGAGCTGATTCAATAAATTCTCTATTTCTTTTTCCGAAACTGGTGTTTCCCGGTCTCCCATAA
>Ga0310122_10002583_pt1 | contig 11538 bp, 11 predicted proteins | sample CB6_Bottom_1051__FD_203503 | JGI IMG/M metagenome (GOLD analysis project Ga0310122, IMG submission 203503) | Marine microbial communities from Western Arctic Ocean, Canada - CB6_Bottom_1051 | ecosystem: Environmental > Aquatic > Marine > Oceanic | place: Canada: Western Arctic Ocean | collected...
ACCGGAGAGACGCCGACATGTTGACCCGTATCACCTCGCTGCTGCTCGCCGCCGCCGCCCTGCTGCTGGCCCCCGTCGCCGGAGTGGCCCAGGACAAGGATGGCTGGATCTCGCTGTTCAATGGCAAGAACCTCGATGGCTGGAGAATCGGCGACGCCAAACAGGGTAAGTGGAAAGTCGAGAAAGGGTCGATCGTCGCCAATGGTCCGAGGTCGCACCTGTTCACGATCAAGGAGTTCAAGAACTTCGAGTTCAAGGCCGAGGTGATGACCACGCCGGGCAGCAACTCGGGGATCTACTTCCACACCAAGTACCAGGCAGTCGGGTTCCCCAGCACCGGTCATGAAACCCAGGTCAACGTGTCCCAGGGCGACCCGGTCAAGACCGGCAGCCTCTACGGAGTCGTCAAGCTGTACGAGACGCCGGCCAAGGACAACAAGTGGTGGGAACAGCACATCATCGTGCGTGGCAAGAACGTGGTCGTGAAAATCGACGGCAAGACCGTGCTCGACTACACCGAACCGGCCGGAACCACCGGCGGTCGCAAAATCAGCTCGGGCAGCTTCGCCCTCCAGGCTCATGACCCCAAGAGTGTCACGTACTACCGCAAGCTGAGGGTCAAGCCGCTGAAGTGATCCGGCCTCAGCTCGACGACGAGCCGAACTGCAGATCCAGCAGCAGTTGCTTGACCTCGGTCATCTCGACCGAGTCTCGCGCGATCGATGTCGATGACCCGATCAGCACCGGACCCTCGTCCGACTCCCGGCCCGGTGCCGGCAGCCGGCCGTGGCTGCCCTTGACGATCGAAGCGTCCAGTCCGATCACGTCCATGTAGTAACGCATGCCGAGCATCTTCTTGAGTAGCCGCCCCGCTATCCGCATCGACGGCCACCGCAACTGCGGATCGAAGAACAACTCGACCGGGTCGTAGCCCGGCTTGCGGTGGATGTCGACCGTGCGGGCGTAATCGGGCGCCAGGTCGTCGTCGAGCCAGAAGTAGTAGCTGAACCAGGCGCCCGCGTCGGCCACCGCGACCAGTTCCCCGCTGCGAGGATGGTCGAGCCCCGCTTCGGCCAGTGCCTGCCCTTCCAGCACCCTCTCGACACCCTCGGTCCGCTCGAGCAACTCGCGGACGCGGGGCACGTCGGTGGGGTCGTTGACGTAGACATGTGCCACCTGGTGATCGGCAACGGCGAAGGCCCTCGAGCCACCTGGGTCGAGTGTTTCCCAGCCCAACGGCTCTCGACGCACGCTCAACAGACCCGCCTCGCGAAGCACCCGGTTCAAGGCGACCGGGCGATCGACGGCGGTGATGCCGTATTCGGAGAGCACCACCACGTCGGCCCCGAGTTCTTCGGCGGCGTCGATCACACGCCCCGCCTCGGCATCGACCTCCAACAGATCCCCTGCGATCGCCGGATCATCCGGGCCCAATCGCTGCAGGTTGTAGTCCAGGTGCGGCAGGTAGGCCAGCGTCAGCGACGGGCGATGCCACTCGAGGATCCGGATCGTCGCGTCGACAATCCAGCGGCTGCTGGCGATGTTGGCTCCCGGACCCCAGAACCTCATCAACGGAAATACGCCCAACTCCGACTGCAACCGGTCCTTCAAGTCCGCCGGCTGGCTGTAGCTGTCCATCACCTTGCGGCCGTCGGCCGGGTAACTCGGCCGGGGCGTGATCGACCAGTCTACCGGCGCGTGCATGTTGAACCACCAGAAGAGCTTGGCGGTGGTGTACTCGGCATCGCGATCCCCGGCAGCCTGGTAGATCCGCTCTCCACCCACCAGCCGGTTCGACTGCCGCCAGAACAGGATCTCGGCCAGGTCCCGCTCGTACCAGCCGTTGGCCACCACGCCGTGATCGCGTGGCAGCAACCCGGTCAGCAGGGTGGACTGAACCGTACAGGTCACCGCCGGCAGCACCGTGCCCAGCGGACAGGCGAATCCCTTCCCGGCCAGGCCCGACAAGCGGGGCGTGTGTTGGCCGAGCATCGAGGGAGTCAGGCCGACGATGTCCAGGACGACCAGCGGGCGAGTCATCGGCGGGGGCTCGTCGGGAGCTCGTCGGGAGCTCGTCGGGCTACTGGGCGTCCACACCGGCCGGGGCGTTTTCGGGAGAGCGAAAGACGTCCGGCGGAGTGAACTCGAACCGCTCGCTCCCGCTGAAGAACTCGATCGGATTGTCATAGACAATCTTCTTGATCTGAGACTCGGCATAGCCGCGGCGACGCAGTTCCATGATGAAGTCGGGCACGGCCGTCGGGTTCGATGGACCCCAGTCGCCCGCCGAATTGACCATGATCCGGTCGTCACCGTACATCTCGATGATGTCCGCGGCCCGCGACGGAGTGCACTTGGTCACCGGGTACAATGTCATCGCACACCAGAACCCCTCCTCGCGGGCCAACCCCACCGTGTGCTCCTCGACATGATCAATCAGGACCCGTCCCGGATCGACCCGGTCGTCCTCGAGCAGCATGTCCACGATCATCCGCGTGCCCTTGTACTTGTCGTCGAGGTGCGGTGTGTGGATCAGGATCAACTCGTTGGTCCGCATCGCCAATTCGACGTGCTCCCTAAAAATCGTGCACTCGTTGGGAGTGTTCTTGTTCAACCCGATCTCGCCGATCCCCAGCACCCCCGGCTTGTCCAGGAACTCGGGGATCATCGCAATCACCTCCCGCGACAACTCGACGTTCTCAGCCTCCTTGGCGTTGATGCACAGCCACGAGTAATGCTGCACACCCGACCATCCCGCCCGCGTCGGTTCGAACTCGGTGAGCTGGCGGAAGTAGTCGCGGAACCCGTCGACGCTGCCGCGGTCGAAACCGGCCCAGAAGGCCGGCTCGCTGATACCCACGCAACCCATCCGAGCCATCCGCTCGTAGTCGTCGGTGACTCGCGAAATCATGTGCACATGCGGGTCGAAGAAGTACATCGGTCTCCTCCGTCAGGATCAGGAGTCGTCGCCGGGTACAGCGGACGTGTCGGTCGGATCGGTCGGATCGGTCAGATTCCAACCGGGCGTGTAGGGGTCGCTGAAGAGGACCTGGATCTGCTCGGCGCGGTTCCGTCCCGGAGTGGCCAGGATCTCAAGGCACTGCTCGATCCGCTCACGACGCAAATCCTCGCCGATCCGCTCGGATCCCTCGCAACGGTCGATCCGATCCAGCGACGCAGCCAGCACCAGCAATCCAGCCCGCATGTCCAGGTACACCTGGTCAAACACCTCGCTGGCACTTTGTACCGCTTCCATCTTGGAACACTCCCAGCCTCAAACCGGCCTCTCGGTCCATTGTCGGCCATCCGACACCGCTGTACCTAGTCTCGCCACGCGGTTAAGGGAATTCAAGAGGCCGGTGGCGGGCAATCAGATCGAACCGGCAAGAGTTCCCGAACGTACCGGGAGTTACGGACTCCTCAGCAAGGCCGATTGGGTCGTCCCTGCGTGCCGAGTTCACTCGACCGTGGCTGCGACGTTGTCGGGAATCCGCTGCACCTGACCGTCGCCGTCGACACAAGCCAGCACCGAACGCGCACTCGCCAGCAACTCGTCACCGCGAAACACCGCGTATTCGTGCTCGAGCTTCGCGGCTCCGATCTTCACCAGCGTCGTCACCAGCCTCAGCACGTCGTCGTAACGGGCCGGGCGATGGTACTTCGCCTCAAACGACACCACCACGAAGAACCGACCGTCCGCCTCCATCTGGCGGTAGTCGCCTCCCCGAGACCGAAACAGCTCGGTCCGTCCCATCTCGTAATAGTTGAAGTAATTGGAATGGTGCAAAACGCCCATCGCGTCGGTCTCGCTGTACCGCACACGAATCTCGATTTCGTTTTCGCTAGCCATGCTGCCTCCTGGTCTCTCTCGAAGCGTGCATCCGCTGCGGTGGTCAAGCGGCGCTCAAGCAGGTCGGTTGATTATCGAGAACTTCACGAGCCCTGCAAAGCAGAGGGGATCAACGACTCGGTCCTTGAGGAAACCGGATGAGGGACTATTCTAGTGATTCAATCGGCCGGCGATGGACCGACCGCCTGTTGGGGTCTCCTCGAAGCGACACGTCGTGCTCCGAATCCTGGTCGCCGATCCGCTGGCCGAAACCGGACTCGAGGTACTGCGCCGACGCGACGGCATCGAACTCGATCTCCGCGACGGGCTGGAAGGTGAGCCGCTGCGGGAAGCGCTCCTGCAGGCCGATGGTGTCATCATTCGCAGCGGCACCGAGTTGACCGCCGATGCCCTGGCCGGACAACCGCGGCTGCGGGCGATCGTGCGGGCCGGTGTCGGAGTCGACAACATCGACCTCGAAGCCGCCACCCGGGCCGGAGTGGTCGTGATGAACACCCCGGCCGGAAACACCACCAGCACCGCCGAACACTCGATCGCAATGCTGATGGCCCTCTCCCGCAATATCGCTCCCGCCTCCGACAGCCTCCGCAAAGGCGAGTGGAACCGCGATCGCTTCGTCGGCACCCAGCTGGCCGGCAAGACCCTGGCCGTGGTCGGCCTGGGGCGGGTGGGGCTGGCCGTGTGCCAAAGGGCCCGAGGGCTGCAGATGCGAGTCATCGGCTTCGATCCGTTTCTCTCCAGCGAACGGGCCTCGGAACTGGGAATCGAATTGTACGACGACCTCGATGCGATCCTGCCCGAGTGCGACTTCCTGACCGTGCACACTCCGCTGACCGATCAGACCCGGGGCCTGATCGACGCCAAGCGGCTGGCCGCGATGAAGCAGGGCGCGAGGATCATCAACTGCGCCCGGGGAGGAATCGTTGATGAGACGGCACTCGCCGAAGCACTCGCCACAGGCCATATCGGCGGAGCGGCACTCGACGTCTTCGAACATGAACCTCCCGGTGATCACCCGTTGCTGGCCGATCCGCGGGTGCTGGCCACGCCGCACCTGGGCGCATCGACCGAGGAGGCCCAGGAATCGGTGGCGGTCGAGGCGGCCGAGATCCTGGCCGGGTTCCTGGTCGATGGCGAGGTCCGACACGCGGTCAACATGGCACCGATTTCGGCCACCGAGCTTGCCGGCATCCGAGTCTATCTCGACCTGGCCCACCGGCTCGGACTGCTGCTGGCTCAACTGAATCGTTCGAGCCGCGTGCGAAAGGCCGAGGTGCAGTACCGTGGGGAGGTGGCCGAGAAGAGCACCCGGCTGGTCACCGCCGGATTCGCCGCCGGACTGCTCAGCGAGGCACTCGACGCCGAGGTCAACCTGGTCAATGCCGAGTGGATGGCCCGAGAACGGGGGATCGAGTTGACCGAATCGAGGACGTCCGAGTCGGGTGACTTTACGACCCTGGTCCGCACGTCGCTGAAGACCGACGCCGGAACCCGCTGTGCCTCGGCCACCGTGTTCGGCAACCAGTTCCTGCGCCTGGTTCAATTCGACGGCTTTCAGCTCGACGCGTTCCTCGACGGCAACCTGCTGCTGGTGCGGCACCGCGACGTGCCCGGGCTGATCGGGTTCATCGGGTCGGTGCTGGGCACCCACAAGATCAACATCGCTCACCTGTCGCTGGGCCGCGAGCGGGACGAACCCGGTGGCGAGGCACTCGCGGTGCTCAACCTCGATTCGCCTCCCAACGACGCTTCGCTCGATGCGCTCAGAGACCACGACCATGTGAGCTGTGTGGAATTACTGAGATTGCCGGTGGCGGGAACGCCCCTGCCGTGGCTGGGAAGCTCGCCCCGGAGGAGTGTGTTGAAGAACGACCCACAAGACCCCTAGAATGCGCGCACTCTCTGAGAACGGCGAACGAAGGATATTCTGATGGTGACCGCGGGTGCTACGGCTCTCCAGGCCCACGTCCTCACCCTCAACCGGGGCTACGTCGCCTTCCAGATCATCTCCGCTCGCCGTGCCTTCTGCCTGCTTGTCAAGGATCTCGCCGAAGTCGTCAGCGTCGAGGAGGGCCAGTTTCGGTCCTACGACTTCGAGGCCTGGCGAGAAACCAGCGAGCTGAAGCTGGCGTTCGAGGAGCGGGGTGAGCAGGAGGACTGGATCAACTCGGTCAACTTCGCCATCGAGGTGCCGCGTGTGATCCGGCTGCTGAGTTACGACCGGGTCCCCAAACATGTCATCAAGTTCAACCGCCGCAACATCTTCCTCCGCGACCGAAACCACTGCCAGTACTGCCACCGCCGCTTCCCCGCCTCGCAATTGAGCCTCGATCACGTCATCCCCAGCAGCCGCGGTGGACGGACGACCTGGGAAAACATCGTCTCGGCCTGCCTCAAGTGCAACGTCGGCAAGGGAGGCCGGACACCGCGGGAAGCGGGGATGGCCCTGGCCAGCCGGCCCCGAAAACCGTCCCGCAGCCCCCTGCTGGCACACTCGGTCAGCTCGCTGAAATACGCCAGTTGGAAGTCGTTTCTCAAGCCGGCAGAATGGCTCGATCCGTCCGACGCGATCCCTCGTCAGGCCGCCCTGGCCGTCGCCGACTCGGCCTGACGCTCAAAACCGAGCGGTATTGCAAGCCCGTGACCCCACTGGTAGTCTCTGGTCAGTGGGCCATTTTTCGCTTTTTTGCAGTCCGTTTGCCCCATCCCGGTCTCGATTCAGGGAGCTGCAGCCATGAGGTTTCGCTCACCAACATCCTCCGCAACACGACGTTCCGGTTTCACCCTGATCGAGTTGCTGGTGGTGATCGCGATCATCGCCGTGCTCGCGGCACTCTTGCTGCCGGCCGTGCAACAGGTCCGCGAAGCGGCCAGGCGGACCGAGTGCATCAACAACATGAAACAGATGGTGCTGGCGATCCACAACTACGCCGACTCGTTCCACACCTTCCCCTCAGGCTACATCCGCACCGGCAGCTCGCAGTACATCGCCGCGAGATTCCCCGAAGAGATCCAGGTTCGACTCGGCAAGCCGATCAACGGCCAGAACCTCGTCGTCATCTACGGCCCACCACCCTCGATGTATCAGGAGTGGCGGCTGTCGTTCGACTGGAGTTGGCAGGCACTGATCCTGCCGCAGATGGGGGCCGGGGGAACGACCGAGATCAACTTCAAGGAACTCAAGAACAGCCAGAACAACCTGCAGAAGATGCGGCGTGAGATGTCGTCCTACGTCTGCGGCAGCGCACGGCTGAACCGGCCGCCCGGTGGCTTCGGCTTCTCGACCTACCGAGCCAACATGGGGACCCGGGGCACCAACGGCACGATGTACGTCAACAGCCGGATCACCTTCCGCGATATCGAGGACGATACCACCCACACGATCCTGATTGGCGAATCGCTGTTTGGACTCTGGGGCGACGGCTACAGCTGCTGCGCCCGGGTCGCCGACGACAACAACGACAACATCCCCGATCGAATCGTTGGAGGTCAGCCGCAGGCGTTTGATACCTGGTGGACCAACGCCGGAGTCCATTACTACGGCTTCGGCAGCTGGCACCCCGACGTCATCGTGTTCGGGTTCGTCGATGGACGGGCGACGACGATCGACAAGAGTATCGACTTCAAGATCCTCAAGGCTCTCGCCACCCGAAACGGCCGCGAAACCATCAACCTGCCCCGCTGATCCATCTGATCCATCTGGTCCATCTGATCCATCTGATCGATCAGATCGCCCAGGCCGCTCAGGCCGCTCAGGCACTCCCAAACGGAAACGCCAGTACCTGGTCGATGCGACTTAGCCCCAGCGTGCACATCACCAGGCGGTCGAACCCCAACGCCACGCCCGCACATTCGGGGAGCCCGGCCCGCAAGGCCGACTCGAGCCGGCTCGACTCGGGCAGACTCCGCCCACCCGAGCCCGCTCGCCGCCGCGACTGCTCGGTCATCCGCCGGGCCAACTCGTCCGCATCGGTCAGCTCCTGGTACCCGTTGCAGATCTCCAGGCCGCCGATGTACAGCTCCATCCGCTCGGCCACATCCACCTCGCCCCGACGAATCCGGGCCAGGGCCGCCTGGCTGGCCGGGTAGTCGTAGAGGAACTCCGGACGGTCCCGACCCAGTGTCGGCTCGACCCGCTCGCACAACAGCAGGTTCAGCCAACCGTCCCTGTCCGTTTCAGCCAGGCCGTCGGGAACCGACTCGAGCTCACGACGAGCCAGCCCGATCAACTCGGACGTCGGCCGACCCAGTACCTCGACCCCGATCGCCCGCACGAAGGCCTCGTCGTAGCTCAAACGCCCAAACGGCTCGCCGTGCTCAAGTTGATCGACCCAGGGCGGGAGCTCCCCGGCCGCCTCACCCGCCACGCGAACCAGCCGCTCGACGAGGCCCATCTGCTCGAGATAGCTCGAACCGGGCTCGTACCATTCGATCATCGTGAATTCCGGGTTGTGCCGCGCGCCCACCTCATCCCGGCGAAAGGCACGGCTGACCTGAAAAATCGGCCGGGCCGAATCGGCCACCAGCCGCTTCATCGAGAACTCCGGTGAGGTCTGCAGAAACAGCTCATCACCATCGGGGCCTTCGACCACAAAGGGCTCCAGGTGCTCGTCAACGCACACGTCACAAGACAGCAGCGGCGTCTCGACCTCCAAGAACCCGCGTGCAGTGAACTCGGCCCGCAGGCTCGCCAGCATCGCCGCACGGACCTCAAGCACCTCCCAAGACGCCGACGGACGCCAGTCACCCAGGGAACCGCTCACAGCTCCGCCCGGATTGCCCGTGCCAAGCGGGACATGCCCTCGGTGAGCCGCTCGGGAGTCTCGACACCGAAACTCAGACGCAGCTGGTTGCGAGGCCGGACTCCATCGGTGCCGATGTAGCAGAGGTCTCCGGGGACATACATCACCTGCTCCTGGTTCACCGCTCGCTCGAACAGCGAACCGCCAAGCCCGGTGTCCACTCGCTCGGGCACGGTCATCCAGACATAGAGACCCCCGTCGGGGACCAGCCAGTTGACTCCCTCGACCCCACCCAGATGCTCATCCGCCGCCCCGACCAACGCGTCCCGCTTCGCGGCATACGCGGCTCGCAACCGCTGTGCGTGAGCGGGAAACTGCCCGTCCTCGAAAACCGTCGCCAGCAGGTGCTGGCTGAAACTGGTCGAACCAAAGTCCTCGTTGCCCTTCAAGTCCAGCACCGGCGCTACCAGGTGGCGGGGCAGCACGCCGAACCCGACTCGCAGGCCCGGTGAGAAACACTTGGAAAACGTCTGAACCAATGCCACCGTGTCGCCCGCGGGGTCAAAGCTCCAGACACTCGGTCGAGGCTCACCGTCGTAGTACAGCTCGCGGTACGCCGCATCCTCGACCAGCAGAATCCTCTGCCGGTCCGCGTAACCGGCAACCAGCTCGACCAGCTGACGACGACGCTCGATCGCCAGGCTGACGCTGCGGGGATTGTCGAAGTCGCTGACGACGTAGATCATCTTGACCCGAGGCAGCTCACCGGCAACTTCCAGTGACTCCAGACTCCTCTCGAGTGAGTCGATCCGCAGTCCGTCCTCGTCGGCCTCAACCGCCACCGCCCGGGCACCCAGGCCGGTCACCGTGCCCAGCATTACGTAATAGGTCGGGTCGGCGATCAGGCAGATGTCGCCGGGATCCAGAGTCGCTTCGCACAACAATGCCAGCATCTGCTGCGAACCGGTCGACAGCACCAGCTGATCACTCCCGATCCCCAACTCGTCGCCGGGCACCCCCTCGAGCGAAGCCAGATATTCGAGCAACAGGTCCCGCAGCCGTTGAGACCCCTCGGTTGTGCCGTATTGCAGGCTGGCCCGAGCCAGCGACGCGTCCCCCAGCATCCGCTCGGCCGCCTGGCGCGTGATCTCAATCGGAAGCGTCGTGGGGTCGACCAACCCGGCGGCCAGAGAAATGCACTCGGGATGATCCACCGCCTGCTTCATCATGAAGCCGACGACGTTCTCAGCCGACCAGTCGCGACGGCGGCTGAAAACCGACGCGGCAGTCCCGGCAGGTGACGAGTGAGACATCGGATCGAAGTCCACTGAAGGGAACCTCAGTCGCGCCGCAAGGTCTTGCGGGCGTACTGTATTCCATCGACCAGAACGTCGATGTCAGACGAGTTGTTGTACAAGGCAAAACTGGCCCGCGTCGTGGCCACGACCCCCAGTCGAGCATGCAACGGCATCGTACAGTGGTGACCGGCTCGGACCGCGACACCCTTTCGCTTGAGCAATTCGGCCATGTCGTGAGGGTGAACCCGCTCGTCGCTGAAGCTCACGATCGCGCCTTTGTGCTCGACCGCGGGACCGTGCACCACCAGGTCGGGAATCTCGGCCAACCGCTGCTGAGCCTCGCTCAACAGCGCCCCTTCGATACGGCCAATCTCCTCGAAACCGATCCCCAGCACATAATCGACCGCCGCGCCCAGGGCGATCGCCTGGGCCACCGGCAGCGTCCCGGCCTCGAACTTCGCCGGCAATTCCGCCCAGCTCGACTCGGTCAATCCCACTTCGCTGATCATGTTCCCCCCGCACAGAAACGGGTCCATCGCCTCCAGCAACTCGCGACGGCCGTACAACACGCCGATCCCCGAGGGTCCGTAGAGCTTGTGGCCCGAGAAGGCCAGAAAATCCACCTGCGGGTTCAGGACGTCGACAACGGAATGAGGCACACTCTGGGCACCATCGACCAGCACCAGGGCCCCCGCCTCCCGAGCCGCCTCGACCAACCGCCCGATCGGGTTCACAGTGCCCAGCACGTTGGACATGCCGGTGACCGCGACCAGGCGGGTGCGCGACGTCAGGAACTCGGGAAGTTGCTCGAGGTCGAGTCGGCCATCGTCGGTCAGCGGGATGTGACGCAACACCGCACCGCTCTGGTGAGCCAGCTGCTGCCAGGGAACCAGGTTCGCGTGATGCTCCATCTCGTTGACCAGGATCTCGTCACCCTCAGACAACTGCGAGCGACCCCAGGCCTGGGCCACCAGGTTGATCGACATGGTGGTCCCGGAGGTGAAGATCACCTCCTCGGGATGCTCCGCCCCGATCATCCGGGCAATCCGCTCACGAGCACCCTCGAGCGCCTCGTCGATCAGCACGCCGAACTGGTACACACCCCGGTGTGCGTTGGCGTAGTAGTTCTCGTAGCACTCGCTGAGCGCATCGATCACGACACGAGGCTTCTGGGCGCTGGAGGCACTGTCGAGATAGACCAGGGGCGTGCCGTCGGCCAGCGGACGGTTCAGAATCGGAAAGTCGTCGCCGATCGTCGCCACAACCTTCAGTCCTCCTGTCTCGACACGTCACGTCACCTGGAATCAGGCCGAGCCACCTGGGGCACCGTCGTGTGAGTAGACCAGTGTCTTGAGTACCTTGAAGCCGAGCAGCCCGCAGCGTTGGCGCACCGCAGTCAGCTGGACCTTGAGCAATTCGAGCATCGCCGCGGCACTGAATTCCTCGGCCTCCGCCAGCGTCTTCCCCTCGATGTGCTCGCAGAGAATCGACGCGGCCGCCTGGCTGATCGCACACCCCTCGCCATCGAAAAACGCCTGCTGGATCCGTTGCTCCGAATCGATCTGCAGCTGCAACTGCACGCGGTCGCCACACAGCGGATTCCGCTCGGTGTGAGTGCAACTGGGCGACTCGAGCTCGCCGCGATGAT
>Ga0310122_10002585_pt1 | contig 11537 bp, 20 predicted proteins | sample CB6_Bottom_1051__FD_203503 | JGI IMG/M metagenome (GOLD analysis project Ga0310122, IMG submission 203503) | Marine microbial communities from Western Arctic Ocean, Canada - CB6_Bottom_1051 | ecosystem: Environmental > Aquatic > Marine > Oceanic | place: Canada: Western Arctic Ocean | collected...
TAGATTTCTTGATTTCTATTAAAGTTGCTAAGAGCGCAGACGATATAATGGCAGCTGCTAACACGTTAAGATCCATGGCTCCAGAAATTGATTTAGGAGCAATTGAGTCATTTCCGCAGCAGCTAGAGGCAGATGTAAAAACTCTGGCTGCAGAAGAAGAATCTAAAATCCAGGCCGCTAAATTAGTACTTAAGAAAAAAGGAAATAATGACCCAGCAGAAGAAGACATTGCTGGTGTTGCTGAAGCAGAAATTGAGGAAGAGTTGAGGAATGGAGTTTTTTCTAAGAATATAGAAAAATTGCGAGCAGGAGTAGTAAATGAATTAGCAGCAATCATGGATGTATCTCAAAATTTAATTGATGAAATGAAACCCAAAGGCGTTGATTCTGACATTGAAAAAATTATTATGGATTCTCCATTTGGCCAGAATTTAAATAAGGCGCAGACTAAATTAAATCAAATTAAAGCTTCTGTTGGTATCTGATTTAGCTTTTAACATTTATTGAAGCTTTTATAGTGTCATTTATAATCTAATTATGGAGATGCTGTGTCTGAATCAAATTGGATACCAGAGATTTTATACGAAGAAAATGAAGATGGTATATCTTCTCATATACCTTTCATTCAAGTTCCTGATGATGAAGAAATGCCGGCAATGTTATTTGTCTTTGAGAGTAAGGATACCGGAGAGTTTGAGCCTGGTTTAGAGGGTGAAGAGGTACCAGTCATAGAACTGGATCTATATCAGTATGCTAATATGAATACTTTGAAACAGCGAATGGCACCAATTGAGTATGATAATCTGAGGTTTGCTTTAGGGCTCGAATCGCTCAAGACGGCTGCTATTAAGGGACAAAAAATTACCAGTAATGTCAAAATAGCGCTGGAAGATATCGAAAAAGATGCATTAAATAACACAAATAATTGAAAAATCTCCCCTTAAGTGTTAAAATTTATTTATATAGAGGAGAAATGCATGAGTTATATCACGAGGCCTATGGTAGAAAATGCAATAGGGAAGATGCGGAGATTTCATGCAGCGCTCCAAGAACTTTATGAATACCATGGAATCGATTTTTTAGATGATATTGGAAGGCGTAACATGCTTATGTCTCGCCCACAAGAAAAATTTTTTGCAGCCGAATTACAAAAGATTTATGCTGAAGCTTATTCAGACGGCAAGACTGGGCAGCCAGATATTTTGATTCCAGAGCTAGATAAGGAATTAGAATGCAAGATTACTAGTCCGCATCGAGGCGGCGGGTGGGGACTCCAAAGCGACCATCAATCCATCGTTCAGAAGGGTAAGCTAGATTATCTCTATATGCTGTGTAATTGGGATTTTGATGAATTTGCAGTTTTTCATTTTGAAAATCTAACAGTTTCAGATTTTAGAAAACCATCCCCAGGCTCAAGAGGCAAAGTTTCGTTGATACTGCGAAATGCCATTGATAAATGCAATATTTTAGCTGGTTCCATTAAAAATAGAAATGAAGTAAATTTGGAAAAGTTGCATAAAAAGAAAAACAGCATTAAGATAAATGAATCCTATCTTTTGAAAAAGGTGGATAAGAGCATTAATTATTGGGAAAACTCTCCAAACTCATTTTCTATTGGATTAGAAAGTTTTAATCGATTTACGCCTGAACAAGATCAATTTCGTGTTTAAATTTTGAAAAGGAGAGTGCCATGTCTTCATATCAAGTTGGACAAATACTCTATCTGATTCAAAGCCAATCGTTGGCTGTAGTACCAGTGCAAGTGGCAGAGCAAATTACCAAAAATACTCTGGAAGGCTCTGAGACAATTTACAACGTAAGGCTTCCAAAAAAGGACAAGCTTGTTTCGTTAAAGAGTTTTGACGGCGGGGTCTTTGAAGATTTGGAATCAGTTAAGGTTCATCTATTTTCAAATGCGCAAAAAAGCATTCTAGAATTAATAGCCCAAGCCGACAAGATTGCACAGAAATTTTTTAATAAAGCTGCAACCACCCCATTAGAAACAATTTCTCTAGATGCGATATCTTCAGAAGATATGGTACAGGTAGAGCTAGACGATGGCAAAGTTGCAAATTTCCGTATGTCACCTGACATTACTGGCGGAAGTAAATGAAAGTCACAATATTAGATGGCTATAATTTAATTTATAGGGCTAGACATAGCGTTCCACACTGGCAAAAAGATAATGGATATGGAATAGTTTATTCATTTTTTAGATCTCTACGCCCTCTAATAGAAAAATTAGATCCAGATAAAACATATTTTGTTCTAGAGGGTCGACCTAAACTTCGACTGGATGCTGCTGCAGACTATAAAGGAACTAGAGCGCCAGAGACCGATGAGTCTTTCCACGAACAAAAGAGATATATCATTAATCTTATGATAAAAGGTTTCCCAATTGATATTTTGCGCCATCCAGATTATGAATGTGATGACGTAATTGGTCACCTGGTAACAAGCACGCATAAAGAAGATGAGTGCACTGTAGTGTCTACCGACACTGATTTCATACAGCTTTATAACTCCTGTAGTAATTTTGAACTTTACAACCCTATTCGTAAAGACTATGTTAAGCCACCATTGTTTGATTATGTAAAATGGAAAGCTCTTAGGGGCGATTCTTGTGATAACATTTTAGGTTTCAGTGGCATAGGCGATAAAAGAGCCACCGACTTGGTAGCTAATTTAGAGAAGCTAAATAAGTTTTTGGACGCGGAACCAGATCGAAGAGCAAAATTTAAGCACAATCAATTTATGATTGCTTTTCATGACATGGTGGCCGAAAACAAGAATATTTCTAGCTCTGGTATTGCAAGTGATTGGGATCTTATTTTGAAATCTTTTAATAAAATGAATTTTAACTCTATTACCAATTCTAAATCTTGGGATAAGTTTAAGAATACATTTAGTAAATTGGAGAAATGAGTATGAAAGAAGTTTCTACTGAAGATTTAATAACTCTAAGAGCGGCTAACCTATTGCAAGAGGCCGAAGTTGCATATTATTCTGGAGATTTAGTCATAGCTGAAAATGTTCTTACAAAAGAGCGTCGCGTTTTAGATAGAGCTGTCAGGACAATATTAGAAGGCAGAAAAGAATTACTCAAGGGTTAGAATGTCAGTTTCTAATAAAAGAATTTTATTTGATGCTACCGCTAGAGCTGAGTTAATGGCTGGCGTAGATACCTTAGCCAACGCTGTGAAAGTTACCATGGGACCAAGCGGTCAAAACGTGGTAATAGAACAGGTGGGGCGTCCACCAATTTTAACTAAGGACGGTGTTACTGTTGCTAGATCGATTAATCTTCGAAATCAATTTGAAAACCTCGGTGTTCAGATGGTTAAAGAGGCAGCTTCTAGAACTGCAGAAACCGCAGGCGACGGCACTACCACAGCCACTATTTTGACTCAAGCGATGTTTAAAGAGGGCTTGAAATTGATAGCCGCTGGGTACTCTAGCTCTGAATTGAGAAGAGGAATGCAGTGGGCAGTAGACAGCATAATTGAAAATCTAAAATCAATGGCAGTTTCCGTATCATCGGATAAAGACATAATAAATGTTGGGACAATTTCTGCCAATGGAGATAAACAGGTCGGTAAATTGTTAGCTACAGCCATGGCTGAAGTTGGTCGAGATGGTATTATTACCGTAGAAGAAGCTAAAGGTTTTGAGACTAGTTTAAATATTGTTGATGGGTTACAATTAGATAGAGGCTATATTTCTCCATATTTTGTCACTAATTCTGACAAGCTCGTATGCGAATTGGATAATCCCTTAATTTTATTAGTGAATAAGACTATATCAAATGTTCAAGAACTCCTGCCGCTTCTAGAAGAAATTCATCGAAATCAAAGAGACTTAATGATAATAGCCGATGATGTAGACGGAGAGGCACTCAAGGCTTTAGTAGTTAACCACCTGAAGGGTATTTTAAAAGTTTGCGTAATCAGAGCACCAGAGTTTGGAGAATCTCGAGTAGAATCTTTTAGAGATCTTTCATTGCTCTTCTCAACACCTTTAATTAGCACCACAGATCAGCTTGGTAAAAATTTGTCTGAACTTGGCAAATGTAAAAAAGCAGAAATTTATAGAAATAAATCTATTTTTATAGAGTATGCTGGAGAAGAGAAAAAAATAGAAGAACGCTGCGCAGTCATTAGGGAAATGGTGAGTGATCCATCCTCTTCAGAAGATGAAAAAGCATTTTTAATGAGAAGATTGGGTCGTTTAGCTGGTGGAGTAGCTGTCCTTAGAGTCGGTGGATCTACTGAGCTAGAAGTGAAAGAAAAGCGAGATAGAGTAGAAGATGCATTACATGCCACCCAAGCCGCCGTAGAGGAAGGGATTTTGCCCGGCGGCGGCGTGGCTTTAGTAAGAGGATCTAGTAATTTGGAAGATCTTCAAAATGAAACTCCAGATTTTCTAGCTGGTGTAAATTTAATCAAAAACGCTTGTGGCGCGCCGCTTTGGCAAATAGTTAATAATGCGGGAGAGTCTTCAGAGATAGTATTAGATAAGATAATGAAAATCTCTGAAACGCACGGATATGATGCTCGTTCTGGAAAATATGTCAATATGATGAAATCTGGGATTATTGATCCACTTAAGGTGGTTCGAAGTGCTCTGGAGCATGCTAATTCTACTGCCTGTTCTTTACTTTCAGTTGGATGCACAATAATAGAGGAGAAGGAGAATGATGAAACTGATGATGTTAAGACGCTGATTGAAAATTCATAATTTTTTTTAATTTCTGTAAAAAAAGGCCCTAAATGTGATAAAATATAACTATAGGAAACAAACAAAGAACACCGACTCAAGAGGTAGACGTGTAATGAAAATCGATAAAGACAAGCTCGCCAAGATTGGCGACGACGATTTGGAGCGTAGGTTCAGGACAGTCAAAAATTTGGTTGTCAGCAGTAAGTTTTCAAGTAATAAGAGGACAGAGCTTGAAGTGGAGCTGTGTTATCTACATCGAGAAAGAGACGTTCGAGTGGCTAGAAGGGCTGCTCATCAACAATGGCTGAAATCTTCAGCAAATAAAAGGCGAAGGGCATAAATATATGGATCTATCTACATATTTTAAAGAAGTGGGGCGTCATAAGCTCCTTACTAGGGAGCAAGAAGTCGAGCTCTCTCAACTCATCGAAAAGGGAGATAGAGTTGCTCGTGACCGTATGATTAATTCTAATCTGCGATTGGCAATTAGCATAGCCAAGAAGTATCAAAGGGCTGGATGCAGTTTGGAAGATCTTATCCAGGAATCTAGTATGGGTCTCATCAAGGCTGTTGATAGATTTGATTGGAGAAAGGGTTTTAAGTTCTCTACTTATGCTTGTTGGTGGATTAAGCAATCTGTGCGTCGCCACGTGGCGTCTCATGCAACGTCAATCAAGCTTCCAACTCATGCTCGTGGTCTTCTTTGGAAGATGAGCGTACTGAAGGAAGAGTACGAGGAAGAGTTCGGCGTTGAGCCGACTCAAGAAGAATTGGCCGATCTTCTCGGAGTTCGAAAGGCCACTCTGGCTGCCATTATCAAGAGCTCTCGTCACACTATTTCTCTCGACGCAAAGGTCGGCGGCAGAAATGATAGCGACGGCAGGAATCTTGCCGATGTAATTCCCGATGAATCAGATAGTATTGATGAACAGCTTGATAGAAATCAGCTCGTTAGCGTTATTCGATCTGCTTTGCAGGGCCTGAGCTCTCGTGAAGAAAAGGTGATTCGTCTCCGGTTTGGTCTTGGAGAGAATGATACTGATCATGAAGGTTTTGGAATAACTGAAAAACAAATTAATAAATTGGAGGCTAGAACCAATGAGCATGCCTAAGGGATATAAGAGTAAGTTTGGATATGCTACTGTCAGTGATGACAAAGCATGTCTCGGATACAGAGAAATTGCAGAGGTAATGAGTGACTCTGGAGATAAGATGAATCACTCCACGGCTCGAAACGTTTTTCTAAGGGCGATGGAAAAAATTGCTCGCCCTGTGTGCAATGTTTACGGAGGAGACAATCCAAAGGAAATTGCTCAAGATCCTCGATTTCAAGAATGTGTACAAGAGGTGGTTTCTGGTATATTTTAATATTTAGAAACGTGCAATGGAGACTACATGCCAGTTACATGGAACTTCTACGCGGGTAGAAGAATTAAAAAATTAGAAGACTGGTTCAGGTTGAACAACATCACTACCTATGAGGAATTTTTATCTCATCTTAATTTAAATGATGTTATCCCGCCGCCAGAATCTGAAATAAAAGAATACCTGGTTGGTGAGTTTACTCTAAAACAAGAAGTTAAGCCACCGGCAGTTAAGCCCCAACAGATAGACAGTAAAGAGGACGAAGATTGGAGCTGGGCACAGGCCGAAGGCCACCTCATCGAGATAAACGATGACTGAAAGGGCCGCTAGTTTACTTCCTCACGGAGGAATGATTACTCCTGAAGATGGTTTGATTTCAGTTCCACTGGGGCCAATTACCTTACACTTTACATTAGAGGAATGGGATATTTTTACAGAAATGATCGACGACATTAACGCGGTTCTTCAAGCAAACAGCGACGTTATAGTATATGAATGCGAAGGATGTGGATCATCTAAAACTATAGTCAAGTATGTAGAGCCCGAAGAATCAGAATTTAATTAGGAAGAAGACAAGGAATGAAGAAGCGCGGCAAGGAGATGTGGAATATTGCCGACGGCTGGCTTAACTATATTAGAAACCAGCGACCCGCATGGGCCTCAAAAACTAGAGAAGAGTTGGCTACGACTAGGGCTGCCATATGTCAGACTTGCCCTCACCTGAAACAAAAATCTATAAAAATATTCGCAGACCATTATTGTAGTAAATGTGGATGTTTATTTCCGATGATGGCATACGCGAAGGATAAGGACTGTCCACTTGGGCTGTGGCCGGTAGATCCACTTAAAGAAAAATTGATGAAGATGATAAAAGGGGAAAAATAAAATGTCATATAGAAATATATTGGAATGGCCAAATCCAAATTTAAAGAAAGTATCTGAAGATATAGATGCGGCCGATGAAGGAACCACAACTTTAGTGAAGGACTTGATAGACACCCTCAATGTAGCGGGTGGTGCAGGTCTAGCTGCGCCTCAAATTGGCGTTACAAAACGCGCAGTCGTATTAGACGTCTCAAAGTTTAATTTTGAAAACCCTGAGAAGGATTCTGATGCCTTGGAAGATAAAAATATGTGGGTTCTATTTAACCCCAGGCTAGGTGACACTGAAGGATCCGTTAAGTGGGAAGAAGGGTGCCTTTCAGTACCATGGCACACTCTCTCTGTAGAAAGAAGTCGAATCCTAAATCTCACTTATACGAACATTGATGGTGAAGAAAAATCGATGTCGTTGGATATGCCCATATCCTTGGCGGTTCAGCACGAGTGTGACCATTTAGATGGTAAGTTAATTTTAGATAGAGTGAGTCGGCTTGTATCGCGAAGAACTAGAAAAAGTATTCAGAAAAAGCGAAAGAAATTGGAAGCAACTAGAAAGGCTCTGTTGAGCAGTGTTGAAGATCCGACTGTTGGAAAGCCAAAAGCAAATAGGCTAGGAAGGAAGGAAATTCAAAAGAGGAAGAAGCGAAAGAGAATGAATCGTGTTCGGTAAATTGTAAAACCAGTTTGTAACTGGATGTAACTGAAAATGAACATGTTAAAGGCTGAAGATAATATTTAATTGTAAGGCTGGATAGCCGAAGGAGGTAGCATTGCTATCAAAAATCATTGGGAGTCTGGTTGTAGTCGGGTTTCTTGCTGTTTCACCAACAGCAGATGCTCATGCAACTCAAGTTAGTGTAAGTGTCAGAGCTGCACCAGTTGTTGTAAGTTGGGCATGGATGGCAGGACATTTTGTTTATCCTGGTGTTTGGATAAGAGGGCATTGGTCACATCCTGATCATGGGAAGTCATATAGGGCGCACCGCCATGGGCCGCCACCGGCGCATGCTCATACGCCACAGCCAAAGCACAAGCACCAACCAAGACATTATCGTCATAGACGCTAAAGCGTAATATTTATAGTTGTGGTTCATGGAGGAATCATGACTGAAATAGAAAAAAGCCGTTTTTTCCGATATGCGTTGAGAAGATTTATGTCGTTAGGACCAGCTCACCTTAAGCGTGCGCTGGTTTCTACCAAGAAGCGTCTTATAGATGATACTCTCATGGACGAAGAAGCCTTTTGGGAACTCTATAGAGACTTAAGCAAGACTAACAACTGGGATGAACCTCACATTTTAGCTTTTTTAGCTACATGCAATCTATCTGAAAGAACGTGACGGAGATTAAGTGAGAAATAAAATAATCATTAGTGTAGTTGCAGTTAGTATTTTTGCAGCGTGTTTATATATGACCATGTTTTTGAGTAATTTTCTTGCGCATATAATCTTTTAGTTAACTCATGGTATAGTTAATAAAGACTTTCCTTGATAAGGATTTATCATGACAGTAGATGATTTAGTAGAGCTAGCAATGGCTCAAGATAAACTTTCGGAAACAGTTGCTGAACAGCTGTTTGAATACGGAATAGTAGAACTATTGAGAGTTGGCATTTCGTATCCTGAAGTGATAGTACTTTTAGAAAAGGCAGAGATTGCAATAAACAGGGCTGCACACCAGCGTGTTACCTGGCCGTCAGCAGCGGTAGAGGTGGAGTAGGAGAGTCAAGTGGGGTGGTACCCTATACTAGCACAAATAACTGTTGCATGGTTTTACAGCCACCTCCTCGAATATTTCTTGCACCGTTTTGTATTACACAATCCACGAATGCTAAAGGGCAGTTGGTTTCGCACGCACTTTGCGGAGCACCACAATGCCGCTAGAAAACTCCAGATGGTGGACCCGCTATACTGGAGCCTCAAGAAAGTTTTAAAGCACCCAGAAGCCAAGGGGCTTTTTTTGCTTTCTGTATTGCACCTTCCAATTGCTTTCTTTTTCCCCTGGGCTGCAGCAACTTTGACCTTGTCGGCGGCGTCCTATTATCTAATACACAGGCGCGCGCACGTAGACACCCAGTGGGGTAGGAGCTGGTTGCCATGGCACTATGACCATCACATGGCGCCAGATCAGAATGTTAATTGGGGTGTTAGATTGCCCCTCTTTGATACTTTGTTTGGAACTAAGGTATTATATAAAGGAACTATGAAGGAAACTTCAGATATACTGAGGGAGACGGCAAAGGCAAATGGAATTCGATCACGTAGCAATCAACGTAGATGACGTTGAGAGAGCGGTAGAATGGTACCAGCAAAACTTGCATGCCCACGTAGAATATCGCGATAATACATGGGCAATGTTAAAGATTGGAGATGTTAGAGTGGCTCTTACTAAACCCACCGAACATCCATCCCACATAGCAGTTAAAATAGATTCACTTAACGAGTTTCCACAGGGGTGCGAGATTAAGACCCACCGCGATGGAAGCCTGTATTCGTACTGCAAAGATTCTGAGGGTAACACAGTAGAATGGATCTACTGGGGAAATAAAGTTTAAGTATTTCTACGCTTGACTGTTCTTTTGGGAGGCGTCGATCTACGTTTGCTGTTAGCGCGACCTTCTAGTTTTGCAAATCTATAGATTTCCTCTAGAAGTTCATCGAGCTGCTCATCTACAATACGTTCAATGAGCACAGCTTCGGGATCTCTGCGTACCTTTAATTTTCTACTCATGTTATTATCCCTCGCATGTAAATATATCACCGAACAAATAAATTGATAGAGTAATTAATGATATATGAGAAAAAAATCGTGTCATTATTTTTCACGAGTGTAAACAAGTGCACGTTATCATTGATAAATTGATACAGTCTAAATAATTAAGTAATGAACTGTAGTTTTGGCGGGTAGAGATGGGCGAAAGATTACTGAGAAAAGTCATCAGAGAGGCTTTGCTGTTAGAAGCCACTATGGAGGATGTGATCACTGGTACGTGGCCTTCCGGTATTAAATCTTTATTTTACGGCGCTGGTGATGGCAGAGGAAGGGGCGAATATTTGCTTGTTTTAGCTATTGCCGGTGTTGAGTCTCTTCCTATAAATAACGTAGCAATTGATGCAGCGAATAAAGAATATAAAGAAGCTAAGAACAGTGACGAGAGAAAGGATGCCTTAAGAAAATTAGATGCAATTGCAGCAGATCAAATTCCAGCATCAGTAAAAAAAGGAACTCAAGGTACTGGAAAGTCTTTTGATGTATTACTAACTTCCCCTGCGGAGGCGGCAATCGCCGCTGAAGGCGAAGCCGCTGGCTGGACATTCGGCGATGGTATACCAGGCTTGCTCGATGTCGAAGTCGAAGTTAAAGAACCAGACGCAAAGGACCAATTTAGAATGGCAGCCGAAGGTCAAGCATTTATTAACTCTTCACGCGCCTGGACTCATTTAAGAAATATAGCTCAGAAGATTAAAGACATGGAGATAGCGCTCGCTCCTGTGTTCGAGGAAATAAGAGCTTCACCGGAAACTCGCAAAGAATTAGTAGCACTACCCTCTGGTAATTTGGTAGACGAAATATTTCGCCAAGGTAGTACTTATATGAAAGATGCAGATTTCATTTCGCGCGGAGAAGGACCAGCAAAATCTGGAAGACTTGAAATGATCTCAGGGGTTGTTTCTGCTTTGAAGGATTTTTCTAAAGCTACAATTTCACCAGACTCTCTTTTGAATTGGGCTTCCTATCAGGACGATAGTGGTAATCATTACACAGTCCAAGAAGAAATATTGAAATCACTTGATGAGTTGGGAAGAAATATGTGGGTGGTTAAGGATATTCCCACTACTCCGGCTGATTATTTTAAAGAAGTTGTTAGAACCGCAGACTTAAGAAGAAAACTTTTCGAGGCTCCATGGGTTGCATTAGTTCTTCCCGACTCCTATAGAATATATCCTACGGATATGGAATTACTTTTTGAGCAAGGTTTGTTAACTTTGGTAGGCCTAACCCAAGGATCACGACCAAGATGGCAAGTTCAAGGGATACCTGGAACATTGGAAGCCCCGGAAGAATCTTCTGACTCAGACGCCCCTCAATTAGATACTGCAGGAAAGTCATATAAACTCGATTCAGTATTGAGTGAAATATTACTAGAAGAACTCACAAAGACCGATGTCCAGTCCATTGCAAAGAAGGAAGCTGAAAAGGAAGTTAAGAAGCAAATTGAGGATGCCGTTGCCAAGGAAGTTGAACGCGCTTTCAATACCCGAGCGACCAAGGATCAGATGGCGGATATCTCAAAGAAAATTTTAAAGAAGTTCTATCGAGAAATTTCCCATTCGTATTCCCCACAAATTGATAGAATCAAATTATAGATCATATTTAGTCTAGAGAAAGGAAATGAATATAAGGTCCAGCTGGAAAGACAGAGTAAATGGTTGGTTGGACGGCCTGGCCGAGTGGCTTGGTCTTGCACCCAATCCTGTACCAGTTCCAGTCAGGAAACCACGTAGTTCAAGGAATCGCAGATGAAAGTAACGCAGAGACAGCTTAGAAGAATCATTCGTGAAGCAATCGAT
>Ga0310122_10002586_pt1 | contig 11536 bp, 10 predicted proteins | sample CB6_Bottom_1051__FD_203503 | JGI IMG/M metagenome (GOLD analysis project Ga0310122, IMG submission 203503) | Marine microbial communities from Western Arctic Ocean, Canada - CB6_Bottom_1051 | ecosystem: Environmental > Aquatic > Marine > Oceanic | place: Canada: Western Arctic Ocean | collected...
CCCGGGTCGGTCGTCCCCGACGACCGACCCGGGAAAGCAACAAAGCAACAACGTCCCCGTTTTCTTCAGAGCAGCTCGGCGAAGCGTTTTAGGAGCCGCGTGCCCAGCGGCGCGGGCGCGACGGCCGCGAGTAAGGCGTCGGGGTCGAGCCCCTCTGCTGCGACCGGCGCGCGGCGCTCGCGCAGGTAGCAGCGCATCACGTCCTCGTCGAATTCGGGGTGGAACTGAACCCCCCAGGCGCGTTCGCCCAGCGCGAAGGCGTGGTGCGGATCGAGGGCGGTGGTGGCCAGCAGGCGGGCACCGGGCGGAGGCTCGAGCACCGACTCGACGTGGGTCGTGTGCAGCGCCGCGCGCGGCGGCAGCACCGAAAGCAGCGGGTCTTCGGCGTGACCTTCGAAGGCGACCTCGACGGTGCCGATCTCGCGACCGTTCGGGTTGGGCCCGACCGCCGCGCCCGCGGCCCGCGCCAACATCTGGTGGCCGTAACAGATCCCCAGGCACGGCACCTCCGCATCGAGTACAGCGCCGAGCCAATCGATCGCCGCTTCACTCCAGGGCTCGCGGTCGCTCACCATGGCCGCCGAGCCCGTGATCACCACCCCGCGGCAATCCGCAACGGGGGGAAGGGCCTGGCCCTCATCGATCTGCGCCACCGCGACGGGGAAGCCCGGGGGCAGCGCCATCCCCGCGGCGATCCAGGCATCAAAATCGCCGCGCCGCTCGGCCAACGCGGGAAAGGTCGAGCCGGTCTTCAAGATCCACAGAGAGGGTTCGCCCACCGGCGCCTCCTGCTGGCCCCGCCCCAAAGGGTCGCGGCTAGAGGTCCTGGAAGAAGTCGTTGCCCTTGTCATCGACGATGATGAAGGCCGGGAAGTCCTCGACTTCGATTCGGAAGACCGCCTCCATCCCGAGCTCGGGATATTCGAGCACCTCGACCTTCCGGATGCATTCCTGCGCCAGGATCGCGGCGGGCCCGCCAATCGAACCGAGATAGAAGCCTCGGTGCAGGGCGCAGGCGGCGGTCACCTGCTTCGAACGATTGCCCTTCGCCAACGTCACGAAACTGCCACCGTTCTGCATGAAGAGATCGACGTACGAATCCATGCGCCCAGCAGTGGTCGGGCCAAAGGAACCCGAGGCGTAGCCCTCGGGCGTCTTCGCCGGACCGGCGTAGTAGACGATGTGGTCCTTCATGTACTGGGGCAGCCCCTCGCCGCGATCGATTCGCTCGCGCAGCTTCGCGTGGGCGATGTCGCGCGCCACCACGATGGTGCCGCTGAGCGCCAGCCGCGTCTTCACCGGGTACTGGGAGAGTTCCTCACGGATGGCGTCCATCGGCCGATCGAGGTCGATGGCGATCACCTCGGTCGCCAGCTCGTGAGCTGAGGGCTCGGGCAGAAATTTCGCGGGATCGCGCTCGAGGGCTTCGAGAAAGACGCCGTCGCGGGTGATCTTCGCCTTCACCTGGCGATCCGCCGAGCACGAGACGCCGATCCCCACCGGGCAGCTGGCGCCGTGCCGCGGCAGGCGGATCACGCGCACGTCGTGGCAGAAATACTTGCCGCCAAATTGCGCGCCGATCCCGGTTTCGCGCGTCAACTTCAACACCTTTTCTTCGAGATCGCGATCGCGAAAGGCGCGGCCGTGTTCGTTGCCCGAGTCCGGCAGGTCATCGAGGTCGTGGCAGCTCGCGAGCTTCACGGTCTTCAAGTTCGCCTCGGCCGAGGTGCCGCCGATCACCACCGCGAGGTGGTAGGGAGGGCACGCCGCGGTCCCCAGCAGGCGGATCTTCTCGCCCATGAATTCGAGCAGGCGCTCGGGCTCGAGCAGCGCGCGGGTCTCCTGGAAGAGGAAGGTCTTGTTCGCCGAGCCACCCCCCTTGGTCACGAAAAGGAAGTGGTACTCGTCCCCCTCGCCGGCGTAGAGGTCGATCTGCGCGGGCAGGTTCGAGCCGGTGTTCTTCTCGTCGTACATCGAAAGCGGCGCCATCTGCGAGTAGCGCAGATTCGTTTCGGTGTAGGTGCGATGGATGCCGCGCGAGAGCGCCACCGCGTCGTCGCCCCGGGTGAAGACCCGCTGCCCCTTCTTGCCCATCACGATGGCCGTGCCGGTGTCCTGGCACGAGGGCAAGACCATGCCCGCGGAGACGTTCGCGTTCTTCAACATCTCGAGGGCCACGAAGTGATCGTTCTCCGAAGCCTCGGCGTCGTCGAGGATCTGGCGCAGCTGCGCCAGGTGCCGGGTGCGAAAGAGATGCGAGACGTCGTGGATCGCCGCCGCCGCGAGTTCGGTGAGTGCGGCTTCGTCGACCACCAACACCTCCGCACCCTGGAATCGGTCGAGCGAGACCCAGTCGCCGTCGAGACGTCGATAGGACGTTTCGTCGCCGGCGTGTTCAAACAGGGCCTGGTAGTGAAAATCGGTCATCGGGGCCTCCGGCGCGGATCTCGCGGGCGTTCGGGGGTGCATCGGGTCGCGTGGTGGGGCGCCGCGAGCCCGGGGCCGCTGGCGCGAAGCCGCAGTTTGGCCTGCGGCAGGGCATCGGGCAAGCGGCCGCGCTCCACCACTGATCCGGCCCGATCTGCACACCGTCCCATCTCGGGAGTGGGCGGTGTCCAAGTCTCCAGGGAAACTGGGCCCTCCACCAAAAATTCGACCACGAAATGTCCCACCCCATGGGGGATCGCGTGAAACCCGGCGACGGCGGCTGTACTCTTTTTCGACCGAATTTCGAGGACCCATGCTGAAGAGACCGCTTCAAGACCGCCTTTCCGCCCAATCTGCAAAATCGCCCGTTGCCCGCGCCCTTAGAGGCGCGGCCGTGCTCGCGCTGCTGGTGACGCTCGGTGCCGCCCTCCCGCGGCCGGCCCTCGCCGCCAACGCCCTCGACTGCGAGTACTTGCCGAAGCTGCTCCAACTGTTCTTGCAGCGGCACATCTCGATGAACCACCTGAACGACGAGCTGCGCGAGCGCGCCCTCGACGCTTACGTCAAGCGCCTCGATCCCTCGAAGACCCTCTACCTGCCGCCCGAAGCAGCGACCGTAAAAAATCGCCTGCGCGGGGTCTTTCACGATGTCCAGAGCGGCAACTGCGTGACGCTGCTCGCCGTGCAGGCCGATCTCGTTACGCGCATCGAGCGCATGGAAGAGCACGTGCGCGGCGTCCTGCGCAACGATGACTACGCAGTCGACACCAGCGTCACCCTGATCCTCGACCCCGACAAGCGCAGCCGCCCGCCCACCGCAAAAGAGCGCGACGCCTTCGTACTCGATCTGCTGCACTTCCAGATGACCAACTACCTCGCAAACGACCTCGAGTCCAAAGAAGCGCGCGAGAAACTGATCCACCGCTACGAGTTGATCACGATGCGCGCGAAGGAGCGCGACGAGGTCGACGTCTTTTCGGGCTTCGTCGATGCCTTCGCCACGGCCCTTGACCCCCATTCGAATTATCTCTCCGCCGAGGCGATGGAAGATTTCCAGATCGGCATGGGTCTTTCCCTCGAAGGCATCGGAGTCGCCCTCTCCTCGCGTGACGGCTACTCGGTGGTCGAGAAGATCATTCCCGGGGGCGCCGCCGACCAGCTCGACATCCTCGAACCAAAGGACAAGATCATCGGGGTGGCCCAGGAGGACGGCGAATTCGTCGACATCATCGACATGTCGCTGCGCGATGTCGTGCGTCTGATTCGCGGAACGCGCGGCACGAAGGTGCACCTGACCATTCTGCGCCAGGGCGAAACCACCAAGCGCTTCGACCTCACCATCGTGCGCGAGAAGATCAACCTCGAAGAGCAGGCGGCAAGCCTGCGCTTCGAGACGATCGAGGTGCCGACCGACGGGGTCGGATTGGGCGATAGCGACACCACCCGCAAGGTCAAGCTCGCTGTCCTCGACCTGCCCTCCTTCTACGGCGGACGCTCTTCCGAAGACCGCCAGGCCTCGCGCGATCTGCGCGAACTGCTCGCCGAGGTAAAGAAGGAGAAAGCCGAAGGCCTGCTCCTGGACCTCTCGCGCAACGGCGGCGGGTTGCTCAATGGCGCCATCGACATCGCCGGCTTCTTCATCGATGAGGGCGGCATCGTGGCGGTCAAGAGCAATGGTCGAGAGGTCCGGGTGCTGAAGGATCCCGCCGGCGGCGTGATCTTCGACGGCCCCATGGTAGTGCTGACCTCGCGGATCAGCGCCTCGGCGTCCGAAATCGTGGCGGGCGCCATGAAGGACTACGGGCGCGCGGTGCTCGTGGGCGACGACCACACCTTCGGCAAGGGCACCGTGCAGAGCATGCACCCCCTGCCCGAGGGTCTCGGCGCCTTGAAGGTCACCACCGCTCTCTTCTTTCGGCCCGGCGGCTTTTCTACCCAGTTGCGCGGTGTCTCGGCCGATGTCGTGATCCCCTCGGTGCTCGCAGTGCGGGACGTGGGGGAGGAATTTCACGACTACTCGATGGCGGGCGCTTCGATCGAACCCTTCGCGGGGATTCGGCTCTTTGAAGCGGCCGACGTCCCGCCGGCCCTCGAATGGCAGACCTTCGACCAGGCCCACCTGGGCGAACTGCAAAAACGGTCGACCGAGCGAGTCGCCTCGAGCGAGGAGTTCGAAGAGATCCAGAAGGAGGCAGCAAAGGTCGAGGGCCGCGATGGCGTGGTCCACCTCGCAGACCTGCTCGAAGAAGCGAAGGACGAGAACGAAGAGACGAAGGACCACACCGATTCCGAGGCCAAGGCGGGCGACGTCGACGCCAATGCAGGCGAAACGGATGCCGCCGCGAGCGAGGACGCAAAGGCCGGAAACGAAGCCCTAGCGGACGCCTCGGGCGGGGACGGCGAAGCCGACGACGACGAGCCCAGCGCCCAACAGCGCGAGGCCCTGCGCATTCTGGCCGACCACGTCGTCCTGCTCCAGTCGCCCCGCGAGGCGCCGAAGGTCCAGTGAGCGGCACTGCGCTGGCGCTGCTCTCGCTCGCGAGCGCGACGGGACTTTTCGGGTTCCTGGCCTGGCGGCAGGTTGCGCGGCTCCCCGGGAAGCGCAAGAAGGCGCTGCTGAAGAAGACGATCAACGGCGTCTTCATCAGCTTCGAGGAGCGCGGTTGGCTGCCCCGCACACCCGCTTTCGATCGCGACTACCACGTCTATCACCCCGCGCTCGCGCGGCTCGAAGAACACCACTGCGAGATCCAGGAGGAGTGCCTCGCACTCCTCGACGGGAACCACGCGCTCACCGAAATGTCGAAACTCGGCGGAAGCTACACCGAGCACGGGATCCACACCGCCGCGTGGAAGACCTTCATGTTCAAGTCCGGAAAATTCATCGACGCCAACTGCGCGTTGTGCCCGAAGACGGCGGCGCTCCTGCGCAAGATTCCGGGGGTGTACACGGCCTTCTTCTCGGTGCTGAGCCCGCGGCAACAGGTGGCGCCGCACTGGGGCTACTACAAGGGCTTCCTGCGTTATCACCTCGGCGTCGTGATCCCGAAGAACAACGCCGATCGCAAGTGCTACTTGCGAGTGAATGCCGATGCCGCCGACAACGCGCGGCGCGACCCGGACCTCATCGAGAATGGTGAGACCTACTACTGGAAGAATGGCGAGGGCGTGGTCTTCGACGACAACTACGTCCACGATGCCGCGAATCTCTCGGACGAGGTGCGGGTGGTGCTGTGGCTCGACATTCGGCGCCCGATGCCCTGGCCGCTGCAGGCCTTCAACATGCTCTGCCTGGCCATCGCCCACCGCGACCCCTCGGTTCGGAAGATCCGCGAGAACGCACTCGTCGCCCGCTGATCGGCGCCCTGCCCGCGCCAGCGAATGCGGCGCGCGCACTCCGCACCTATCCTCGCGCCGTGCCTGGCCCCCTCTCGCGCAGCCTGCTCGTCCTCGCCTTCGTGGCCGCGCTGCTCTTCGCCACCTTTGGGATGGGGGCGGTCGAGTGCGAGGTCTGCCTCGATTTTCGGGGCCACAGCGGCTGCCGCAGCGTCTCCGCACCCGACCGGGAGCAGGCGATTGCCCAGGCCACGGCCACCCTCTGCACCGAATTCTCGAATGGCGTCACCGAGGGCATGGCCTGCAACCGCGCGCCGCATACGGGCCTTCTCTGTAGCGAATAGCGGCACGCGGATTCGGGCTGGGCCGGGCTGAGCTAACCTGCCGACCCCACCTGACCGAGGAAGCGAAATGGATCTCAACGAAACCACCCGAGAGCGGATCGAAGGGCTCGTCCGCGAGAACCCGGTCCTGCTCATCATGAAGGGCAACCGCGAAGCCCCGCAGTGCGGCTTCTCGGCGACGGTGGTCCGCATCCTCGACGGACTGGTCCCCGATTACGCCACTGCCGACGTGCTCCAGGACGCGGAGTTGCGCGACGGCATCAAGATCTTCTCTTCGTGGCCGACGATCCCGCAGCTCTACATCGGAGGCGAGTTCATCGGCGGCTGCGACATCATTCAGGAACTCTTCCAGAGCGGCGAGTTGCTCGAAACCCTCGGCGTCGAAGTGAACGCCGACGCGGCGCCCGAAGTGAACATGACCCAGGCCGCCGCGCTGGCACTGCAAGAGGTGATGAAGAAGCAGGCGCCGGAGGGTCACACGCTGCACCTCCAGATTGACGCGCGCTTCGCGCACCACCTGCACCTGGCGCCGCCGATGCCTGGAGAAATCGCCATCGAGGGGCCGGGACTCTCGCTGTATTTCGATCCCCAGAGCGCCAGCCGCGCGGACGGTATCCGCATAGACGTCGTCGAAGGCGAAGGCGACACCGGCTTCCACATCGAAAACCCGAACGCGCCGCAGGTGCATCCGCTGGCACCCTCGGACCTGAAACAATGGCTGGGCGACGACCGCCGCTTCGAGATCATCGACGTGCGCAGCCCCGAAGAGCGCGCGCTGGCGAGCCTCGACGGCAGCGTGCTGCTGACCCCCGAGGAAGCGCAACGCATCGAGTCGCTGCCGCGCGACACCACTCTCGTCTTCTACTGCAAATCCGGCGTCCGCAGCCAGCAAGCAGCGGAAACCTTCTCGCGAAAGGGCTTCGGCGACGTGCACAACCTGGTGGGCGGGCTCGACGCCTGGCTCGAACTTAGCGAGGCCTAAAGGCCCGCTTTATCCAGGAGACCCCCGTGGCCCTGCAGATCCTGAACGCACCCGGAACCGAGACCGCCCAGACCACCGAGCGCATCCGCGCGGCGATTGTCGAAGCGCTCCCGGGTGCCGATGTCGCCGTGCAGTCGGGCTCGGGCGGGCACTACGAGGTGCGCGTCCGCAGCGAGGCCTTCGCCGGGAAAACGCGAGTCGCCCAGCACCAACTGGTCTACGCCGCGATCACCTTCCTGATGACGGGCAACGCACCCCCGGTCCACGCGATCGACCGCCTGGACTGCGACACCCCCTGAGCGTCGGGCACGGCCGGGGCTTGCGCCGCGGGGCGTGGGCCGGGAAGTGAGAAGCGATGGACCGCCAATACATCGGCGCGCCGAACCGCGACGTGCCCCCGGCACGGCCCGGCGAATTCGAGGCGCCGCAGATCGGCCCACTGCGCATTTGGCCGCCGGTGGTGCTGGCCCCGATGGCGGGGATCACCAATCCTCCCTACCGCGGCCTCTGCCGGAGTTTTGGCGCGGGCCTCTACGTGAGCGAGATGATCACGGCGCGGGCCCTTCTAGAACGCAACGCGCGCACCCTGCGGCTGGCGGGCTTTCTGCCCGAGGAAACGCCTCGGAGCCTGCAACTCTACGCGGTCGACCCCGCGGTCCTGGGCGAAGTGGTGGCATGGCTCGTGGGCGAGGACCAGGTCGATCACATCGACCTCAACTTCGGTTGCCCGGTGCGCAAGGTCACCCGGCGCGGCGGCGGCGCGGCGGTCCCGGTGAAGCCAAGACTTCTAGCGGCGATTGTCCGGGCCGCGGTGCAAAACGCTGGCAGTGTGCCGGTGACCCTCAAGTTCCGGATCGGGATCGACGCGGGGCTGCACACGCACCTCGAAGCCGGGCGCATCGCCGAGGGCGAGGGCTGCGCCGCGGTTTCGCTGCACGCGCGCACCGCCCAGCAGATGTACGCCGGCGAAGCCGACTGGAGCGCCATCCGCGGACTCGTTGCAACCGTCGACACGATTCCGGTCTTCGGCAACGGTGACATCTGGGAGGGATGGGACGCCCTGCGGATGATGCGCGAGACCGGCTGCGCGGGAGTCGTGGTGGGGCGCGGCTGCCTCGGGCGCCCGTGGCTGTTCCGCGATCTGGCCGACGTCTTCGACGGCCGCGAGCCCAGCAACCCTCCCCACTTCGGCGAGGTCGCAACCATCATGCTCGACCACGCCGCGCGCCTCTGCGCCTGGCAGGGTGACCACCGCGGCATTCGCGACTTCCGCAAGCACGCCACCTGGTACACCAAGGGCTTCCCCGATAGCGCGCGAATGCGCGAGCAACTGATCCGCGTCGAGAGCCTCGCCGAACTCCGGCAGATCCTCGAAGCGGCGGACGCCACGTGCCCCTTCCCGGCGAGCGCCATGCGCGTGCCGCGCGGCAAGAGCGGCGGGCAACGACGCGTTGTGCTTCCCGACGGCTATCTCGACGACCTCAACGACGAAACGCCGCCCGTAGCCGACGCCAACGAATGGCAGGCCGTCTCCGGCGGCTGACGGGGAGAGGAACGGAAAACGAAAACGGGGACGTTCCGACCTCCCCGCTCCCCGCTACGGGCGGACGCGGTAGAAGGCGTTGACCGGGTGGTGGAAGTCGAGCGCCTCGAAGTGCCTAAAGCCCGCCTCGGCGGTCATACGCAATGCGAGCCCTTCGGAGAACCCGAGCGTCCCGAGGCCCAGCCCGCCCGGCTCCGAGAGCGCCGACGACATGCAGGTGAGGATCGAGGTGCCGTACATCATCGCCGCCATCGGGTTTCTCTCGACGTTCTCCTCGAAGCTGTCGTAGGCCTTGATATCCGCGATCAGCCAGGTGCCGTCATCGGCGATGGCCGCGCGGATCGCCTGCATCACGCTGGCCGGGTCGGTCATGTCGTGCAGGCAGTCGAAGGTGGTGATGAAACCGAAGCGACCGTCGTCCGGCAGTGGCTCGCGGAGCGCGTGATGAAAAGACACGTTCGCCACTCCCGCGTCGCTGCGGTTGGCCTCGGCCCGCAGGAGGGCGTGCTCGGAGATCTCATAGCCATGGAAATCCGAAGCGGGAAACGCCCGGGCCATTTCGATCAGGGCGACGCCGCCGCCGCAGCCGACGTCGGCCACGGACGTCCCGGCTTCGAGGCGCTCGCAAACGCCAGCGAGGCGCGGTAGCACCAGCGGCACCAGCAGGTTTCGGAACCAGGGCGCCAGGCCGCGCTCGATGCCCCGGGCCCCCTGCTCGCCGAGTGCGTCGTAATCGAGCCCGATCCCGCTCGAAAACGCCTCGGGCAATTTTTCGACGATCGTCATCTGCTGCGGCAGGGTGTCGAAGAAACCCGCACCGAAGGCGACATGGCTTTCGTCCGCCAACACCGCGCGGCCTTCGGCCGACAGCGCGAAGCGGTCGTCGCCCCGGGCCTCGAGGATCTCTGCGGCGCCCTGCTGGAAGAGCCACTCGCGCAGCCAACGCTCGGAAAGGCCCGTGCGCCCGGCGAGCACCGCGGCATCCACCGCCTCTCCGTCTTCGAGCGCCCGGTAAAGCCCCATGCGATCGCCGAGGTGGATCATCGCGGCGGTCATGGCCCCGCCGAGCGTGCCAAAGACGCGCTTGGCAAACTGTTTGAGTCGTTCCGGATCGAGATCGGCTTCCGGTGTGGACACGGCTTCTCCTCTACGCGCGATCGGGTTCCCGCGCCAGCGTCTCCCCCTCGGAGCGGAGTTGAAACAGGTTCATGCGCTCGCCGAGCAGGCAGGCAATGCCCAGGATGAACACCGGCGGCAGCTGAATCGCGTGATAGACGATGGCAAAGGCCTTCGCCGTGTGGGTGCCCACGTCGGGCACCGTGAGCAGGAGACCGAGGACGAGTGGCACGTGAAACTGCCCGATGAAGCCCGGCGTATTCGGCGCGGCGATGAAGACCACCAGGATCGCCTGCACCACGAAGGGCGTGTACCAGGGATAGACGATGCCGAAGGATTCGATCACCCAGGTCATCGAAAGCATGCCAAGACCCCAGGTGACGAACGACCAGCCAATCGCCCGCAACATGTCGCCCGGAGAATCGAAGACCGCGAGCCCTTCGGCGAACACGCCCAGAACGCGCGTCGCGGCGTCGGCAAGCCGACGTGAAACCCGGCCGAGTAGCGCATCGACGACACCGAGCACGCGTTCGCGTTGGAAATACAGAAGCGTCAGCATCGAAAGCACCAGCACGAGGACGACACCGGTGCCGATCGCCCCGATCCGAATCTCATCGGCCCCGAAGACGATGGCGCCCGAGGTTCCGAAGGTGTCTGCCGGGATCACCACGTCTTGCTGGGGACGGAAGGCCAGAACCGAGACCGCGATCACGGCGATCAAGCCGATCAGATCGGTCACGCGATCGAGTGCGACGAAGGCGACGGTTTTCGAAAAACGGATCTGGCTGATCCGCGACAGTGCCAGGGCGCGAATCACTTCGCCCGCGCGCCCGGGCAGCGTGAAGTTCGCCAGAAACCCGATCTGTGTGGCGGAGAAGAGCGCGCGGTACGAAACCGGGTCCGTCGCGCGCACGATATAGGTAAAGCGCTGTACCCGCGCCGGGTAGCTCACGAAGAGCACGATCTGGGCGGCCGCAAGCCAGGCCCAATCGATCCGGCGCATTGCATCCCCGATCGCACTCCAGTCGGTCGATCGAAAGAGCAACCAGAGCAGGAACCCGCCCAACAGCAAGCCCAGCGCCGTGAAAAAAAGACTCTTCACCGGGCTCTGCCCGCAGATCGAGACCCGGCACCCTGCAACCGGCTCACGTGAGCGATGCCCGAACCAATTCGAGATCGCAGTTGAGTTCGTCGCAGACTGCGGTGAGGGACGCGCGCAATTCGCGAATGCCCACCTCTGCGGGGACGGTCATGCGCAGTTCCAGCGAGAAGAGCGGTGCCCCCGACTGCGGCCGTGGCTCGGAGCGCGTTTCGAGTTCTTCGACGTTCACCGACGCCCGCTGCAGCACGTCGGTGATCCGATGCACGATCCCCGGCTGATCCATGGCGAAGATCCGGAGCCGGTAGGGGACCCCCACCGTGACCGTGTGCGCGCTCGACCTCGTCTCCTCCTGCACGTGGATTTCGAGTCGCAACCCGAGCTCCGCAGCGACGCCTTCGAGCGCCTTGCGCAGCGAGACCTCGCACTCGTCGGGAACCTCGGCCAACAGGAGCACTGCGAACTGTCCGCGCAGGTTGATCATGCGCGAGTCGGCCAGGTTCGAATCCGATTCCTGGAGCGGCGCCGTCAGGCGACCGACCAGTCCCGGCCGGTCCGGGCCGACCGCAGTGATCACCCAGCTCTTCATCCAGAATCCCTTCACCCGGGGGTTGCCGCAAAGGCAACGGGTAGCGCGCTGGGCGAACTCGCGCCCGATGGGCGCGGCGGACGCTTCGCGCAAGCAATCG
>Ga0310122_10002588_pt1 | contig 11533 bp, 7 predicted proteins | sample CB6_Bottom_1051__FD_203503 | JGI IMG/M metagenome (GOLD analysis project Ga0310122, IMG submission 203503) | Marine microbial communities from Western Arctic Ocean, Canada - CB6_Bottom_1051 | ecosystem: Environmental > Aquatic > Marine > Oceanic | place: Canada: Western Arctic Ocean | collected...
GTGGTCCGGCCCTGTGCTCCTGATGGCCATGCTGGCGGGTGGGGCCGTCGGCGGTGGCCTGTGGGCCCTGGGCCCGGCGGTGGCCCGGGCGAAGATCGGGGTCAACGAGATCCTCACGACCCTCATGCTGAACGAGGTTGCGCTGCGCCTCATCCAGTGGCTGATCCACGGGCCGTGGAAGGACCCGGACTCGTACAATTTCCCGCTGGCGCCCATGCTGCCCGAGCAGGGACACCTGCCGACGCTGTTCGGGCGCGCCCACATCGGGGTGGTTGTGGCCGTGGCGGTGATCGCCCTGTTCGCCGTCGCGGTCAACAGGACGGCATGGGGGTTCGAGCTCCGGGTGGCCGGATCCTCGGGTGCCACGGCCCGGTACGCGGGAATCTCCCTCGAGAGGAAGATCCTGACCGTCCTGATGCTCTCGGGTGCTGTCGCCGGCCTCGCCGGGGGGATCGAGTTGGCGGGTACGGCCGACCGGCTGACCGAGGGCATATCCAACGGCTTCGGTTTCGCCGGCATCATCGTCGCCGCCCTCGCGCTCATGCGGCCCTCGGGGGTCGCCGCCGTGGCACTGCTCTTCGGCGCTGTCCAGATCGGGGGCCAGAGCATCCAGACGCTTGGGGTGTCGTCGTCGGTGTCCACGATCCTCCAGGCCCTGATCCTCTTCGGTGCCATCGGTGCCGGAGTGCTCAGCCGATACCAGGTCAGGTTGCTGCCAGGTGATCCGGAGCCGACCGACCGGCAGGCGGAGGCATGAGCGAGGCGTCCCTGATCGGCCTGCTCGCTGCGACAGTGTCGTTCGGCGCGCTCCTCTACCTGGCTGCGTTGGGTGAGATGGTCTCGGAGAAGGCGGGCATCCTGAACCTCGGCGTCGAGGGGATGATGGCCATGGGTGCGGTCAGTGGCTTCATGGCAGCACTGGAGTTCGGGAATCCGTGGCTGGCCCTGCTCATCGCGGTACTGACAGGTGCCGCCGTGGCACTGGTACACGGATGGTTCACGGTGGTGCTGGGCGCAGAGCAGGTGGTGTCGGGACTGTCGCTCACGATCCTGGGAATCGGCATGGCCGCGTACCTCGGCAAGAACGCCGTCGGCCGACCGCCGGGAGCGGTGCTGGCGCCGGTCGACTGGCCGGTCCTGAGCGACATCCGGTGGTTGGGCCCCGTGCTGTTCAGGCAGTCTCCGATCGTCTACATGGCGGTCGCCGTTGGTGTGGTGGCCTGGTTCGTGCTTAGCCGCACACGGATAGGCCTGGCACTGAGGGCGGCAGGCGAGTCCGCATCCACCGCCGACGCCGCCGGGCACTCGGTGGTGGGCCTGCGGCTGGGCGCAGTGGCCGTCGGCGGCGGTCTGGCTGGGGCTTCGGGCGCCTACCTCACCCTCTCGATCACGCCCCAGTGGGCCGAGGGCATCACCGCCGGCAGGGGCTGGATCGCCGTGGCGCTGGTCATCTTCGGGGCGTGGCGCCCGGGGCGGGTGGCGCTCGGGGCGCTCCTGTTCGGTGGCACCCTGGCGCTCAAGACCCGCCTGCAGACATTCGGCGTGGGCTTCTCGCCGATCCTCCTGTCGATGCTGCCCTACCTGCTCACGATCGGGGTGCTGGTGGCGATCTCGATCAGGTCGCGGAACCGCCCGTCACCGGCGCCCGCGGCGCTCGGTATCGCCTACCGCCGCGAGGAGCGCTGAGCCCCTCCCGCTTCGAAGGGCAGGGTTCAGTGTCGGCGCTCTGCGCCGGTCAGGAGAACTACCACCGTCTCGTCCGGCCCTATCAGTCCGTCCCGCCTCGCCGCCAGCAGTCCGGCCACGCCTGCTGTTCCCGTCGGGTCGGCATCGACCTGCGTGTGGGCATGGACCAGCCGGTGCGCCTCGGCGATCTCGGCTTCGGTGGCCACGATCGGCCCGCTGCGGTCGTCGAGCATCGCCCACACGATGGGCTGCCAGTCGTAGACGACATCGTCCAGGATGCCCGTGGCCAGGGAGGCCGGCTCCTCCCACGGCCACATGTAGCGGCCCGGCTCGCTGTCCACGACGGCATCCAGCGGGTCGTCCGACCGGCTCGCCATGTCGAACGCCCGGGCCAGTGGGGCACAGCCCTCGACCTGCACGGCGTGCAGCGCCGGTCGCACGTCGAGCACACCGAGGTCGACGGCATCGGTCAACGCCTGGACGGTCGAGCTGGCAAGGGCACCACCGCCGACCTGGATGAGAAGGTGATCGGCGGCGGCCCCCCGGTCGGCCAGGTCGGATGCGAGCTCGAACCCGAGGGTCCGTCCGCCGTCGATCGTCATCAGGTTCTCGGTGCCCTGGCATCCGAACGGGATGGCGCCGTCGGTGACCAGTTCCCGGAATCGCAGCACGCACGGGTCGCCCGTCCCGCCCTTGCGGCGCTCGCAGACCCGCACGTCGGCCCCCAGGTCTGCCAGCCTGTCCAGGATTTCCGGGTCTGCCCAGGTCGGCACGTGTACCGCCAGGGGGCGGCCGGTGGCCCTGGCGACCACGGCCGCACCGAGGGCGGCATTCCCACACGAGGCGATGGCGAGCGGCGTGTCGGTGGGAACCCCGTCCACGGCCAGGTGGAGGGCCAGCCCGAAGAGGTGGCGGGCCTTGTGGCTGCCCGACACGTTGCCGGTCTCGTCCTTGCCGAACAGGCCGCCGGTGTGGCCCATGCCGGTGCCCAGGTCGCCGAGGTGCAGTAGGGGGGTGTGGCGGAACCCGCCGCCGTCCACCGAGGCCACGGAGTCGTCCAGACGATGGACGAGGTCGACGAAGCCTCTGTCGTCCATCCCTGTTTCGATCGCGTGGCGGTGGGACCAGAGAAGGTGGCGGAACCGGACGAACGGGTTGGGGTCGGTCTCGTCGCCGGAGGGCCAGCGGGCTTCTGCCGGCCTGCCCAGCCAACCCACGGGCTTCGCCGGGGAGTTCACCCGGTGTGCAGTACCCCGGTCCGGGCGTTGAACTCGTCGATCATGACGTCCCACACGGGTGCCAGGCCGTGCAGGTCCTGCCAGAAGTCCTGGTCGCGGCGGGCCTCGAAGTCGTCCAGGTCCACCCCCTGCTGCTCGACCCAGGTGAAGTAGCCCAGGTTGAAGATGCGGTTCCGGCCGATCTCGTCGAGCACCTCGACGTGCGACCCGTCGGCGCCTGCCAGGTGTTCGTCGACGGCGGCGGCCGCCTCGTCGGCGCCGAACCCCGCCGCGTAGCGGCCGGCCTGCATGGCCTCACGTTCGCTGCCGTACATCTCCGCGCCATCGGTGGCTACGGTGACGATGGCGTCGTCGGGGCCCAGGCCCAGGACCTTGGCCGTCTTGATCGCCGCCAGGACGTTGCAGATGCTGGAGAGGCCGAAGTGTCCGAGTTGGTCGACGACCGTCCTGTCCACGCCGTGGCTGTCGGCAAGGAACCCACGGCCGGCGTCGGTGTTGAAGACGACACCGAGCTCGTCGCAGGCCCGGTCGCTGACGGCGACCACCACGTCGGTGTTGGTGACGTTGTGGATGAACGGTATGTGCTTGTCGCCTATGCCCTGGATGTTGTGCTCGCCGAAGCCGTTGTAGAGCATCGTCGGGCACTCGAGGGCCTCGACGGCCACGATCCGTGCACCGTGGTCGGACTTGAGGCGTTCGCCGGCGGCGAGGGTGCCCGCCGACCCTGATGCGGCCACGAACGCGGCCAGCCGCAGGCCCGGCTGCCCGCTCTTGTAGTGGAGGTAGAGGTGCTCGAGGGCCCGTCCTGTCACCTCGTGGTGGCCGACGTGGTTGGCGAATTCGGTGAACTGGTTGAGGATGAAGTTTCCCGGGTCCCTGCCGAGTTCGTCGCAGGCGTCGTAGATCTCCTTGACGTTGCTCTCCGAGCCGGTGGTGCGGATCACGTCGTCGGGGTCGGCTATCCACCGGTCCAGCCACTCGAACCGCTCCCTGCTCATGTTCTCGGGCAGGACGGCGACGCCTCGGGAGCCCATGAGGCGCGAGATGGCGACGCCTCCGCGCGCGTAGTTGCCGGTGGACGGCCAGATCGCACGGTGCTGGGTGGGGTCGAACTGGCCTGTGACAACCCGGGGGACCAGGCAGGCATAGGCGGCGAGCACCTTGTGGGCACCGATCATCGGGAACCGGTTGCCGAACGCCACGATGATAGGAGCCTCGACCCCGGTTAGTTCTGCGGGCAGGACCACGTGTTCGGTCAGGTCCACCATGCCGCCGTGGAGGTCGTTGTACCAGTGGACGCGGAAGAGATTCAGCGGGTCGGCGGCGTCGCGGTCGATCCCGGCCAGCGAGGACCGGATGTCGGCCGGGATCAGGGAGGGGTCGGCCAGTTGGGCGAAGGTGGGCAGGACTATTCCCTGCGTGCGGAAGCGCTCGACGCTGCGCTCGTAGCGCCCGGTGTCGACGACCTCGGTGAACAGCCCGAACCGGTTCCTGTCGAAGGCCCTGCCCGGATCGGGCGCACCGGAGGCGCCCGCTTCGATACCGCTGGCTCCGTCCATGGGCCGCAGGCTATCCCCCGACGACCGGGCAGATTGACAAAATGTGTAATCGAGAATGTGTAATCGAGAACGTGTAATACGAGGTCCTGTCCCGTGTCGGGTGACCGGCTGGCATGCCGCGGAATTCAGGTCGGTAGGTGCGAAACTGAGAGGTCATGTTTCGTCGGATCCTCCAGATCGTGTCGACGGTCGGCCTGGTCGTCGCTGCCGGTGTGCTGGTGGCGCGCGCCGCCGAGCCCGCCGTCCGGCCCGTGCTGTACCCGCCGCCGCCCACGACCGTGGCTCCGCCCACCACCGTGACCCTCCCGCCGACCACCACGACGACGCCCACGACGATCGCTCCCGTGGCAGCGGTGGACGAGTTCGGGGACCCGGTTCCCACGACCGTTCCCGGCTCGGCGACCACGACGACCCAGTCGACCACCACCACGGCCGTGCCGATCGACGAGGAGGCCGTGCTGTCCGCCACCTACGCCTGGGGTAGGAGCGCCACTGCCGAGATGTTGCAGACGCTGCTGGGCGTCACGGCCGACGGCTGGTACGGTCCGGCCACCCGTGCGGCCCACCTCGCAGAACTCCAGGCCCGGGGCATGGGCGCCGGTGGGGTTCCCCCGGTTCCGACCACCACGACCACGACCACCACGACCACGACCACCACCTCCACGGTGCCTCCGACGACGGCGCCCCCCGAGACGACCACCACGGCCATTCCTGCAGTGAGCATCCCGTCGACGTTCGGCGGGCTGGGGGCGGAACTCGTGGCGCAACTGCTGGGCCAGCCGTGCATCGCCGACGGTGACCTGAGCGACTGTCCGCCGGAGGTAGGAGCCCTCATCAGCGGCCTGGTCGACTGACCTGTGGTCAGGCTGGGCGGGAGGGACGTACCTACGGATTGAGTATCGAACACATGTTCGATACGGTGCATGCCCATGGACAGCCTGGGCATGGACGGGACATCCGTCCCCTATGCCGAGTTGCACTGCCACTCGCACTTCAGCTTCCTGGACGGGGCATCCGACCCCGCCGAGCTGGTGGCCGAGGCCGTCAGGCTGGGGCTCACCGCCCTGGCCATCACCGACCACGACGGCTTCTACGGGGTGGTGCGGTTCGCCGCAGCGGCCCGTGAGCACGACCTCCCCACGGTGTTCGGCAGCGAGCTGTCGCTGGATGCCCCGTCCGCCCGGACCGGGCACCCCGACCCACCCGGCACCCACCTGGTGGTGCTCGCCGAGGGCCCTGCCGGGTACGCCCGGCTCGGCACCGCCATAGCCGAGGCGCAGCTTGCGGGGAGCAAGGGCCATCCCCGGCTCTCCCTCGACGGCCTGACGGACCTGTTCGAGGCGGGCGCCGGGGGAGCAGGCCACGCCCCCTGGGTGGTGTTGACCGGTTGTCGCAAGGGGGCGGTACCCACCGCCCTGCTGGCCGACGGCCCGACGGCCGCCCGCCGCGCCCTCGACGACCTGGTGGCCCGGTTCGGCCGCGACCGGGTGGTGGTCGAGCTCTGGGACCACGGCCTCCCCCTCGACGCCGAGCGGAACGAGACCCTCGCCCTTCTGGCCGTGTCGGCCGGTGTCACCGTCGTGGCCACCAACAACGTCCACCACCACCGGCCGTCCCGTCGCCGCCTGGCCACCGTCATGGCGGCGATCCGGTCACGCCGCTCCCTCGACGAGCTGGACGGCTGGTTGCCCGCTGCCGGAGGCGCCCACCTCCGCTCGGGTGTCGAGCAGGCCCGCCGGTTCGCCCGCTTCCCCGGGGTGGTCGAGGCGGCCGCCGACCTGGGTCGGCGCTGCGCCTTCGACCTGGACCTGATCGCCCCCGACCTGCCGCCCTATCCGTGCCCCGACGGGCTGGACGAGATGGCGTACCTGGGTCGTCTGGCCGAGGAGGGGGCCACCGACCGGTACGGGCCCCGGGGGGCCGAGCGGGTGGCCGGGGCGTGGGCCCGGATCGACCACGAGTTGGCGGTCATCGGGCAACTCGGATTCCACGGCTACTTCCTCGTGGTCTGGGACCTGGTCGAGTTCTGTCGGCGATCCGGAATCCTCTGCCAGGGTCGGGGGTCGGCGGCCAACTCCGCCGTCTGCTACGCCCTCGGCATAACCAACGCCGACGCCGTGGGCCTGGGCCTGCTGTTCGAACGGTTCCTCTCGCCGGAGCGGGACGGTCCGCCCGACATCGACATCGACATCGAGAGCGGGCGCCGCGAAGAGGTCATCCAGTACGTCTACGGGCGCTACGGGCGCCGCCACACCGCCCAGGTGGCCAACGTCATCACCTACCGGGCCCGCTCGGCGGTGCGTGACGTGGCCAGGGCCCTCGGGTACGCCCCCGGCCAGCAGGACGCCTTCGCCAGGGGGCTGGAGCGCAGGTCGCGGGTCGGCCCGCCCGGTGGGGAGAAGGACGGGGGCATCCCGGCAGAGGTCGCCGACCTGGCCGACGAGCTGTGCGATGCCCCCCGGCACCTCGGCATCCACTCTGGGGGCATGGTCATCTGCGACCGCCCGTTGGCCGAGGTGTGCCCCGTCGAGTGGGCACGCATGGCCGATCGCAGCGTCCTGCAGTGGGACAAGGAGGACTGCGCAGCGGTGGGCCTGGTCAAGTTCGACCTGCTGGGGCTCGGCATGTTGAGCGCCCTCCACGGTTCCATCGACCTCATCGCCGCCCACGAGGGTGTCGAGGTGGACCTGGCCCACCTGCCCCAGGAGGAGGCCGTCTACGACATGATCTGCGCCGCCGACACCATCGGGGTGTTCCAGATCGAGAGCAGGGCCCAGATGGCCACCCTGCCCAGGTTGCGGCCCCGCTGCTTCTACGACCTGGTGGTCGAGATAGCCCTGATCCGGCCCGGGCCCATCCAGGGAGGGTCGGTGCACCCATACATACGGCGCCGCAACGGCCGCGAGCCGGTCACCTACCTGCATCCACTGTGTGAGAACGCCCTGGCCAGGACTCTCGGGGTGCCGCTGTTCCAGGAGCAGTTGATGCAGTTGGCCATCGACGTGGCCGGGTTCACCGCCGTCGAGGCCGACCGCCTGCGCCAGGCCATGGGGTCCAAGCGCAGCCGGGAACGTATGGCCGCCCTGCACAAGCGCTTCCGGGTCGGGGCCGCCGGCCGGGGCGTACCGCCCGACACCATCGAGCTCATCTGGGAGAAGCTGGCCGCCTTCTCCGACTACGGCTTCCCCGAGAGCCACTCGGTGTCCTTCGCCCACCTGGTGTACGCCAGTTGCTGGATCAAGCACCATCACCCGGCGGCGTTCTGCGCCGCCCTGCTGAACGCCCAGCCCATGGGGTTCTACGCCCCCCACACCCTGGTCCAGGACGCCCGCCGCCACGGGGTGGAGGTGCGCACCCCCGACCTGAACCTGTCGGGGGCCGACGCCTCCATGGAGGATGCCACCCCGGGGGAGCAGGGCCCGGCGGTCCGGCTGGGCATCGGCTCGGTGCGGGGTGTGGGGGCCGACCTGGCCGGGGCCATCGCCGCCGGTCGCCCCTACCGGTCCGTCGAGGACCTGCAGCGCCGGATAGGGCCGGGCCGGGCCGTCCTGGAGGCGCTCGCCACCACGGGGGCGTTCGGGTGCTTCGACCTGGACCGCCGGTCGGCCCTCTGGTCGGCCGGGGCGCTCGCCGGGTCGGGCGCCGATCGGCTGCCCGGAGTGGTCACAGGGGTGGATGCCCCACCGCTGCCGGCCATGTCGGCCCCCGAGGTGGCACGGGCCGACCTGTGGGCCACCGGGGTGTCGCCCGACGGGCATCCCACCCGGTTCCTGCGTGGGCAGTTGGCGGCCGACGGGGTGGTCACCGCCGCGGACCTGCGGTCGGTGAAGGACCGACAACGGGTGGTGGTGGCCGGCGTGGTGACGCATCGCCAGCGGCCGCCCACGGCGGGCGGGGTCACCTTCGTGAGCCTGGAGGACGAGACCGGCCTGGTCAACGTGATCGTGTCGAAGGGATGCTGGGCCCGTCATCGCGAGGTCGTCGTCGGGGCCGTGGCCCTCGTGGTCAGGGGCAGGGCCGAGGTAGCCGACGGGGTGGTCAACATCGTGGCCGAGCGTCTCTATCCGCTCAGCCTGGCTTCACCTTCCAGGGCGAGGGACTTCCGCTGAGCGTCGGCCGGATCCGGTCCACGGATCCGGAGTCGTCCGAAAAGCGCCACCTGCCACCCGATGGTCCACCACACTGGGGTGATGCGCACAGCGCGACGTGCCCCTCTCGCCGCTCCCTCGGCCGATACCCGCCAACGGTTCGTCGCGCTCCTGATCGGGGTTCTGGCGGCATCGGTCGGCGGCCTGGTGCTGGCCTCGGCCGGGGGCACCCTGAGAGAACTGCCCGGACTGCTGCTGCTCGTCCCCGGGGCGATCGCCCTGCGGGGAAACGTCTTCGGTGCCATGGGGAGCCGCCTCGGGACGGCGGTCCATGCCGGCACCTTCCGCCTGGGCCTGCGGCCCGAGGGCGTGGTCGGGCAGAACCTCATGGCTGCGACCGTGCTCACCCTGCTGCTCAGCGTTGTGCTGGCCGTGCTGGCCAGGGGGACGGCCATCGTGTTCGGCATCAGCCCCACGATGACGCTCGCCGACTTCGTCGTCATCTCCGCATGCGGCGGCCTGTTGGCCTCGGTGGGGGTGGGCCTGGCCACCCTCGGCCTGGCCGCAGGCTCGGTCCGCTTCGGGTGGGACCTGGACAACGTGATGGCGCCGCTGGTGGGCACCCTCGGCGACTTGGCGACGGTGCCGGCCCTCGTGGTGGCTGCCCGGCTGGCCGGCGCAGGTGACCTCACCGGGGTGCTGGCCTGGCTGCTCGCGGCGGCGGCGGCGGTGTCCCTGGTAGCGGCGTTGCGCACCCGACGTGACCGGTTGCGCGAGATCGTGCGCCAGTCGGTGCCCGTGTTGGTGGTGGCCGCGCTGCTGGACCTGGTCGCAGGCGTGATCGTCGAGAAGCGACTCGACGACCTGCTGGCGGCAGAGGCCGTCCTGATCCTGCTGCCGGCCTTCCTGGGAACGGCCGGAGCACTCGGTGGCATCCTCTCGAGTCGGCTGTCGACGCAGTTCCACCTGGGCCTCGACGATGCGACGCCGCTGCCCAGCCGTTCCAGCCTGCGTGACATGCGCGGCCTGGTGGCGCTGGCCGTTCCCATGTTCCTGGTGGCCGCGGTGGTGGCCCACTGGGCGGCCGAGGTGACTGGCCAGACCACGCCGGGGCTCGCCGACCTCGTGGTCGTCACCGTGCTGGCGGGGCTGGTGGCAACCGTCTTCGTGATACTGGTCGCGTACCTCACGACGATGGCTTCTTTCCGGTTCGGCCTCGACCCCGACACCTACGGGATACCAATGGTGACGTCGTCCCTGGACCTGGTCGGCGCGTTCACCCTGATCTTGGCAATGGTCGCCGTGGGGGTGGCGTGACCATGCGCCAGCCGCCTCCCGGAGACGAATACAGGAGTACCCGCCGCGGTGGCGGGCCTACCATCTACAGACGACATCGAGCGAGGAGCTGATGGACGAGAGACCCCGCAACCTGCGGGCCATGCTGGCCGAGGCCAAGGACACATCCGAGTTGATGGTCGACCTCGCCTACGCATCGGTCTACTTCGACGACCCCGACATGGCGGAGGAGGTCGACGAGCTTGAGCACCAGATGAGCGAACTGGTGCACGACATGCGGGCCGTGTGCGTGCTGGCAGCCCGTAGCCCGCGCGAGGCCGAGGGCATGTCCTCGGTGCTCCAGGTGGTCTCGGCCATCGAGCGCATCGCCAACGACGCCGTCGACATCTCGCACATTGTCACGCGCCGCATGGGCATTCCCCGCCAGTTGGTGGCCGACCTGTCCGACGCCGAGGAGGTGTCGCACCGGGTCCTGGTGAGCGACGGGTCGCACATGGCCAACCGGCCGCTGTCGGCCCTTGAGCTGACCGTGCAGGCCGGCATGCGCGTCATGGCCGTGCGCCGCGGCCGCCAGTGGATCACCGATGTCAGGGGCGACACGGTCCTCGTCCCCGACGACGTGCTGTTCCTACGAGGCTCCCCCGACGGCATCACACGCCTCCGGGAGTTGGCTGCGGCACCGGTGTGGGAGCCGCCGAGGCCCGACGAGGGTGACGACCTCACGGACCTGGACCGGGCGGTCGACGTGCTGGTCGAGATGAAGAACCTGTCCGAGACGGCGGTCGGACTGGCGTACAGCGCGCTCGTGCTGGCCGACCGCGGCCTGGCCGCCGAGGTGCGCCATCTCGAGGACCGCCTGGACGAGATGAAGAACCACCTGGAGCTCTGGGTCCTGCGGTCGGCCGGCAGCGGTCTCGATCCGGCGGCCCTGCGAGGCCTCCTGCAGCTCGCCGAGGCGGCCGAGGACATCGGCGACCAGGCCCAGGCCATGGTGTGGCTGATCGAGGAGGACGAGGAACTGCACCCCATCCTGGGCATCGCCTTTGGCGAGGCTGACGAGGTGGTGGTGCGGTACCCGATTGCAGGCGGATCCGCGGTCGACGGCGCCACGTTGTCGGAACTGCAGCTCAACATCGAGCCCGGCTTCAACGTGCTGGCCGTGCGGCGGGGCGGCGGCTACGTGTACCGGCCGCGGGGGCCGGTGCGGCTGGTCGAGGGCGACGAGATAATCGCCAGCGGGCCCGACGAGGGCCAGGCGCTGCTGGCGCGCCTCTGCGGTTGGGAGCTGGTCGAGGAGGAGGAGGGAGAGGACGAGCTGGTGCCCGCCGGCAACTAGCCGTCTCCCGGCCCTCTTCTAACCCTCTCCGTCGCCGGGGTCGGAGCCGGTGAACAACTCGGCTATCGCACCGAGCGACCCCATGGTCGAGGTCAGCTCGGCCGGCAGGAAGATCTTGGTGGCCTGGCCGTCGGCGATGGCGCCGAGGGCCTCGAGGTACTTGATGGCGATGAGGTCCGGCGTGGGATCACCCTCGTGGATGGCCCCGTACACGCTGCGGATCGCGTCGGCCTCACCCTCGGCAACGGTCAACTGCCGGTAGCGCTCGGCGTCGGCGACAGCCCGGATTGCCTCGGCCTCGCCCTGGGCCTCCAGGATGGCCTGCTGCTT
>Ga0310122_10002591_pt1 | contig 11517 bp, 10 predicted proteins | sample CB6_Bottom_1051__FD_203503 | JGI IMG/M metagenome (GOLD analysis project Ga0310122, IMG submission 203503) | Marine microbial communities from Western Arctic Ocean, Canada - CB6_Bottom_1051 | ecosystem: Environmental > Aquatic > Marine > Oceanic | place: Canada: Western Arctic Ocean | collected...
CGTGTCTCTCCCGGAGAATCTCAACGCGGGATGCCCGGCTGCGTCCAGGATAATGGATGCGGAGCGTTTATGTGCGGGCGTGTAGGTATGGAAACATCCGAGTGTGGTAGAGGATACGCTCAGCAGAATCTGATTGAAGGTCCGCAGCAAAATCCGCGATCTGGAGCGCTGCAACTACTGCTGACTCAAGTGGTTGGCGGAGTGCTCCCGTTTGCGCCTCATGATACGACTGGCGTCGCGGTGCCCTGGTCCCGGTTTTGCAGCTCGATGTGATCCGCTTATCTTACCAGAAAGGCAGGCGACACATGGGCTCCGAACAACCCACATCCGAAGTCACCACGCGCGACGTCCTCCTGCAGCTCGACCGGCGCACAGAGCTGATCGAGGGAGATCTGCGTTCGCTCGCCCAGCAGACCGGCACGATTGAGGGCGACCTGCGATCCCTCGCCAAGGAGACCAGTGCCGGCTTCGCTGGGCTGCGCCAGGAACTGAACGCGCGATTCGAGGAACAGCGGCTCGAGACGAAGTCGGACATGGCCCAGCACACCCATGGAATGAAATCGGATATGGATCGGCACCGCCATGAACTGAAGTCGGACATGGCCCAGCACCGCCAGGAGACGAAGTCGGACATGGATCGGCACCGCCAGGAGACGAAGTCGGACATGGATCGGCACCACCAGGAGACGAAGTCGGATATGGCCCAGTTTCGCCAGGAGATTAAGTCGGATCTCAATGAGTTACGGCGAGAAACCGGCACTCGCTTCAACTGGATAATCGGCCTGGTGCTTGCTACCTGGCTATCGACCATAGGTACCGTTTTGTTCAAGGGCTAGCGAACAGGAATTGTCCCGTCGCTCACTTGCAGATGCCCGCCCCCCGCTCCGCTTGCCGCGCCATCAACCCGCCAGGCGACTCCTCACATTGGCCACCATGTCATCGGCGTAGTTCACCATGTAGCCGCAGTCCCCGCCGATCTGCAGCCACTGGATTCCCCGCTCGGCCTGCAGGCACGCGAAGTCCACATCCGCTGGCAACCCAGATCCCACGAAGATCCCGGCTGAACGAGCGGCCGCGATGGCGCGCTCCTGGGCCTTCAGCACGGTTGGATGCTCGACTTCTCCCAGCACACCCAGAGATCCCGACAGGTCGTGAGGGCCCATGACGATCGAATCCAGCCCGGGAATCCGCGTTATCTCCTCGATGACCTCCACTGCCTCCACGGTCTCGATCATGACGCTAACGAAGAGGCTGGCGTTGGCGCGGGCGACGTAATCGGGGCCGCCCCTCCTGCCGTATTCGCTGGGCACACTGGGGCCGAAGCCGCGCTGTCCGACCGGCGGGTAGCGGCAGTCGGCGACGACTTGCCGCACTTCTTCCACACTCTTTACCTGGGGGACGACGATGCCGGGTGCTCCGGCATCGACGACGGGCTTGATGAAGGCGGTGTCACTGCTTGGGACGCGGACGACAACGGCGGTTCGGCGGCTGCGGGCGGCGAGAAGATGCCCGCGCATGGCCTCCGGACTCATGGCGGAGTGCTCGAGGTCGATCCAGAAGAAATCAACTGACTCGGCGAGGGCGTCCGATACCTGAGCGTCGGTAAAAGAGAGTCCGGATCCTATCAACACCTCGCCGGCGGTCAAGCGTTTGCGGAACTCTTCGATGGCCTCAAACATATAATCAGTCTTCTCCTCGACAGGTTGCGGTGTTCATCCGCTGCCAATCGCCGGGTGGCGTTGGGGTTAGCAAGATAAGGCCGCCGCGAAGTTTTATACAGTTCACAAAAAGCCTGTCTGTGCTAACTTACAAAAGCCTGTCTGGGCTAACTTACAAAAGCCTGTCTGGGCTAACTTACAAAAAGCCTGTCTGGGCTAACTTGCAGCGGCAGAGAGGTGGTCATATACTGAACCGCGCATAAGACGGCAATGACCAAGGATGGAATACCATGAGAGTCGCAACAGGGACGATTTGCCACGAGACCAGCACCTTCACGCCAGTGGCAACAACCTGGGAGAGTTACCGCGAGCGCTTTGGATACCGCCGCGGCGCGGAGATCCTCGATATTTTCGCGGCTACTAACACGCCTACGGGCGGTTTTATTGAGGGTGCCAGGGCGCACGGTTTCGAGCTGATCCCCACCATTTTTGCCGAGCCCCAACCAAGCGGTCCCACGCCGCGAGCGATCTTCGACGAGATACTTGAGGAGATGCTGGCAGGCATCCGCTCGGCCGGCGCCATCGACGGGGTTCTGCTGCAGCTGCACGGCGCCATGGTGGCCGAGGGAATCGACGACGGCGAGGGGCATATCCTCGAGGCGGTGCGCGAGCTGGTGGGTCCTGACGTGCCCGTTGTCGGGCAGCTTGATATTCATTCTAACGTTTCGCACCGAATGGTTGAGATGGCGGATGTTCTGATCGGTCGGGAGACCTATCCGGAAGTGGACATGGCCAAGCGCGGGCGCGAATGTGCGGACGTGCTGGTGCGGATAGTGGAGGAGGGGATAAGACCGACGATGGCGCTGCACCAGATCGACATGGTGTGGGGAATGAATCAGGTCACGGCCCATTCACCCATGCGCGAGGCCATCGCCGAGCTCCACCGCATCGAATCGCAGGCGGGGGTGATATGCGGATCCATCGCTACCTGCTTCCCGCTGGCCGACATCCCCGATATGGGGGCCTCGGTCTACATCGTCACCGATGGTGATCGAGAGCTTGCTCAAGGCTACGCCGATGAGCTTGGCGAATGGCTGTTCGAGCGCCGCGCCGACTGGCACTTCGAGCGCATGTCGACACGTGAGGCCCTGGTGGAAGCAGAGGCGGTCGGAAAGTTTCCCGTGGTGTTTGCGGACCGGGAGGACAACACCGGTGGCGGCTCACCCGGAGACAGCACCGGCATGCTGAGGGCCTTTCTCGATGCCGGTCTCCAGAACGCCTGCATCCTGTATATGGTGGATCCGGAAGCCGTAGCGCAGTGCCATAAAGCCGGCGTCGGCGCCCAGTTAAGTCTGCTGATTGGCGGCAAATCCTCTCCCATGCAGGGAGACCCGTGCCGCATGGAAGGGATGGTGAAGGCGATTTCTGACGGTCGCTTTCGCTACGACGGTCCCATGTTCGAGGGGTTGGAAGGAAACATGGGAGCCTCCGCTCATATCTGTCAGGACGGCGTACACGTACTGCTGGTGTCGCGCCAGGAGCAGCCGTTCGACACGGCATTCGCGCGGACACTGGCGCTCGACCCGAAGCGCTGCCAGTATATCGGCGTGAAGTCGGCCGCCCATTTCCGGGCCGGATACGAGTCGTGGGCCGGCGCCATTCATGCGGTCGTCGAGCCCAGCGTGCACAATCCCTCCGCGGGTCGGCTCGCCTTCAAACGACTGGGGCGGAGACTCTATCCCCTAGACACAGACGAGTAGATGACGTGTGAGAAACCCGGGCCCCAACCTGCTCCTGCCGATAATATGACCCATCGAGACCCCATCATCGTCGCCCACCGGGGATTGGCCCTGGAGGCTCCGGAGAACACGCTGAGAGCGTACGCCGCCGCTCTGGATTTGGGCTTCGGCATCGAGATCGACCCCCGGTTGACCGCGGACGGACAGGCTGTCATCGTCCACGACGACTCGGTGGACCGGACCACGGATGGTTCCGGCAACGTCGAGGATCTCTCTCTCGCTCAGATCGAACAGCTGGACGCGGGCAGTTGGTTCGATCCCGTCTTTGCCGGTGAGCCCGTTCCCACGCTGGACATGGTCCTGGGCCTGGTGGAGGAGCGGGCGCCGAAGGCTCTTGTCATGTTGGACATCAAATCCGTGGATCCCTACATGGAAACACTGGTTATCGAGTCGCTGGAGGTGTACGGGCTGCTGTCGGGGTCGGTGGGAATCGGCGGTCTGATCTACTCGGCCCAGATGCGAGAGCGCTACCACGCTCTGGAACCCCGCTTCCCCCTGGCCCGGTGCGTGGAATCCAGCCTCGAGCTGGAATCGGCCATCGCCGATCCGTGTGTGGACTGGATCTACCTCCGCTATATTCCCAGCGCCGAAGATGTGCGCCAGGTGCAGCGGGCGGAAAAAAAGGTGGTGTCGTCAGCGCCACCGGTGATGTACCGCAATCCGGATAACTGGCGATGTGTTCGGGAGGCGGGAGTGGACGCGATGATTACCGATCACCAGTTGGAATGCCGCCGCGTCTGGCGCGATGCCCGGCAGGTCCGACCGCGCGCGGGCTAGCGATCGGGATCATCGCCATGGATGCCGATGTCATCATCGTGGGAGCAGGTGCGTTTGGCTGCAATGCCGCCTGGCACCTGCGGCGCCGGGGTCTGGAGGTGCTGGTGGTGGATGCCGTGGACCAGCCGGCCACCCAGGCCACCGGAGCGGCCGCCGGTTTCGTAGCGCAGTTTTCCATCATCCATCACTCCGAGTGGGGACAGGCGGAGTGGGGGATGCAGCGCTATGGCATCGAGTTCTACTCGGACCTGGCTGGACGCTGCGGTCGCAATATCGGCTTCCATGCCTGTGGTATCGTCTACATGTACCAGAGGTTGGCGGAGTGGGAGCGGGTACAGTCAGTCATTGAGGTCGCGCGAGGGCAAGGGACGCAGCTGGAGTTGTTGTCCCAAAAACGCGCCTGGGAGGTGGTGCCCGAGATACGCTCCGAACTCGTGGCCGGGATGGTCTTCGATCCGGCGGCGATCCGGCTGCGTGCAGGCGACGCTATCGCGGCGCTGGCGGCGGAGTTGGTCGAGCAGGGCGTGAGGTTTCAGTTCGGCGCTGCCGTTGAGGTGTTGCTGCGCGACGGAGAGGGGGGCATCAGCGGTGTTCGGACGAGCCGCGGAGATTTTGCCAGCCCGCGGGTGCTGCTGGCGGCGGGCGCATGGACCCGCCCCTTACTGGCTCGAGTGGGAGTGGGGCTCGCAGCTGAACCGGTGGTCGTGGCCCGCTACACCACCCGGGCCCTGGCGGGCATCCGCGAGCAGATGCCTTTACTGATGTTTTCAGACAGCGAGCATCGGTTCTGGATCCGCGCCGAAAAGGGAGGCCTGCTGATCGGCGGAGCGGACCCCAAACCACTGCCCGACGACCGTCGCATCGACCAAGCGTCGAGTCCCCCCCTGGCTCCCCAGCTTCCCGGAGACCACGCCCACCGCATGCGGGACTACGTGCGCAAGGTGGAAGACATTATGCCGGCTCTGAAGGAGGCGGAGATCGACGAAATCAAGGCGGGGTTGCCGTGTTACACCGACGACAGACTCTTCGCCGCCTCCGCCGTACCCCAGGTCGATGGGCTCTACGTTCTGGCCGCATGCAACGAGGCCGGAATAACCCATGGGCCCGCTCTCGGCCGTCACCTAGCGGAACTTATCGTCGACGGGGAGACGGAGATTGACAGTTCGAGATACGACGTAGCGCGTTTGAGAGAACACATACAACAAGAGTGAAGGAGCTGGGGATATGCTCATAGAACAAATCAGCACGGTCTTCGCAATGGTCCCATACGCCGCTCCGCTTGGACCCTACGTCGGCCGCGGCGGCGGCAAGGGCTCACTGGGGGGCTCAGGTCTGATCGTCAAGGTGGTCAGCGACGAGGGGTTGGTGGGTTGGGGGGAAGGCACCGGCTCTCTCGACGCCGGTATCAACGACTTGCTGGTCGGGCGGCACGCCGCCGACATCGAGGCGGCCACGACTGCCATGGAGGAAGCCGGTATCGGCCGGGGGCCGATGTCTGGCGTTGAGATGGCGCTGTGGGACCTCGTCGGGAAGAAGGCAGGTTTGCCGGTGTGCCGTCTGCTGGGCGGGGTAGTACGGGAGGAGGTCGACTTCTGTGCGTGCATGGGTCTCAAGGAGCCGTCGGCGTCGGCGGCCACGGCGAGGGAGTACATAGATCGGTGGGGATTCCGCTTCATCAAGACCAAGGCCGGCGATGACCCGGAGCAGGATCTGGGCATCGCCGCTGCCATCCAGCGGGAGATCGGCGAAGAGGCGGCCCTCAGGCCCGATGCCAATTCCGGATACGAGCCCGCGGTGGCCGAAGCGACACTGGAAAAGATGCGCGACCTGGGCGTGGGGCTTTTCGAGGATCCGTGCTCCAGGGAATACCTCGATTGTCTGATTCGAATGCGACGAGATCCGGGCATGAAGATCCTCGTCAATATGGGCGTGGGAACGGCGGAAAGCGTTACCGATCTGCTGGAGGCGGGAGCCGCCGACATGCTGATGCCGGATACCCCGGCAGCTGGCGGCCTGCTGCGGGTCAAAAGGGTCGCGGAGACCGCCGCGGCCTGGGGCGTGCCAACCCTCATGCACTGTGCCCACGACCTCGGCCTCAAGACGGCGGCCATCACCCACGTGGCGGCGTCGACGCCCGGGTTTTCCGGTCCCAGCGATACTTGCTACCATGGACTCGTCGACGATATCCTGACCGAGAAACTGCAGTTCACCAACGGCCGCATTCGGGTGCCGATGGGTCCGGGGTTGGGGGTGGAGGTCGACGAGGAAAAACTGGCGAAATACAGAAAGGACTGAACATGACCACGACCACGGCGGCTCCCGCTCATTCGGTGGCCCGCTCGCTCGACATCTACCAGCGCGCTCAGCACCTGATTCCCGGTATCACTCAGTTGCTCAGCCGGCGGCCCACGCGGGCGGCCCTAGGTTTCAGCCCGATTTACGCCGAGCGGGCCAAGGGGTGTCGGATCTGGGATGTCGACGGCAACGAGTACGTGGACTGGATGAGTGCCGTCGGCCCCATCATCCTCGGTTACGCTGACGACGTCGTCGACGCGGCGGTGAAGGAGCAGATCGACCGCGGTTCGGTGTACAGTATCGTCCACGAGACCTCGGTGGAGCTGGCCGAGGAGTTGGTGCGACTGATTCCCTCGGCGGAGATGGTCCGCTATGCCAAGGGAGGCGGCGAAGCCTGCACGGTGGCGGTGCGCATCGCCCGCGGAGTGACGGGACGCGACCGGGTCCTGTTCTGCGGTTACCACGGCTGGCACGACTGGTACCTGGCGGCCAACCTGGGCGGCGAGAAGCTCGGCGGTCACCTGCTGCCGGGCATCGAGCCCATCGGCGTTCCCGCCTGTCTGGAGGGTACCGTGATGCCGTTCGAATACGGCGACCTCAACATGCTGGAGGATCAGCTGAAGAAAAACGAGGGCGAGGTGGCCTGCATCATCATGGAGCCGATGCGCACCGAGCTGCCTCCGGAGGGGTATCTGGAAGGTGTGCGCGAACTGGCGAGCCGGCACGAGGTGGTCCTCATCTTCGACGAGGTGTCGAGCGGTTTTCGCATCGCTCTGGGCGGCGTTCAGGAGTTTACTGGAGTTACCCCCGACCTGTCCGTCTTCGCCAAGGCGATCTCCAACGGCTATCCGATGGCTGCCGTGGTCGGCAAGCGGGAGTTTATGGAGCCATCCGCGCGGATGTTTATCTCCAGCGCCTACTGGGACGACAACGTCGGTATCGCCGCCGCGCTCGCAACGCTGAAGGAGTTGCAGCGGCGGGACGCGGTCTCCCACTTCCAGCGGCTGGGCAGCGAGTTCAAGAAGCGCATCAACAAGGTGGCCCACGACGTAGGAGTGCAGGCGGAGTGCGTTGGCATCGCCGCTCACCCCGGGATTCGCTTCCAGGTGGATGATCCGGCAGACGCGGGCAAGGTGACCACTCTCTTCATCCAGGAGAACGCCCGCCGGGGATTGATTCTCTCCACCGGCTTCTTCTTCAATTGCGCCCACGACGAGGCGGCTCTGGCAAAGACGGAGGAAGTGCTCCGCGAGAGTTTTGCCGTTGTCGCTGAGGGACTGACACAGGGCCGTCTGGACGAGCTGCTCGAGTGCGAAATCCAGGAGGATCTGTTCAGGCGACTGGTCCGCTGACCAAGGATGAAACAGGAGACTACGATGCAAGATCTGAACGTCCCGGTGCGCTGGTACAGCGACGGTGAGAAATTCGACACCCTGAAACTGGAGTTGGACAAGACCGCCTTCATGATTGTGGACAGTGACGGCGGCGCCTCAAATGACTACGTCGAGAAGGGCATTGCCCCGGCGCTGAGGGCGGCACGCGGCATCGGCATGCGGGTGCTCTATATTCACAACGACTTTTCCCTGGCGGACGAGCCGGGCAGCATCAAGAGGGAGATCCACGGGACTCGCTGGGGAAACGCCGAGGCGCGAGATCGGCCGCCGCCGTCGCGGGAGCCGCTGAAGCCGCGCTACTCCCCCTCGATTCAGCCACTGCCTGACGAGCCGGACTTCCCCAAGCGGGAGTGGTCTGGATTTCACGAGACCCACGTCGACTACCACCTGCGCTGCTACGGCATCAAGACGCTGGTAGCGGTCGGGTTCAGTCAGCGCTCCTGCCTTTACCAGACGCTGAACGGCGCGGTCGAGCACAATTATCGCGTCATTATGCTGCGCGACTGCACCTTCTCCAGCGAGTACCCTGACACTGTGGATGAGAGCCTTCCGGAAAAGGGTTGGCTTCGCAAGATCATGCTGCGAAACTTCGAGCACGTTGTGGGCTACACTTCCACATCCGCCGAGTTTGCGCAGGCTTGCGAGGAGTACGACGGCCAGGGCGGTTGAGGACAGACCGCTGTTACCAAGGACCCCGCACCGAGGGTAGCGCCATCCATATTCTCTTCACCAACCGCGCTGGTTGAGAATCACGTCTCCCTGAAGACGCAGCCCGACTTGCTGTATCGCTTTGATGGCCATCATCCGATCGGGAGCGAACCGAAACACAACTCGTGTATGAGGACTGATGGAAAAACCAAAACTGCTCTATTACAACGATTCCCGTCACTACAGCCTCTACCGCTACGATCCGCCAATGAGCCTGCACCAGTTGCGGCAGCCGGTGGACGAGATTCTCGGCACCGGGGTAGACACTCTTGTCTACGGACTGGCTTCGGGACAGACGTTCCTGCACGACACCCAGGTAGGTATGAGGTGGGGGGAGGGAGTGGAGCGGCACAGTCAGGGCGTCCTCTGGTGGCGCGCGGCAGAGAATCTGCGCCGTGCCCTCGAAGCTGGGAACGACCCGTTGAAAGTGGTCGTCGATCGCGCCCACGAGAAGGGACTGCGGATCCTGTGCAGCCTGCGTATGAACGAACCCACGACCAGGGAGTCGGGGAACTTCTACATGCTCGGGCGCCTCAAGCACCAGCACCCGGAGCTCGCTATCGGCGGCGAGGTGGATCCCGACCATCCGCACGCAGCCACCTGTCTCGACTTTGCCCGCGAGGAGGTGATCGAGGAACGTCTCGCTGTCATCGAGGAGGTCTGCGACCGCTACGGCGCCGACGGCCTGGAGATGGATCCGTACGTCGGCGTGTTCTTCAAGCCCTCCACGGCGAGAGAGAGCGCCCCGAAGTTGACCGAATTCGTGCGTCGCGTGCGGGCTCTCCTCGATCGCATCGGCAAGGCGCGCGGCACCTCGTTGCAGCTGTCCTCCCGCGTATACGCTTCTGAGGAAGCCAATCTGGCGGTGGGCATGGACGTTCGCACCTGGCTGACGGATGGCCTGGTCGATCTGGTAATCCCTCAGCAGCAGAGCTTCCTGCTGGACGCCGAGATACCGATCCACTGGCTGGTGGAAGCAGCGGCCGACAGGGAAGCAGGGGTGTATGTCCCCATGGCTCGCGAGGTCTACGACGATCGCGATCAGGCCGTCACGGTGGAGATGTATCGGGCCGCGGCGTCCAACTACAGGGCCATGGGAGCCGACGGGGTGTATCTGGCGGACCTGCCCTGGCCTCACACTACGCTCGAGTACCAGGTGATCCGCGAGATGTCCGATCCCCACATCTTCGCGCGCAAGCGCAAACACTACTTCATCGCGCGACAAGAGGCGAATCCGACACCCCATGCTTGGGCGAGACCGCTGCCGGTGGAGCTCGAGGAGGGCGTCGCCAAGGCGGTCCCTTTCCTGGTCTCCGACCCGCTCGCCTCGGCCAGGGCGGACGGAGAGCTGAAAGGCCTGAGGCTCGGGGTGCGGGTAGTTCAATACTGTCCGGAGGACGAGCTCTCATTCCGCCTTAACGGAAGCCCCCTGCCCCCCGCCGAAGTCACCCACTATTACGGCGGCCTGGTGTCCTACGGGGCGGCTAGGGGCGGGCTTCCCGCGCGCATAAATACACATCATTGGTTTCACTTCGAGCTGCCGACGGATCTGGTGGTCGAGGGGGAGAATGTGCTGGAGGTGACCATGGTGAAGCATTTCAAGGCCCTGACCGCCGAACGCGTGCTGCACCAGGTGGAACTGATCGTCGACTACAAGGAACCCTTCCAGACCAATGGCGGCCAGATGTAATGACGCCGCCGAACGATCTACCAAACGAGGCGCGCCATTTCTATCTCTTCGTATTCGAGCCGCCCATGCGATTGGAGGAGACCGTGGCGAGCGGTGGAGGCTCGATCTAAGGGGTGGTTCCGCGCCGTCATGTCTCGGCGGCGCATACCACTAAAACCAGTTAAGTGAGGGAGGAAGTCATGGCGCTCGAAGCCTGGATCCGCATAGGTCCGATGGAACCGGTAATGGATGACTATCAGCGCATCTTCGATGCCTGGGAGGCAGGTGGCATTCGCGGCCTTGTATTCGGGCGCCTGAGCTTCCACGATGAGGAGGGCAAGCCTAGCATACCTGCGTTCCCAGCCAAGCCTTCCGCGTACAGAGACCGAGGATTGGAAGTGGAGGAAGTGGCGGTCCCGAGAGATGCCGCCAGGGAGCAACTCCTTCACGCCATGCTGGACGACGCCAAGGCGAGGGGGTGGACGACGCTGGTCTTCTGTCCGGGGCAGGGCGCGGTGCGGATCAAGGCGGAGGCGACGGAGCCGGATCCGCACGGCGCCAACCTCACGGCGGCTATATGGGAGGAGACATTTTCTGCTTTTCCGCAGGCAGACGGCGGCATCATGGACGGGTGGACGGAAAAGTCCTACGAGCTGAAGGTGGCGCTCAACGGCCTGTCTGACCGGTTCAGGAAGGAGGCGACGGCCAGGGGGTACGACACAGCGCGGCTGGAGCGCGGGCAGCGCCATCTGTACGACCGCTTCCACTCGCTTACACCTGCGCAGGTGCGATACTATGGGGCCTGCGGCGTGCTGTCTGAAATGAACCTGTTTGACATCAATGATGACGCTTTGTACTGGCTGCGCTGGCAACGGCAGGACAGCATCGAGACCGGACGGGCGGTGCGCAACGCCCTGGATCAGCTGCCGCGAAAGCTGCTGCTGGGCAATGGTCCGCGCTCGGCGATGTTCGCCGGTATGACCGGTTTGGACTTCCTGGCCTGGGACGAGATCGTCGACTTGCTTCTGGTCAAGCACTTCTTCTGGCACCGCGGGTTCGACGGCATGTACGGGACCGTGGCGCGGTGGGTGGAGCAGATCCACGAATGGAACCCGAGCCTGAGTGAGGCAGACTGCTTCACCGTGACCAAGGCCTGGCTGGGAGTGAATCTGCCCGAAGTGGCCTCGCTGCCGGATCTGGATCTGGGGTTTCCGCAG
>Ga0310122_10002592_pt1 | contig 11516 bp, 8 predicted proteins | sample CB6_Bottom_1051__FD_203503 | JGI IMG/M metagenome (GOLD analysis project Ga0310122, IMG submission 203503) | Marine microbial communities from Western Arctic Ocean, Canada - CB6_Bottom_1051 | ecosystem: Environmental > Aquatic > Marine > Oceanic | place: Canada: Western Arctic Ocean | collected...
GTTGAAAATCTGCCCACATCGAACCTTCGATGCTGCCCAGACTAACTTCTGCGGGAAGACTGGTATTGAGTGTAGAGACCAGCTGCTCATGCAGCAGGTCTCTAAATTGGGCGGTTCGCAGAAAAAACACTGCCCCAATAACGATCAGAACAAAGAGACCGCCGACAATAAGAAGAGTTTTCCCAAGAACTTGCAATAGATAACGCACGCGTTTTCCTTTGCCTTAAAAATACTGCCCAATACTGAAATGGACCTGCCACGGACCATCGTCTTCGGCTGGATTGATGGGAAAGCCGATATCGAGCCGAAGCGGGCCAACGGGGGTCGCGTAGCTCATCCCAAAGCCAGGAGCAAATTGCAGATCGTCAAAAGGAAGGTCATACGAATCAAGCGAGACTTGACCGAAATCGAGGAAAATTGCACCGGACAGATTACGCCACAGCGGCCGGCGCAGTTCGACCGATCCTTCAACCAGACTCAGCCCGCCTAAGGGATCGTCAGCACCGTTCAGCGGGCCGAGTTTACGGCGCCCATAACCACGCACGCTGCCTTCGCCTCCAGCATAGAACCGTTCAGACAATGGCATATTTTTCCGCGACCCAAACGCATCACTCAGGCCGATTTCCAGCCGACTCGCCAGAACAACGCCCCAGCCGATACGCTGATAGCGTTTGGCCTCGGCAGTCAGGCTGAAGAACTCGTACTCCCCGCCCCAGATTTCTCCGGCTTGGTTGGCAAACAGCGATACGATGCCCCCTTGGGTTGGATTGAGCGGATCTTCTGTCGTATCCCAGACAAGGCCGAGAGACGGGCCGGACAGTACGCCTTCGCGCCGAATACCGCCCAGGGTCTGTATGGTGGAGCTCGCGACCTCATTGAATTTCAGAAACTCCAGACGGTAGCCGGCAAAGCCGGACAGCGTGGGCGAAAAGTGTCGCTCTAAACGCGGTCGGAATCGGGAATAATTCAGCAAATAGGTGTCTTCATCTCCCTGTCCTTGATATACATCGACTTGCAGCTTGTTGGCATGGGCCAAAAAATAGGGCTGCACCAACGTCGCCCCCAGCGAGCGTTGGATAGATGACAGGCGCAGAGTAAAGGAGAGCCGGCGTCCTCCACCCAGCCAATTCCGATGCAGCCAGGCCGCGTGGCCGATAAACTCTTCCTCCGTGCTATAGCCCACGCCGAGTCGAATGCTGCGCGGCTCTTTTTCTTCGACCCGCACCCGGATAGGAATCTCGCGGGGCTTTTCCGGTGCATGCTGGAGTTCCACACTCACCGAGCGGAAAAGGTCCAAGCCGAGCAGACGCTTTCGCGTATCTTCAATATCGTCTAGCGAAAACTGCTCACCGGAGTGATACGCCAATTCTCTGAGGACGAGCTGTGAGTCAACGCGCTGCGTACCCGTCACATTAGTTTTGCCAAACGTTGTCTGCGGCCCAGGCTGAATCGTGTAGGCGACGCGGACGTGCTGGGTGTTGAGATTGACTTCTGCTTTGCGTTGAATCTCGACCCAGGCACGGCCGCGTTGGAGAAAGACCTGGCGCAGTACGTGCTCGGTCTGCGTGTAGGCGGCTTCAGTAAAAATCGCACCGGACTTGAGGGGCAAGGCAGCAGGTAAATCAGCACGTAAATCAGCAGATACATCAGACGCTGGGGGACCGCTTTGCTGCGCAGCTGCACTCGCGAGTTTGACGGTCACGGTCGAGACGGTTACCGGCCCGTTCTCTACGATCCGGATGGCAATAGCAACAAGTGCTGGGCGGTCATCCGGTTGCAGCTCGTAGGTTATGGCGGTTTGGTAATATCCCTGCGTTTTATAGTAGTGCTGCAAACCTTTCAGGTCGGTCTCAAATGTGACCGGATCAAAGATGGGACGTTCCTTCCAGGGCAGATACCAAGGGCGACTGTGGGTCCGAAGCTCGGCGAGCAGCGTCTTCTGCTCAAATGCTTGGTTTCCGGACAGCACAAGGGTAGACACACGCCATTCCCGCTCCGGGTTCAGCTGTTCGATAGACAACGCAAGGGCCGGCCCGCTGCCCCAACCGACAGTCCAATTCGACCCTACTGACCCTACTGATCCTGCTGGCCCCGCTGACCCTGCCGGCCCTGCGAGCCACAGGAGAATACAGGCCACCTGCAGGATACGTTTTTGCCTATTGGATGATCGTGTGTTTTGCATGCACGGGTGCGCACTCTCTCCCTGTGGACACGTCCTTAGTATCCGATCCGAACAACCATATAACCATGGGCACCCGCTTCTGTCATTCTGAGCAAAGCGAAGAATCTCTGTCTTTGTCGTGGAGAGATAGCAGGGCCTAGCGTTTAATATTGTCACGAAGACTTAGCTACTGAGAACTCAGCTGCTGCTGAGTCCTCGGCTGCTAAGGACCGCAGCGTCATTCCGTCAAGCGCTTGAGAGACAGCCTGATCGCGGTGTTGCAACAGTGCTGAGATGGCATCCTGCCGAGGCGGCGTCGTGTTGCCTACAGACGTACTGCGGAGCGTATCCAGAATTTCAACCAGCGCAATTTTCTCGGGCGGCCGGCCTAGAACAATTCCATCCGGCTCAACAGTCCGCAAGAGCAAGCCTTTTGTCATCAGTGTATCTGCGAGTTCCTCCAGGGCAGAAAGCTGCACTTTTATGCCTTTCGCCAAGTCCGGCAACGACCACGGGGTTTGCTCGCTGAGATAGCGGCGGGTGATGGCAACTAAGGCGGTGAGCAGCAGTCGCTCGCGTGAAAGCGGCGTCTTGGCATCAAGCTCTTGACCGGCCCGATACAGGCTGGGGTATTGGTGAAAATAGGCGACCTGTGCGCCGATCAGGATAATCAGCCAGCTTGCATACAGCCAAATAAAAAAGAAGACCAGGATGGCAAAGCTCGAGTAAATCGCCGCATAGCGGGTCGAGCTGGCCACAAAGGCGGCAAAACCCATACCGGCCAGTTGCCACAGAATCGCCGTCACTGCCCCACCGATAAGCGCCGACCCAAACGGTACTCTCGTATTGGGGACGAATTTGTACAGGAAGGTAAAGGCAATGCATAAAAATGCAAACGGCATCAGACGCGCGGCCACAACCACAAGCGGACCAAGCAACTCATTCGTAACGAGGTATTGGACAACGGTGTTACTCTGCGCTGAAGCAATCACCGTCAACGAGCTAAAGACTAAAACCGGACCAACCAATACCACACTTAGGTAGTCGCTAAACTTCTTGGGCCAGCTACGGGAGTGTCGGACTTGCCAGATATAATTGAGTGAGTCTTCGATCTTACTAATCAGAGAGACCACTGTGTAGAATAAGGTCGCAATACCCACCGCACCAAGAACGCCTACGCGCAGGTTATCCACAAAGCCAATCACCTGCTGCGTAATCTCTACACCGCGCTGGCCCAACGGTTCCAGCCATTGGGCCAGTACAGGCTCAATTTGGTTCTGAATACCGAATGCCGTCAACACCGCAAACATGACCGCCAGGAGTGGCGCCAGAGACAAGAGGGTGACATAGGTCAACCCCATAGCCCGCAGGCTGAGTGCGTCGTCGCGCACTTTTTCGGTGACAACCGAAACAAAATGCACGCTGCTCGACATCAACTCGGTGACACCAGCTCGGATAGATCGGAGGGATCGGATGGATTGGAGGTCAGCACTCCATCTTTTTTCCCAGACTTTTTCCGGGACTTTTTCCGAGACTTTTGCTACCTGGGACTCCTGGTTCATAGGGCATATTTCCGTTGAAGCGACTCTAGAAAATCACATCTTTTATGCATGGCTTATCTAGCATTAGTCCAGATCTAACGCTACGGATCTACGCGTTGTGCTTGCTAAAAAGCTGCCCTGTATCAACACAGTCAAGCGCCTATCCGAATAACCAGAGGCGCCCGGTTCTGTCATTCTGAGTGAAGCGAAGAATCTCTCCCCTAGGCGTGGAGTTGAGATGACACTTTGAAACCGCTATTCGGATAGCCTCCAGGTGCGATACGTCGTAAAGAACCTCTGAGCTGGAAAGTTTGGCGACACAACGCGGCCATCCAGTCCGCCTCTTGTGTTCTGTATTGTTTTCCCCTACCCGTGTGCCACGGAGAGAAACGCGAGGAGCAACGCATGGAAGAACGTATGGAAGAACACCTAACCTTTCCGGTTGGTGATATCAGTCTGGAAGGCTTGTTTTCGACACCACAAGACACACCCCAGATAGGCGCCATCCTATGCCATCCTCACCCGCTGTACGGCGGAGAAATGCGGAACAATGTGGTGTCGGCTCTCGCAGATACTTTTCAAAAAGCAGGCATTGCCACGCTACGGTTTAATTTTCGTGGCGTTGGGCAAAGTGGCGGCCAGCATGGCGAAGGCGAGGCCGAGCTTGAGGATGTCAAGGCGGCAGTGACGGCGTTACTCGACCGCCAGGCAGTCTCTCAGGTTGTGGTTACCGGCTACTCTTTTGGTTCGATGGTCGGCCTGCGGGCAGGAGCAAACGACGGCCGCGTTCATACGCTGATTGGTGTGGCGTTTCCGATGGGCTTCCGGGACCCATCTTTCCTCCTGGACGTGACGAAGCCGACCCTGCTGATCAGCGGCGACCGAGACGAGTATGCTCCTCTCCCTGACCTTACTGATTTCTTTTCCAAAATGCGTGAGCCTAAACAGCTTGAGATCATCGCCGGGGCGGATCATTTCTTTATGGTCCAGACGAGCGAGGTAGCAAAAGCTGCACTCGCATTCCTCCAAAAAGAGACATAAATGTCGAGACATGCGTGTCTGAACGTCACCGCCAATTAAGATGCGCTCGTCCCATACGTTCGCCAAAGCGGCCAGTTAAGATACCGGCCACAGGATCATCGTCCGCTGGTTTTTTTCAATGAATCGGATCAGGACATGAGTGCTGTCGTGCACTACGAAGTGGATGCTATCCCGAATCGAGAGCGCAAAAATCGCGTCCAAGAGATATTGAAAAGAGCGGGAGAATTTGTTCCACTCGATGATGCTATGATTGAGCGAGGGGAAGAACTCAGGAGCGTCGGGCTCAAAACCTACGACGCGCTGCATGTCGCCTGCGCCGAAGGTGCTCATGTCGATGTGCTCCTCACCACAGATGATCTCTTACTCAGAGCGGCTTCCCGACATGCCCGACAGTTACAGGTGCGAGTCGAGAATCCCTTGATTTGGTTACAGGAGGTAGCGTGAGCCATGAGCGAACATGCCAGGACATTAGAACAAATCCGAGAGCAGGGTATTCAGGTGCTTGGACAACATTTAGGCATCGTAGACATGGTGCGCTTTCTACAACAAGCGGAAACGGGGTGGGGGAACTACACCGAGGAAAAGGACCAATGGTTGGGCGATCCTGATCTCAGAACGGTAGCCAAAGCAATCCAAAGGAAATATCCGGGCCAGACCCCCTAACGGGCCGCTGGCTTGACGTATAGGGGAAACGTCACTCCTGACGTACACCCCCTAAGACCCGATCAAAGTCGGGGTCCTCACTGAGGTCATCACTCAGGATTTCGCCAATCTCCTATTTTTCCACAGACGCAGCGGTCTCAAGTTGACGAGAAAATCGGGCAGCGGTTTGCAGCTGGGTTCTCACTGCCGCAAATGGCTCATCCGCCTCTTCAGCAATCGCACTAATACGCTCCAGGGTGCTGCGTAGGTCTCTGTTGTTACTTTCATAGAACTGCTCAAACATGTCGAGATCTTGCAGATACATGAGGTATTGCAGGATCACCGCGTTATTGAGTTGGACTGAAGCAAAGTCAGCAGTTTGCGGGATAGCACCAGGCAGTTGCCGAAATTCCTCTTGCAGTTGGACGAACAAAGATGTGCGCTGTTTCAGCTTTTCTTCTTCAGTGAGCGGGGACGCATACAACGCAGTCAACCGCTGCCGTGCCTGCTCAAGAAATTGCGAAACCGATAGTTCCCGTTCCCAGATCGCCCGAACCTTTTGGGTCAAAGCGTCTCCTTCGCCATTCTCTTGGGCAAAAAACGCAATGGCGCCGCGATGGCCGGCAAAATTGGCCAGGGATTCGTTAAAGGCCGTCTGACCAGACAGGTAAAATGTATTATGAAATAATTCGTGCAGAACAATATTCGTCAACGTCTGTGCGTCGTACCGCAACAGATGGGGCAAGAGCGGATCGGCAAACCAGCCCAGGGTACTAAAGGCCGCCGCAGTCCGAATATAGGTGTCATAGCCTTCGGTCTCCAGCCGACGCGCTTCGGCTTGTGCCTCCTCAACATCAAAATAGCCTTTGTAGGCGACACTGCCGACGATGGGGAACCACCACGTATACGACTCTAGGCGCGTGCGCGGTGCCGCAGTGACAACATGGATCGTCGGCGGAGAGGGCAGCTCAGACAGGCTGCTATAGCTCCCACCGACCCGAAAGCCGAGTTCCTGCTCGGCAAACTGCCGTACCCGCAAAACGGTCTGGAGTTTGTCGCGCGTTGGTGCATCGAGCGTGGTGGAGTGACGCAGGATATCGGCAATGGGTTTCCGATACCACAGGATTTTCGCCTCTTCATACCCTGCCCGAAGAACGTATACCGGAGAACAGGCAGGCAGAAGACAGACCAGAATAAACAGGAGCCCATGCAGGAACCCGTGCAGGAGCCCGTGCTGATAGTAACTGGGCGTATTTCTAAGCCTTCTCCAACGCAGGTTCACGCCTCCGAATATCTGACACACCGATTTTATGCGCATCCTGCATGTCCGCGTCCTGTAGATGCACGTACTGCAATTGGTATAAGCGCCAGTAAATTCCTCGTTGTTCAATCAATTCCTGATGGGTGCCGACCTCACGCAGTTTTCCCTTGTGCATGACCAGAATACGGTCGGCGTTCTGAATGGTGGAAAACCGATGCGCTATCACGAGCGTGGTGCGGTCACGCATCAGCTTCGTCAGCGCATCCTGGATGAGCACTTCCGTCTCTGGGTCAACGCTTGAGGTTGCTTCGTCCAAAATCAGGATGGCTGGATCGTACGCTAACGCCCGGGCGAAGGACAGCAGCTGGCGTTGGCCGGCTGACAAATTCGACCCGCGCTCGTGGAGCCGCTCGCCGTAGCCATCGGGCAGTTGCTGGATAAAGCGCTCCGCGTTCACGTGACGCGCGGCCCGCGCCAGATCGGCCTGCGACAGGTCCGTTCGCCCCAGGCTGATATTGGTGGCGACATCGCCTACAAACAGAAACACGTCCTGCAACACGACACCTATGCGACTGCGCAAGACCTTCACGTGCCATTGGCGAATATCAACGCCATCGACCAAGATCCGTCCGCGCTGAATATCGTGAAATCGATTCAGCACTTTGCTGATAGTCGTCTTGCCCGCCCCGGTCGCACCCACAATGGCAATGTTCTCACCCGGCGCAACCGAGAACGACACATCCCGCAATACCCAGTCTTCCTCTTTGTATGCAAACCACACATGCTCAAACACGATCCTGCCTGTAACCTGCTGCGGCCGGTGCGGCTGTTCAGGCGAGGTAATCGTGACCGGCGTATCAAGCAGCTGGAACACGCGCTCAATCGCCGTCATGGCGGATTGCATGGTCGTGTATTTAGTGGCGAATTCTCGAATAGGCACAAAGAACTTCTGCATATACTCGATAAAGGCCACCAGAGTTCCGAGTGCGACCAGACCTTGCCCGACCTGACCGGCGCCATACCACAACATCAGCGCGATAGAGATTGCACTGATCGCTTCAACAATGGAAAACAAGCTGGCTTCATAAATATTGGACAGGTGGTTGGCAGCCCGGTAGTCGCCGTTGCGTTGTTCAAACTCAGCAAATAGCTTGGGCTCTTGGGCGAAAAGCTGAACGACCATAATCCCGGACAGCGTCTCTTGTAAAAAAGCATTGATGCGCGCCAATCGTTCCCGGATGGCGCGATACGTCACCCGCGTGCGAACCCGAAAGAAATTCAGGGCAATCAGCAGCGGCGGCAACAGCGCCAGCGTCACCAGCGCCAGGTGGAAATCAATGGACAGCATGATCACCACGATCCCGCTCAAGGTGAGGATATCCATGAAGATGGTCAGCGTGCCTGCAGAAAATGCCTCATTAATCGCATCGACGTCGGTTGTCAGACGGGTCACCAAGCGGCCCACTGGATTGCGTTCAAAAAAGCTCGACGGCAGCTCCTGGAGATGGGCAAACAGATCTCGACGCAAATCGGCCAAGCTGTGCTGAGCCACCAGCATCGTCGCCTGAAACTGGATGTAGAAAAAAAGAAATTCCCCGAGTAGCGCTACGGCAAAGAACAAGCCGATGCGCGTCAGACCCTCGGCATCTCCCTCGCCGATATAGCCGTCAATGCCCAACTTCAAGAGATACGGTTGGGCCAGTATACAGGCCGAGGTCAGCGGCAGACACACCAAGGCCAGGATAAAATGGGCCCGATACGGGCGAATATAGCGCCATAGCCGACGCAAAAGCACCACGTCATACGTTTTCGTCAGCGCTTCTTCTTGGTGTCCGTGTATCACAGTTCAGCCAACTCCTCTTCCAATGCCTGCTGCTGGAACAATTCGGTATACACACCACCGCGCGCCACCAGGGAGTCATGGCTGCCCATCTCAGCAACGCGGCCGTCATCCAAGACGACGATCAAATCGGCATCACGTACGGCGGACACGCGGTGCGAAATCACCAGCACCGTTTTTGCCTTGGTGCTGCTACGCAGGGCGTGCAGGGCGCCGAGGATGTCGCGCTCGGTTTTGGTATCAACGCTGGACAGCGCATCGTCCAGCACGACAATCGGCGTATCGGCAAGCAAGGCGCGCGACAGCGTCAACCGTTGTTTTTGTCCGCCGGACAACGTCATCCCGCGTTCACCAATAACCGTCTCATAGCCCTTGGCGAAATCCTCAATCTCGCGGTCCACGCTGGCTAACCCCGCAGCCCAGCGCACCCCGTCGGCATCCACTTCAGGCAGCGCAAAGGCGATATTGTCTTGAATCCGGGTAGAAAACAAAAATGGATCTTGCGGCACGAACCCGATCCAACTCCGCAGCGCCGCCAAAGAGAACTCGCGAATGTCTTGTCCATCGATCGTAATCGAACCGTTTGTCACATCAAACAGGCGCGGCAATAGGTTGACCAAAGTCGTTTTGCCCGATCCCATCCGGCCGACAATGGCAACCGTCTTGCCGGCCGGGACGGTGAAATTGATATCGCGCAGAACGGGCTTAGCCGTTCGCTGGCGAGATTGATTAGATTGATCAAACTGGCCAGTACCGTTCACTGGGTAGGAAAAATCTACGTGATGAAAACCAATCTCGCCCCGAATGGTCCGGTCGATGCCGTCTCCTTGGCCATCAACAATTTCGGGCTGCGTCTGCCAGATCGCGTCGAGACGCTGCATGGCCGCCCGTCCGCGCTGAAAAATAGAAATGAGCCAACCCATGGCCATGGTCGGCCAGGCCAGTAGGTGCAGATAGCCCATAAACGCAACCAAGTCGCCCAGGCTGAGCTCTCCGGCAATAACCTTCGTCCCTCCATACCACAGCACGACCAAGAGGCCCGTACCAGAGACCCCTTTCATCAACGGCGGAAACAGGCTGCGGATGCGGGCAAGCGCGATGTTTTCTGCTTTGAAACGACTATTCAGCGCGGCGAATTCGCCGTTCTGCCATGCCTCACGCACATAGGCCCGAATCACATGTATGCCGCTGACGCTTTCCTGTACTCGGCTGGAGAGGTCGGCCAGACCGGCTTGCACGTTGAGCGTACGTTCCATGAGTTGCCGACTCATCTTTTTCACCAGCATCAACATGAACGGATACGGAGCCAGGGCCAGCACCGTCAGCCACGGGTCCATGGCTAGCATGACCGACATGGCATACACATAATACAGGGGGGTATTAAGAATATTGATAATGCCCAAGCCGAGCAGCAGGCGCACGGCGGTGATGTCGTTCACCAGGCGCGACATCAAATCGCCAACCGGCTGGCGTTGGTAGTAACTCAGCGAGAGCGTTTGCAGATGGGCGAACAGCTCGTTACGGAGCTGATACTCAATATCGCGTCCAACGTTAAAAATGAGGAAGCGGGAAAAGGCTCGCACAACGCACTGAACGGCGGCAATCCCAATGATCAGGAGAATAGTGCGCGCAATCTCGCTAAGCGGCCGCCCGTGTTCAATCCCTTCCACGGCGTGCTTGAGCAGCCAAGGGATGGACATTGCCAGGGTGGCAGTAATAACGAGACATGCGATACCTCGGAAATACCGGTACCGGTATTGATAAATATAGCCCCACAGCCTTTGCATGCGTCAGTTTCAGCTTATCGGGGGGCGTATTCCTCTGGCAAGTCCCTTTTTTCGGCCTCCGTGACAAAAGTTGTCAGGCGCAGCATCAGCCCAACCGTTGCCCACCACACAATGGCCACCTCGGCATCACCAAAATTATACTGCGTGAGCCCACCGATCAGGAAGCCGACCATGCCCAACCACCCGCCCAGGACAAGACTCTTGAGCGGCTCGGCCTGTTGACCGGCATATGCACGCCAGCCGGCAATCAAGATAGCCCCACACAAGAAGAGAAATGCGGCCAGGCCTATCACTCCCGTATCGACCCACATCTGCAAAAAATTATTATGGGCGTGGGCATGCGTGTCCGCGTCCGGATAGCGCTCATAAAAAGGCGCTCGGAACTGTTTATAGTTCCCAAATCCCCAGCCTGTCAGCGGACGCTCTTTGATCATGTCGGTATTGGCCAGCCAGATTTGGCTCCGGCCAATATTGGCTTGGGAATCAAACGTCGAGAGGAAGCGCTCACGCACCCCCTCCCCGGCACTCACAAGCAACAGACCGCATATAATGACTCCGCCAATCGCCCCCAACAAAGCCCGGCGGCCACGCACTATCCCACACAGAATAAGCACGAGTCCGTACGCGACCCACACCCCGCGAGTGAGAGAGAAAAAGAGGGCGAATAGCATCACTATCCAGCCAAGAAAGAGGAGGAGTCGGGTGGGTTTCGGCATATGTGAGGCGAGTCCCCACGCCGTCACCAGAGACAAGGGAAAGAGCAGATTATGTGCATAGGTAATCCCTGACGGATGTAACCCTTTCACCCGGTAGCCTTCCTGACGGCCAAACCAGAACGGATCGAGGTTGGACTCTTTGCCGACGAGTTGTTTGGCGAGATCGATCCCAGTGAAATGTTGGACTATGCTATAGGCGGCGACCAGGACAGCGACAGCTAGAGCAACGCACAGGAGTTGCTCGGCCTCGCGCCGATCTCGGACCAAGATATAGACGGCAAATCCTGCCCCTATCAACCACAGCTTTCGGTAGCCTATAAGCGACTGGAGGGGATCAGGGCTCAATACCGTCGATAACAGGAGTGCGCCGAAAAAGAACAGCAACGGCCAATTGAGTGGTGTATGCGGAGTCCAGACCAGACGCCGCCTGCGCCACAGCGTGTAGCCTAAAGAGGCAAGCAGACAGCCCAGCGCGATTTGCTGGAAAGCAATGGGCAGGCTCAGAGTTGCAAAGAAAAGGAACAGCG
>Ga0310122_10002594_pt1 | contig 11515 bp, 7 predicted proteins | sample CB6_Bottom_1051__FD_203503 | JGI IMG/M metagenome (GOLD analysis project Ga0310122, IMG submission 203503) | Marine microbial communities from Western Arctic Ocean, Canada - CB6_Bottom_1051 | ecosystem: Environmental > Aquatic > Marine > Oceanic | place: Canada: Western Arctic Ocean | collected...
TTGCAGCCGGAACACGTCTTCGCGCCGCCGCGCGGCTTCGTCCCGGACTTTTTGTGCGTCGAGGGCGACTTGAATGCCGTCTTGCGACGTTTTGTCGATTTGCTGAGCCAACGCGTCGATCTCTTCTTCCAGCTCTTTTCCCCGTTTCTTGATCGCTTCGATGTCGATCGCCTGGAGCCGGATGGCCTCGTTTTTCCTGTGGACTAACCCGGCATTCTCGTCACCGATTTCTTCCGTGACTTCCTCAATTTCCGCTTCGATTTGATCGTTGACGTGCTTCTGGGCCGAGATGACCAAATCGGCCAGAATCTTCGACGATTTCGACCAATCGTCGTTCGGGTCCCGTGCCTTGACCGACCAATTCGAACTGCCGTCGGCTGGTGCGGTAAACGCGAAATCTTCGACGAGTTTGTCTCGTTCGCGATACCAATTCGTGCCGCCAGCCGTGCTGACGGCGGCGAATCCCATGAATGCCAAACTAATAAACGTCACGAGGACGGCTAACGCTTTCGCGATTTTCGTCATGCATTCACCTGTGCGGGTAAGTCGCTATGCTTCGCGGCTGTGAATCCGATTGATGTTTCCGCCAAAACGCCGGCGCGCCTATCCCTTACAATCTAAACGGCATTAAGGGAGAGAGCAATCCAAATTTTAGGAGTGTGTAAGAATCGGTGTCAATCGAATTTGGCAAACTGCTGGTGTATCAATTGATGTCGTCAATACTCGGCGTTCAGAATAACCTCACTCTGTTGGAAGATGATCTAGTTGGATAGATTATGCCAAGTCAAAACGGTTATGACGGCGGTGCCGACAGGACTTGCGGTGACCCCACAAACATTGCACGGCACGGAGCCACGGTGCCCGCCGTCGGAACTGTTTTGCTCGCGCTTTTGGTACTCGCCAATATCGCGGTGGCGGCGGCCGGACTTTACTTCGTTTATAATCCGGTCGAAACGATCCAACCGGAACTCACAAGAGCGTTGCTATTGGGCCATTCGGCCGCCGGTTGTTTTGTCGCCCTGATTCTGTCATTCAAGAGTACCGGAACATTGCGGTATCTGGGAGTCGCCGCAATCATCGCCAGCATCGGAATTGCAATCACCGGGTCAGTGAAGTTCGATCCGTTGAACGTAATCTGGTGACGATTGAAGACCTGTCAGTTTGCATCATGTTTCTGGTTGAGACGCAACCGAGTTGTGGTACAACTTGAGTTGCGTGACCCGGCCGGGCGTCGCGATTGCATTGGAATGCGGCGGACGCATCGATTAAGAACTGGTCCAATACGGAATTGCGTCATGACTCGGAAGAAACACGAACAAGAGCCGAATGCCCACCGCAGGCAGTGGGGGGTTGTTGTACTGAGCGTCGTCTTGATCGGCATCTCGAATTATTCACTCGCGAATGGCCAGGATGAAGATACCGGCGGCTCGCCGAGTCAGTGGATTCTTGTGACGCCGTCGCAACTGAAGGACATTGCGGCACCGCTGATTCGACAGCGCCGTGGACAAGGATGGCAGGTCGAGGTTGTTACACATGAAATTGCTGATCCCGCCAACAAATCGGCCGAGGCACTGCAATCGAAGTTGGCACAACTTTGTACGGAATTCGATGGGACCAGTTGCATTTTGTTGCTGGGAAGTTGGAAGACGCAGGGAAAGCAAACGGTCGTTTCGTCGCTGAAAGGTACTCAGGGAAGGATGGCCGGAATGACAACGGATTACGGATTTGGCAATCCCAAGAAGGACGGCGGAGTTACGGTGGCCGTTGGCAGACTGCCGGCACGGACGCCTGCTCAAGCCGAATTGATGATTGCCAAAGTACTGGCCTTTGAATCAATGCAACCGACACACAACCGGGTTAGCCTGTTTGTTGGTCATCCGGGTGGGCGAAACGATTTCGAAAAGACGTTTGCCGGAAACATCGTGAAGAGTGCCGTCGAAAGTCGGCTGAAGCGGCTGCATTCACGTTGGGACGTGACGTGCGTGATGGATATCGACGGTTCGAAGCTGTCGGTGAATCCCAAAGACTTTTCGACGGAAGTTAAGCGGTTGTTGAAGTGGGGACAGCACTTCGCCGTGTATTCCGGTCACTCTTCCGCCGCAGGACTCAACTCACGCGCCGGCCGAGTCGTATCGCGTCGCGTGTTTCAGGATCTGCGTACAGACGGACCAAGCGGTGTCTTCTTGTCGTGCGGATGCTTCAGTTGTCAGATCTCGGGATTCGACGGAGAAGGACACGGAATCGTCGCCATTCGCAATCGCTTTGGACCGGCGTCCGTCATCGGGGCTCTCGGAGAAAGCTATGCAGCTCATGGCCAATTGGCATTGGACGGAGCCCTGCGGTGCCTGATGCTTGAAGAGCCGCCCAAGTTTCTCGGCGGCTATTGGCTGGCAATTCAGAACGGAATTGCCAGAGGCAAAATCACACCGGGAGAATTTATGCTGTACGACATGGCTGACGGAAGCGGCGGTCGTGTCCCGCTGGAAAAGCAACGCCTCGAACACGCCGAAATGTGGGTGTTGCTCGGTGATCCGGGGATGAGAATTCCGATCGCCGTTGACAAGTAACTTCGATTGGAACTCGCGATTGCTTGATATCGAGGAAACCCAAAGAAGAAAACGGCAACAAAGAACACCACTCCGAAGAAGTCGTTTCCGAAGTCAAAACGCGTTCGGAAAACGGCGACGGCGAATTAGCCGGAACGCGCTAGCGTCCGGTTTCCAAGAACCGTGGGCTAGTGCCCAGCGGCTGATGAATAAGACGAGCCGCTTTCCCAGTGACCGCTCGGCGGACAATGACGCTGCTGGTGAAATAACACAAAACCATTTGAAACAGGGCAACTAACATGATCCACGCAACCTTGCAGACAACGTTTCACGATTTACATCGGCCGTGCATGAACAACACTCCGTTCCGAAACAGAATTTCATGCGTGCTTTTGTTTTCAATTTGGGCAGCCATCGGATCGCTCGCGGTCGGAAATGCGAATGCGGCTCAGCTTCAGGCGGGAGCTGCCAAGGTCGACATCTCCAACCTAGACGCCGGCCCGGTGACTGGCCACTTGTTTGCAAAAGCACTCGTGCTGACAAACGGTACGGACAGGATGGCCATCATCACACTCGATGTCGTCTCACTGGGTGAGATCGGACATATCAAGAATGATTTTCTTGGAAACGTCCGCTCACGGATCGAAAAGGAACTTGGGATCAAGCCGACGAATGTCTTGATCAACACCAGCCATTGCCATGGGGTTCCGTGCTCGGACGTGGAAGAACGGACTTTTCAAGTCATTAAGAAAGCCGCACAAAAGTTGGTTCCCGTGACAATTGGCGTCGGTACGGGGCATGAAGATCGCGTCATGGAGAACCGCCGGCTGAAACTGAAGAATGGTAAGGAAATTGACGTTCGCCACGCCTACTCGATGCCGCCCGATGAAGACGTGGCCGAAGTTGGTCCGGTCGACCCAGAAATCGGCGTGCTTCGATTCGACCGGAAAAACGGCCAAACGCTGGCTGTCGTTTACAACTTTGCGATGCATCCCATCCAGGGAATCAACGGTAATGGCAATACGTCGGACGTCACTGGTTTCGCATCGCAGGTGATCGAGGACAACTTGAGTGAAGGTGCGATCGCGATCTTCGTGCAAGGGTGTGCCGGCGACATCAACCCAGTTTACTACAAAGATGTGAATCATCCGCGTCATGCCGAGACATTAGGGAACATGCTCGGCCTTAGCACATTGCGGGCGATCAGAAAGGTGAAAACGAAAGATGATGGCCGGCTAAGAATCTTGAACGAGACCATCGAACTGCCAAGGGCTGATTTTGTCCAACGCATTGCCGACATGGAATCCCAACAAACACGGCTGGCGCGATCGTTGCGAGGAACCAGTCTTAACCTCAAGACGTTTCTGCCGTTGATCGTCAAATACAATTTGTCGGCCGAGTTTCCGTCGTACTATTCCCACAAGTATCTCCACGACAAAGCGTTGGGCCGCGACGATTTGTACAAGCTAGACGCCGAGAACCGCCGGAATATCCAGCGATACATTCGTAACATCCAAACAATGGAGCAACTCACGCGACTCAATACAAATTTAGCTCTGCTGAAAAAGCACCAAGCACGCGGATTCGGCGCCGGCAAACGAACAATTGACGTGGAACTGATGAGCGTCAGGATTGGAGATTTCGTCTTGACGACATTTCCAGGAGAATTGACCGTCCGCATTGGCATGGGGATCAAGAAGCGGTCTCCTTACGATATGACTTTTGTCGCTGGTTACACGAACGGCTATATCTACTACTCACCAACCGCCGAACAACTGTTGAATGTCGGAGGTGCACAGGAAGACAGCGATTGTCTATTGGCGCCCGAATGGCAGAAAGTGTACGAGGACAAAGTCGCCGAGATGCTGAACAAGTTATAGGTCGGCGTTCACCATAGGTCGATTGAACCCCCTTTTGTAGCCGGTGTCACAAGAGTTCGGGCTGTGGTAGCCCCTCAAACCCCTGAAGTCTTGCGACTCCGGCTACAGTCAATGCAGAACGTCGGCCGGCGCATTTTTTATTGGAACGCGGGAAAATTCCCGTTTCGCGTCAAGCCACGAACCACGCGTCTCCCGCGATTTCGTAGCCGCGTGCGAGTAGCTGGGGCGTGATCAACTGGCGGGCTCCGTCGGCTCCGACTGCGATGATCAGCGGCGTGCCGTCGGCATCCGGTATGGAATCGGGATGCGCGACCGGGACACCGTGGATCGTGACGCCGAGTTTGCGGGGGCTCACGTCGTATCCGCGTCGCACGGTGATGCCCTGTTCTTGCAGCCAACGCAGCCACGGCTTGCCCGTCTGTCCCACACCCCAGAGGTCGACCCGATCGACGCCCGCAAGCGGGCCGGCCAGAAGGTGAGCCCGTCGGCAACGATCGAACGCTTCGGGAGTGTACCGTCCGTCGGTTCGTGTGAGCCGTCCGGGCGAGTCGGTCCAATCGAGTAAGATCTCGCCGACCTTGGCCAGCCGCATGCCCCGGCCGGCGGCACGTAGCAGCAGGTCGTAGTCTTCGGGAAAGTCTCCGTCTCGGAACCTCAGTCCAAAGTAGCTGCGTCGCGCCAAAATCGTCGGATTTACCAACGGGAATTCGACAAATCGTAGCGCCATAATCTGTTGAGCATCCAACGTCTCTTCGTTGATCCAATGCTCGTAATTCTTCATCGTGCGAACGGAATCGCCGGCAGCATTGACGATGCGAACCTGACAGCCGACAACGTCGGCGTCTTGCCGCAACAGCAGATCCCGCTGTTGCTGTAACCGGTTTGGATGAGCGTAGTCATCAGCATCCATGCGCGCGATTAACGGCGCGGTGGCATGCGCGGTGGCATGCGCGGTGGCCGTGTTGGCGGCGGCGGCCACATGCGCGTGAGGCTGTTGGATCAGACGCAACCTCGGGTCGTGGATGGCCCTCACCACTGCCGCGGTCTCGTCGTTGGAACCGTCGTCCACAACGATCAATTCCAAGTCTTGCAGAGTTTGATCAAGAATGGACCGCACGGCTCGTGCCACCGTGTGTGCGGCATTGAACGCAGGCAGAATGACGGAGACTTCAGGCATGGCGCGTTTACGTACAGAAAATACAAGCAAGAGTCTCACGCGGGCCTACAACCGCGTACTATTGGAAACAACGGTACCGGCTTCGAGTTGATTCCGTTTCAATTTCCAACAGTAGCACTGCTGTCAGTCCGTGCTGACAAACCGGCCAATACAGATGGAATTCCTACGAACCGATTCAGGCCGCTTCACAGTGTGGATGAGGCCGTTCAATTGTTATCGTGTCAAAATTGAAGCATCCAAGTAAGAAGAACTGACTCGTGTCGACCGTTTGTTGAGACCCAATGGTCGATCAACCTTTCGTTGAAGAGGGTGTACGAAGTGATGCGATATCTCTTGTTGTTAGTCTTGGCCGTGATCGTGGTTTGTACGGCTATCGGTGTCGTCCCTAAACCGAATTTCATGCCGGCATGGCTGTTTTTCGCGTTGTCGTGGGGCGTTGTCGGAACATTGTGGTGGTGGGTTGGCAGAGCAACGGATTGGTGCCGTCAACCACGCATCAATGACGACGCTCGGCTTGAGCATGGCCGCTAACGCGGACTGATGGTTTCCGGCACCGACTGACTTTGGTTCAAGTTACCCGGTCGATTCGCCATACGAAAAGCAACTCTATGGCAAGACGGCCATGGCGTTTTCCAATTCCGTCGGTGAAGTGGGAGACTGAGTTGCTTGCTGGACGACGCAGTGATCGACATCGATCGAATCTTCGGATGGTGAGCCAACAAGTTCTCCACGAAAAATCGAAACGAACTCTGGCGCCACAATTCCGAGACGCACACGTTGTCCACGCACTTCGAGGACTTTCACTCGGATACAATCGTCAATCACGATTTCTTCGCCATTCTTCCTGCTGAGAACTAACATCTGATTCCTTTCATTTGAGAAACTCGGAAGAAAGTGCAATTCCTGCTATTGGAATCCAGATTTCACCCGCGCAGCCGACAATTCCTACGTTGAATTCTTGTGTCACTTTAGGTTTTTCTCGGCGTTCGATCCGTGAGCCAGCTCACAAGCGCGACATCTCTTCAGCGACCGTTCTTTGATTGTGGTGGTGAAAATCAAGGAATTTGGCTGTAACTGCAAAATTCTGCGTGCAATTGGTCCCATGGCGGCGTTAGCGTGGAGATATGGGCCAATTGTGTCTCGTTCACTGATGGCTGCCACACAGGTATTTTGAAATGTCTGGTTACCGAATTTCGTTCTGTTCGCGGTCCCACACGGACAAAACAAGATGGCCCCGACGTAACTCCGATGTGAGAGCGATGAATCTCACTATCCGACTGAGGGATTTCAGTTGACGGTCGATAAGACTTTCTTGGTTGAACTCATAACAGTTGTGTTCATCTTGGGCACGGCCACGTTTTTGGGCTGCGCCACCGGGAGCATTATGGCCGAACTGCTGAAAGTACGCCGGTCACTTCAACGATGGCGACGACGTCGGCGCTTGGCGAATGGTCACGCCAGGCCGTATTGCTAGAACAACGGGCTGCAATCGAAATCCCGGTGCTCGGTGGTTTTCCTTCTCTGCATATCGCGGCTCACGCCGCGGCCATCGTCATGAATTCGACGATGATGCAACGCCTACGCGTTCTAACTTGTGGAGTTACAACGACTCACTCATTGGAACGACGGCACTGAACGCGATCTTGTCGACCCGGAATCGGCTTGTGTCGCGCGGAGTACGATTGCAGTTCTTCAATCTGCAACCTCGCATTCAAGAAGTACTAACAGCCACATGGCTCGACAGACTCTTCTTGGATTCCTCAGTGCCGCATTCTTGAGCATCGACGCTTTCACGAGCATCGTGATCGGGCGGGGTCGTGCGTTTTTCAGACTCCCGTCAAGTAGCACTGGCCGATCAATGACTGTCGGCTGCAGCCGACTCGCTGTCTGCCACCGGTCTTCAGTCGGCGGCGGTAAAACCGATCGTTCGTGACGCAGATTCCCCGTACGTTTTTTTGACACCGGCAAACTGGATCCTACGGCCGTGCTTCCAACAAAAAACGGATCTGGACCATCGTGTGATCCAGACCCGAATTCCGATTCGATCCTTGGAACCTTTTAGAAATTTGGTGTTGGCAAGATGTCGCCGGACTCTATCGCACTTTCCCCGTCCTTCTCATCGCCGGGGTGGGGCTTCTTGTGGTCGTCGTCGAGGTCACTCAAATCAGGTTGGGGCCGTCCTTTGTGTTCATCGTCACGGTCATGTCCTGGCCGGTCTTTACCGCGATCGTCGTCGCCTTCATGATTGTTGTGTCCGTCCTGGTCGCCGTCACCACGATCCTGGTCGCCATCTTTTTCATCATTGGGCCGATGCTGTGAATCGAGATCGCCAACATCCACATCGCGGTCGCCCGGCCGGAAGTTGTCCTTATCCGGTTTGTCAAAATCGTCGTGAAGATCGCGTTCCGGATCGTTCGATTTTGGACGGTCGTCTTTTTCTGGCCGTGGACCACGTTGGCCGTCTTCAGCCGGTTTGTCTCGCGGACCTCTGCCATTGGTAGATCCGTCATTCTTCTGATTTCTACGCTCGCGAAAATCATCACGGCGGTTTTCACGTCGGTCGCGAAGACTTTCCCGCATATTCTCACGTTCTAGCTCATTCAGTCTGCCATCGCCATCGAGGTCGAACCGATTGAGCAATTGTTGCCGACGCTCTTGATCGCGTCCCCGCAATGGTCGTCGGGGCCTTCTTCCGCCGCCGTTCTCGCTGTCGCCACGACCGGTATTATTCGAGCCTTGGTCGTCAGCGTTTCCACCGCGGCCACCGTCGCCGGACCCTTGATGATGATGGTCAAAGTGGTGATGCAGGTTTTTTATGATCGTGGGAATTCGCGATGCTTCTTCGCGATCGATAACTCCGTCGCGATTCTTGTCGAATGGACGAAGAATGGGCGGCAGTTCCTCGCCATCGCGTTGGTTTTGCAGTGCGATGCGGATCGCGTCGCGGAGTGCTTGCCGCTCGCTGTCATCAAGCCGGCCATCGCCGTCCTTGTCAAAGCGGTCGTGAAGTTGTTTGTGGTAGTCTTCTAATTTGTCATGCAACGGTCCGCCATGGCCTTTGCCGTGATCACCTTTGCCGTGATCACCTCTGCCGTGATCGTCCTTGCCGTGATCGCCTTTGCCGTGATCGCCTTTGCCATGGTCGCCTTTGTCGTGGTCGCCTTTGTCGTGGTCGCCTTTGCCATGGTCGCCTTTGCCATGGTCGCCTTTGCCATGGTCGCCTTTGCCATGGTCATGGTCGCCTTTGCCATGGTCGCCTTTGCCATGGTCATGGTCGCCCTTGCCGTGGTCACCTTTGTCATGGTCACCTTTGTCATGATCGCCTTTGTCATGATCGCCTTTGCCGTGGTCGCCGTGTCCGTGACCGTGTTTTCCGTCATCGTGACCGTGATCAAAGTGGTGGTGAAGGTTTTTCAAGGCGTCAGGAATTCGCGACGCTTCTTCGCGATCGATGACTCCGTCGCGATTCTTGTCGAACGGGCGAAGAATTGGAGGCAGTTGGTCGCCGTCGCGCTGGTTTTTGAGTGCGTCACCAATCGCGTCGCGGAGTGATTGTCGCTCGTCTTCGTCAAGATGGCCATCGCCGTTCTTGTCAAAGCGATCGTGCAGATGTTCGTGGTATTCTTCCATCTTGTCATGCAACGGTCCCCCATGACCATTGCCGCCGTTGTGGTTGTTGCCGTTGTGATGATTTCCGTTTCCGCCATCGTGATTGGGATTGTGCGGCGGCGGTTTTGGCAAACCAAGTACATCGCGAATGACATGAGATTCCCGGTCGTCGATCTTGCCGTCGTGGTTGATATCAAGTGCATGGATAATGCGGAGCAACCCGTCATCATCGTCACGCTGCTGCTGTCGCCGGTCGCGAACGGAATCGGCGGACGACGACTGGCCGCTATCATGATGATGATGAATGTGGTCGCGATGCCGTTTGAGTAATTCTCGAATTCGATGACGTGCGACGGCACGTTCCGCCCGGTCAAGCTTTCCGTCGCCGTTTTCATCGAACCGCTGCAACAGACGGCGAATCATGAGCCGCCGCAGCCGCTCACGCCGAGTTTCGTCCGATTCGTCGTTACCGGCCCGTCGTTCGGTGCCGACAGATGGCCCCGATTCATCTTGTGCGAGGGCGAGACCACTCGTGCAAAGAGTCGCTGGAAGAAACAAGCAGGCAACGAACGTTAGGGTTGCGGAACGCATCGACTTCCTCCGAGATCGCTAGTTTTATTTGGCAAGGTTCCAAACGTCTTGGCTGGCCATTGCCCCGCTGTTGTGCGGTTATACAGCCAAGTTCTAATCCAAATCGAGAACATGTAACACCAGAATCTGCCAATCGGCCCTCGTGTATCGGGATTTTTCTCAGATTTTAGCAATTCTTTGCGATTTAGGCACGTCATTACGTCGCAATCGTGGCCCTCAATCGGGAAATATCGGCTCGATTCTAACCGAGAAAACACTGTCGAACGTACAAGTGCTCGGTTCCCAACCGGCTTGCCTGATAGGAATCAAGGTTTGACCAGCGAGAACAAATGACCGAAAATCAACTAGATAACTGTTAGCTTGTCCGATCAGTGAATCCGTTTGATCAAATATCGACTTATTTGGCGGATCAATCTTTGGCTTTTGCCAGACAAGCTGGCAGGGATGAATGCAGTATTGATTGGACCATCGTTAGGCCAACGCAATCTGAATTGGTGAAACGCATGCCGCATCTGGCCTTGGTGCCGCTTACTGGATTTCGCATCAAGGAGGAAGAAATGCGGCAGTTGGGCATGCAGTTGCCGGGACTTCAGCAACGTGCGGCAGCGATTGCCGAGTTGCCGGCGCTTGGCCTGCTGACGTTGGCTGGCTTGACGCCGGAACGTTGGACCCGCAGCTATCATGCGGCTCCGCAAGTTGACGAAGAGCTACTTGAACGGATCGCCGCGGAATCTCCGACTCTGGTCGCCGTGTCGGCTTTGACCGCTTCGGTTGAGGAGGCGTATCGGCTGGGCCTGTGGTTCCGAAATCGAAAGATCCGCACGGTGATCGGCGGACTGCATGCAACCGCCTGTCCCGAAGAGGCAACGCGGTTCTTCGACGCAGTTGTTGTCGGCGGCGGAGAATCTGTTTGGCAAAACCTACTGGCCGATGCGGAAGCCGGACATCTGGCGCCTCGGTATCAGGCATCTCGCGGCGGTCCTGTTGATTCGCCGATTCCACAATTTGGCCTCTTAGGAACGAAACCGTCGCGGTTGACCTTGCAGACTCAGCGAGGTTGTCCTTTAGCGTGTGACTTCTGTGGCGCAAGCCGTCTGTTGGGTCAATTTTGGGAAAAGCCGATCGAGGCGATTCGGCGCGAGTTGGATGCCATCCGGATGATTTCTCCCAAACCGCTGATTGAACTCGCCGATGATAATACTTTCGCCGGCCAGCGCGACGTTGAACAACTCTTGAGTCTGATGCAACAGGCCGGCGCGCGTTGGTTCACGGAAAGCGACTGGCGAATCGGCGAGCGTCCCGACTTGCTGCCGCGTTTAGCCGAGTCCGGCTGCATGCAAGTGCTGGTGGGAATTGAATCACTGGTATTTCGGTATCCGGGATTCGGCAAAAAGCAGGCAGATCTGAACCGAATCATGGATGCCGTGCGGGCAATCCAGGAAGCGGGGATTGTCGTCAACGGTTGCTTCATTGCCGGCGCGGACGGAGAGACTGGGCAGTCGCTCGATCAGTTGGTGCGATTCATCCTTGAAAGTCCCATGGCCGAAGTCCAACTCACCTTGCAAACGCCGTTTCCAGGCACGGGACTCTACCAACGATTGCGCAACGACGGACGATTGCTACCAAATTGTGGTTGGTCGAGCTATACGTTGTTCGACGTTTGCTTTCAGCCTGACTCGATGAGTGCTGAGGACTTGACGAGAGGATTTCGG
>Ga0310122_10002595_pt1 | contig 11514 bp, 10 predicted proteins | sample CB6_Bottom_1051__FD_203503 | JGI IMG/M metagenome (GOLD analysis project Ga0310122, IMG submission 203503) | Marine microbial communities from Western Arctic Ocean, Canada - CB6_Bottom_1051 | ecosystem: Environmental > Aquatic > Marine > Oceanic | place: Canada: Western Arctic Ocean | collected...
TCAGCCATCTCTTTTGCCAAGCCAGCATCTTCGGTTAATAAACATTGAATCCCCAAAGACATATCATCCATGCGACCCGCAGCATTCAGCCGTGGTCCCAGGGCAAAACCTAAATCAGCTGAATTGATGGATGAAAATTGTTTTCCAGCCTGAGCAATAAGCGCTTGTATCCCCGGGTGTGCCTTCGCTGAGCGTATGCGCAAAATACCCTGGTGTACCAGAATCCGGTTCACCTGATCCAAAACAACAACATCCGCTATGGTTCCCAATGCGACAAAATCCAGCAACTGTGCCAGATTAGGCTGCTGCCTGTTATGCTTTTCAAACCACTGACTCTCACGTAAACGACTGCGTAATGCCAGTAACACATAAAAGATAACCCCGACCCCGGCAATATTGCCACTGGGAAATTCATCACCCGGCAAATTCGGGTTAACGATAGCATCTGCTGCCGGTAATTGCTCGCCGGGCAAATGATGATCGGTAATTAACACCTTGATATTAGCTGCTTTAGCCGCCTGCACACCCTCCAGACTGGAAATCCCATTATCCACAGTAATAATAAGATCAGGCTTGTGTTTCTTGACTTGCTCGACTATTTCCGGCGTCAGACCATAGCCGTATTCAAAGCGGTTAGGCACTACATAAGACACATTGTTCAAGCCGAGTAATGCCAGCCCCTTAATCCCCACTACACAGCTAGTCGCTCCATCGGCATCAAAATCAGCCACAATGGTGATTTTTTGTTGCTGTTCGATGGCAAGCATTAAATGCCCCACCATCGCTTCCATGCCGCTTAATAACCATGGCGATGGAAGATTAGCCAGACTTCGGTCTAATTGCTCATTATCTATAATGCCTCGTGCAGAAAAAACTCTGTGGAGCATCGGAGATAAATTTGTTAAGTGCGATTTTTTCTTGCTCTTTGGACGAGAAACTATCTTTTTTTTAACGCCTTGATGATACAACATAGAGACCCCCATAAAAAAGCCGGCAATTGCCGGCTTTAAAAGATTGACTGATTTAAACCAGACCTTACATATTATCTAATATGGCTTTTTTCACCGTATCCAGTGTCGCATCTATAGTTACCGGATGGGAATCCTGACACTGATTGATTGCCGTATCCGGGTCTTTCAAGCCATTCCCTGTCAAGGTACAAACAACCCTGCTGCCCTCGGGAATCTTGCCACTGGCTATATCTTTCAGCGCACCGGCTAAGGAGGTCGCTGAAGCAGGCTCACAAAATATACCTTCATATTGTGACAGCATTTTATGCGCGACTAATATTTTTTCATCGCTAAAACAATCAAACCAGCCACCTGACTCTTTTTGTGCATTCCAGGCATAATCCCACGATTGAGGCCTACCGATTCGAATGGCTGTGGCAATGGTTTCTGGATTATCAACCATCTTACCACTGATAAAAGGCGCAGCTCCCGCTGCCTGATAACCGCACATAACCGGCCGTTTACTGGCAACGGCTTTTAAATCACCCTGATTCTGGGCATATTCGGTATAGCCTTTCCAATAAGCGGTAATATTGCCTGCATTACCTACCGGTAAACAATGATAGTCAGGGGCATCACCTAATTCGTCCACGATTTCAAAAGCCGCGGTTTTCTGTCCGTCAATTCTATACGGGTTAATCGAGTTAACTATAGTGACAGGAGCATGATCTACAATCTCTTTCACTAATGACATACCGTCATCAAAATTACCGTTAATCTGAATAATTTGTGCACCGTACATTAATGTTTGGGCCAATTTTCCCTGTGCTATTTTACCATCAGGAATCAACACAAAGGCCTTGATACCTGCACGCACGGCATAGGCTGCAGCAGACGCCGAGGTATTACCTGTGGAGGCACAAATAATAGCCTGACTGCCCTCTTCTACCGCTTTAGTGACAGCCATGGTCATACCACGGTCTTTAAATGATCCGGTAGGGTTCAATCCTTCATATTTAACATAGATATCAACATCTTTACCGATTATTTTAGGAATATTTTGCAGTTGAATTAGCGGTGTATTACCTTCGCCTATGCTAATGATGCGCGCATTATTATTAACGGGTAAGCGATCTTTATAGCGCTCAATGAGGCCTGTGTATCGAGTAGACATTTTTTTATCCCAAGGTTTCTAAACGAATCCGGCAAACTGAGCCAGTGATAGTTGATAATGTTTCAATTTCTGTAATGGCCGCATTCATTTCTTTTTCTAAGGTAGTCTGCGTCAACATAATAACAGGCAAGGTAACCTCACCTTCAAGTGGCTCTTTTTGAATCAAGGCTTCAATACTAATTTGATGATCAGCCAGAATTTTAGTGACTTCTGCCAATACCCCGGGCTTGTCTTCAGCGTTTAAACGCAGATAATACGCTGTATGTATCTGCTCGGATGAAAGCACCGGAATATCTATAATCTGATCTGTTTGAAAAGCAAAATGCGGCACTCTGTGTTCAGGGTCACTATTAAGCACTCTGATCACATCAACAATATCAGCCACGACAGCAGATGCAGTAGGCTCCGAACCGGCTCCCGCCCCATAATATAAAGTAGGTCCCACGGCATCTCCCTGTACTAAAACAGCATTCATGACACCATCCACATTGGCAATCAGGCGCCGCTCTGGAATCAAGGTAGGGTGTACTCTGAGCTCAATACCCTGCTCTGTCTTTCTGGCTATAGCCAGATGTTTAATGCGATAACCTAATTGTTCGGCGTACTCAACATCTTCGCGAGTAATCTTGGTAATACCTTCGGTATATACTTTATCAAATTGCAAAGGAATACCAAAAGCTAACGATGCTAAAATAGCCAGCTTATGTCCGGCATCGATACCTTCAACATCAAAAGTGGGGTCAGCTTCTGCATATCCCAAGGCTTGTGCTTCAACCAAGACATCCGCAAAGTCACGCCCATGGTCACGCATTTCGGTCAGGATGAAATTTCCGGTGCCGTTAATAATACCCGCCAACCATTGAATCTGATTAGCACTCAAGCCTTCGCGCAGGGCTTTAATGATGGGTATACCTCCCGCAACAGCGGATTCAAACAAAACCATGACGCCTTTTTCACTGGCTTTAGCAAATATTTCATTCCCGTGCAAAGCAATTAAAGCTTTATTGGCTGTCACCACATGCTTGCCATTTTCTATGGCTTGTAAAACCAGATCTTTGGCTAATGTCACGCCACCAATCAATTCTAAAATAATTTCAATTTCAGGGTCATGAATGATTTCAAAAGAATTTGTCGTTAATTTAATATCGCCCGTATCACAAATTCTTTCGCGGTTTAAATCACGTGCAGAGGCATGGGTAACAATAATTTCCCGACCTGTTCTGCGGAAGATTTCGCCTGCATTTCTGTTAAGCACATTAACAACACCCCCGCCCACTGTACCTAATCCTAAAATACCAATTTTTACCGCTTTCAAATTTAACTCCTAAACCTTTATAGAGCAGACTTCAGTCCGCTAATCTCTTGTAAAATACGGTCGCTAACAACTTCCTGTCTCAAACGACACTTTTATATCCTGACACAGAAGCCAGCAGGCCGTTGTACAACGGCCTATTAAAAATTATTTGTTCTTCAGCATCGATCTAATGCCTCTCAACGCTTGTCGTGTTCTATGCTCATTTTCAATCAAACTGAAACGGACATGATCATCGCCATACTGGCCAAAACCAATACCGGGTGATACTGCGACTTTGGCTTCAATGATCATTTTTTTACAAAATTCTATGGACCCCATTTCCTTATATTGCTCGGGAATAGGCGCCCATACAAACATCGTCGCTTTTGGCTTTTCGACAGCCCAGCCCATTGCGTTCAACCCCTCACAAAGCACATCTCGTCTGCTTTTGTACATATCGCAAATTTCTGCAACGCATTCTTGAGGGCCTTCCAGAGCTGCAATCGCAGCAACTTGTATCGGGGTAAACATGCCATAATCAAGATAAGACTTAATCCGGGTTAATGCTGCAACCAAGGTTTTATTTCCACACATAAAACCTACTCGCCAGCCTGGCATATTATAGCTTTTTGATAAGGAATAAAATTCAACTGCAATATCTTTTGCACCTTCTACTTGCAAAATAGAGGGCGCTTTATATCCATCAAATACGATATCCGCATAGGCAATATCATGGACTACCCAAATATTATGCTCTTTTGCTACTGCAACTATCTTCTCAAAAAAATCCAGTTCCACACATTCACTGGTGGGGTTACCCGGAAAATTAAGAATTAACATTTTAGGTTTGGGCCAGGAATCAATGATGGCCTTATGCAATTCCTCAAAAAAGTCAACGCCAGGCACCATTTTGACATGTCTTAAATCGGCACCCGCAATCACGACACCATAGGGATGAATAGGATACGCTGGATTAGGAACCAGCACCACATCTCCCGGTCCCAATGTAGCAAATGCCAGATGTGCCAATCCCTCTTTTGAACCTATCGTGACTATCGCTTCAGTTTCCGGATCTAAATCCACATCAAAACGTCTTTTATACCAGTCACAAATTGCTTTTCTTAAGCGAGGAATACCCCGGGAAAGGGAGTAACGATGAGTATCATCACGCTCTGCAGCCTCCACCATCTTTGCTACAATATGTTTGGGGGTAGGCTGGTCAGGATTGCCCATACCAAAGTCAATAATATCCTCACCGTCAGCTCGCGCCTTGGCTTTTAAATCATTAACAATATTAAAAACGTAGGGGGGGAGGCGACTAATTCGATGAAATTCTTCCATTAATGGCTCTTAAAAAATCCAGTGTTAAACAATGGCAAATTAAAATGATCGGCTATTATAACCTGATTCAAACGATGAAGTAGTGCTGATATAGATGATTAAAATTCACAGTCATTAAAGTCCCCGTATGAATTAAGCGAAGTTTTTAAGATAGCCAAAGTATTGCGACTATAAAGGCCAGACACGTATTTATCGAGGGAAGTTATAGCAGAACATTAAGGTCTTAACACTTTTCTATCGAGATATGGCTGCGCATAAGAAAAAACAGGGGGGCTTTTTCCTCCTCGCGCGCTTTTTGCTGTGCTTTTGCTGTTTTTACCAGAGTAGATAGCTAATCACCGCTGTTTTCGCGGGTCGCTATTTGCCTGATACCGATAAGCAAAGACCGTTAAAACAGTAGGCACGCCACCGCGCGCCTGTTTATTTCTGCCGAAAAAATATAACAGCGAAGGCTTCGCGAATAGCATGCTATCAAGCCCTCAGCTGCCGCATGCTTTCCAGAACCACCCTTTCCACACGTTCTAAGTCGGCCTGTGTATCAACTCCTGCCTCTGGAGCAGTAGCCACGGTCTTTACCAGGATAGCTTCACCCTGCCATAAAATTCGTAATTGCTCCAAAGATTCTATGGTTTCAAGCACTGAAGGTTGCCAGGAACAGTAGTCTTTTAAAAATTTAACCGTATATGCATACATGCCTATGTGCCTAAGATAAGGCATTGCATCCGATAGGGTTCCGGCATGAGCCGTAAAGTTATTACGATTCCAGGGAATAGCGGCCCGACTAAAATACAAGGCATAGCCGGCCTTATTCAATACCACCTTTACCGCGTTAGTATTAAATATTTCCGCACTCTCCTGTATCTCGGCAGCCAAGGTGGCAATCCCCGCCTGACTTTGATTGCCCAGAGCCTGAGCCACATCTTTAATATATGCGGATGGAATAAGCGGTTCATCGCCTTGCAAATTGACCACGATATCCGCATCATCCCAGCCCATAAGACTTGCCACTTCATTAATACGTTCTGTGCCACTTTGATGATTAACATCGGTCATGACCACTTTCATACCTAATGCGGCAACACTATTAAAAATCAGCTGATCATCGGTGGCGACCACCACCTCTTCAGCCTCCGCTTCCATGGCCCGTTGGCAGACATGTGCAATCATCGGTTTTCCGGCAATAGTCAGCAACGGTTTGCCAGGCAACCGAGTTGACCCATAGCGCGCAGGTATCACCACTTTAAAAGGTATTTTCATTATACTTTCATACAGGCTGGTAGTACGTCATTGTAGTATTGACGGGGGGTGATGGACAGAAACATAGATAGCACATAGCCCCTTACCTTGCCGGAGCGGCTATTAAGAGACTGCGTATCTTGTGATCCATCCGTACAGCAGGGTATTGCAAAATTCAGGGTCATGCCGATTCATTGTTACCGACAGACCCACACGAAGCTGCAGGGTATTTCATCAGCCAACTGGAATCACCAGTCAACTAAGCTAAAGCATCCACTTCATCATTTGATAATTCGCGCGCTTCATCTTCCAGCATCACGGGAATTTCATCCCGGACAGGAAAAGCTATGCGATCAGCCTTGCATATTAACTCTTGTGCCTCTTTCTTATATATCAAAGGACTTTTACATAAGGGGCAAGCCAGAATATTCAATAATTTTTTATCCACGTGTTTTCTCTTCTATTAATATCAGTAATTTATCTATAAATTGTTGCTCAGGTTGCGCCTTGATAGGAACATACCAGTATTTATCTGTGGCAAAGTCTATACACTTCACCGCATCTTTTTCTGTCATCAAAACGGGTTTATCATCACTAAAACCGATATCCTCAGCACTAAACTGATGATGATCAGGAAAAGCATGCGTTTCTACAGACAGGTTTTCCTGTTCGAGTAAATCGAAAAAACGTTGCGGGTTACCTATACCAGCAACGGCATGACAATCCTGCTGGTTAAATTCATTTAACCAGCGTTCTTCTTGATTGCTTAAATTAATGGCAACATCACCTTCTATCTCCATAGAAAATTCATTATCTTCTTCAGGCACACCATTCACAATAATCAAATCCACTGTCTGTAACCGGTCTATAGGTTCCCTTAAAGGCCCGCAAGGTAACATATAACCATTGCCAAAGCGCCTTTTACCATCGATCACAGCAATTTCAATATCTCTTTCCAAAGCATAATGTTGCAAACCATCATCTGACAGAATGATATTACACTCTGATTTCTGCAATAACATATGAGCTGCATCCACACGATTCTGACCCACTGCAACGGGGCAGTCAGCACGCGCTTGCATTAATACAGCCTCATCCCCTACCTGTTCTGCTGTACTGTGCTCATCAACCCATTGTGGCCAGCTTTCAGCATTGCCTCCATAACCACGACTGATGATCCCCGGTTTATATCCCTCCTCAATTAAAAATCGAGCCAACCAGAGAATCAATGGCGTTTTCCCCGTGCCACCAACCGTTATATTACCCACTACAATAACTGGCACCGCTATTTTGTGTTTTTTGCGTATACCAATGTTATAGAGGAATGACCTAAACCGAATAAAATCAGCATACAACATGGATATAGGCATAAAGAAAGCCGAAATATACATTTCTTTATACCACTCATCTTGCAACCAACGAGAAAAACTCTGTTTCATATTATTTCCTGGTGATACTTTTGGTAGCGAACGTAATCCGACTAAATCCCAGATGACTGGCAATATCTAAAGCAGTCACAACGGCCTGATGGGGGGCTTTAGCATCGGCGCTGATAATAAAAGGAATTTGCCGGGAATTACCAGCCGCTTGCCTTAAAGCGCGTGTTAAGGTTGATTTTTGTTGATTAACCAATGGATGGGGCAGACCATCATCCCCTGAGATAAAATAAATCCCGGCGGCATCAATAGTCAGGATAATCATTTTTTCAGTTTCTGCGCTCTCGCTACCTTGAGCTTCTGGCAGATTTATTTTTAATTCTGCCTGTTGATTAAAGGTCGTCGTCACCATAAAAAATATAAGCAACAAAAAAACCACGTCTATCATCGGTGTTAAGGTGATTTCAAGAGGTGGTCTTTTATGCCGGGAGAAATTCATCAGCCTACCTCTCTGTCACCAGCCATGACATCAATTAACTTTAAGGCTTCCTCTTCCATATTCAATACGTACTCATCCACCAGACGTTCAAAATAACGATGAAAAATAAGACTGGGAATAGCCACTGTCAGGCCGGCTGCCGTCGTCAGCAGTGCCTCTGAAATGCCTCCTGCTAACAAAACAGGATCACCCACGCCATGAATCATGATGGCAGAAAATACTTTAATCATACCCACCACGGTACCTAATAAACCCAACAACGGTGTTATTGAGGCAATAGTGCCTAATGAATTTAAAAACCGTTCCAATTCATGAACCACCTGCCGCCCGGCTTCCTCAATACTGGTTTTCATCATTTCACGACCATGGCTCCGGTTTAATAAACCCGCAGCCAGTATTGAGCCTAACGGCGAACTCATTTTTATGCGTCTGATTGAGGACTCGTTTAAATTGTGATCTTTTTCCAAACGCCAGATTTGAGCTACAAGCGCCGGTGGCAGAATCTTTTTACGTTGTAAAGACCAGAAACGTTCAGCCACAATGCCCATGGCAGTAATGGAACACAACATAATTGGCAGCATTAACCAGCCGCCATTTTTTATCAATTCAAACACGTAAGATATCCTGTAAATATAGTGTGTGCTAGTTTAACCTATCAGAGTTTGGTTTTCTCGCCCTACCCAGATGAAAGCTATGATTAACGCTAAAAAGCAACACCCTGAAGCCATGGAAAAGACAAAAGAAGCCCCGTATAAATCCCAAAAATAACCACTGGCTAAACTCCCTAGCATGCCGCCAAGACCAAAGGTTAAACTACTATACAACGCCTGCCCTTTACCTTGGTGATGGATACCAAAATAGTTATGCAACAAATGAATAGCCACTACATGCGAGGCTCCAAAAGTCGCAGCATGTAATAATTGTGCCAGCAGCATTAAACTAAAGCTATCCACAAAAAAGGCAATCAACAACCAGCGACCGATGCCTAAAACAATACTGATTAATAAAATATTGCGTAAAGAAATACATTTTAATATCTGTTTCATAAAAACAAACAATAAAACCTCAGCCCCCACGCCTAATGCCCAAAGTAAACCAATCGTGGTTGAGGCATAATCAAACTGATGCAAATAAATGGAATAAAACACATAATAAGGTCCATGAGAAACCTGTAGCAATGAATACACCACAAAAAATGCAATGATATCGGGTCGCCTGACAATCTGCAACAGGCCAACAGAGCCTGCCCCCTGTGAAAATGTTTTGGCCTCTGGTGTCACCAGACTCACCAGCCAGATCATGATTAAAAAAGCAATAATCCATTCTGGCAAATACTCAATACTATAGAGATCGATAAAGCGACCAATCGCCAATACACTCAGGATAAAACCGACAGAGCCCCACAGCCTGACTTGACTATAGCGCTGAGGCTCGTTTTTTAAATGGAACAAAGTGGCAGCTTCAAACTGGGGTAATGCTGCATTCCAGAAAAAACTAAAACCAATAGTAATCATGGCTATCCAGAGATAACTCTGGTGATGGAAAAAACCGGCAAATATAACTGCCGCAAAAAAAGAAAGCATGCGGATAATGCTAAGACTTTTCCCTGTATGGTCAGCAATCCACCCCCATAAATTTGGCGCAATGACTTTAGTCGCCACCATGAGAGCAGATAATTCACCGATTTCCATAGCATTGAACTGAAGCTGTTCCAGGTACAAACTCCAGTAAGGCAGAAAACCACCCAGTGTTGCGAAATAAAAAAAATAAAAACTGGATAATCGCCAGTAAGGAACCTTCATGTTAATTTCGTAGAGAGGTAAAAATGGTCAGTAATATACTGCAGTTAACGTAAAAAAGGTAAGCCTGAATCCACATCAATATTTTGCGCCCGATGGCGTAACAAATGATCCATAAGGGTAATCGCCATCATGGCTTCCGCAATCGGTGTTGCTCTGATACCTACGCAGGGATCGTGACGCCCTTCAGTTACCACTTCAATCGCTTCACCCTGCGTATTAATACTCTTGCCCGGTAAACGCAAGCTAGATGTAGGTTTTAAGGCAATGCTGGCCACTATATCCTGGCCGGTAGAAATACCGCCTAACACCCCGCCCGCATGATTACTTAAAAACCCTGCCGGTGTTATTTCATCTCTAAAATGAGTCCCTTTACTATCAACACAGGCAAATCCATCACCAATCTCCACACCTTTAACCGCATTAATACTCATCAGGCTATGGGCCAATTCTGCATCCAGACGATCAAACACAGGTTCACCCAGGCCGGGTGGAACATTACTGGCAATCACCTTCACTTTGGCACCAATGGAATCACCTTCTTTTCTTAAGGCATCCATGTAAACTTCCATTTCAGACACTTTATCAGGATCAGGACAAAAGAAAGGGTTGGTTTCAACCACAGACATATCAATTTTTTCTACTTTAATCGGGCCTAATTGTGATAAGTAACCGTGAATTTCAATATCAAACTTTTCTTTTAAGTATTTTTTAGCTATCGCGCCTGCGGCAACGCGCATCGCAGTTTCTCTGGCAGAAGAACGCCCTCCGCCCCGGTAATCACGAAACCCGTATTTATGCTGATAGGAATAGTCCGCATGTCCTGGCCGAAAAGAGCTAGCAATTTTGCTGTAATCTTTCGAGCGCTGATCGGTGTTTTCAATCATTAAACCAATCGGTGTACCGGTGGTTTTACCTTCAAACACGCCGGATAAAATTTTGACCTGATCTGCTTCTCTGCGTTGTGTGGTATGCCGCGAGGTACCGGGCTTTCTTCTATCCAAATCCCTTTGAATATCAGCCTCCGTTAAAGAAATCCCTGGCGGACAACCATCGACTGTACAACCGAGAGCCAAACCATGACTTTCGCCAAAACTGGTGACTGTGAATAATTTTCCAATGCTATTACCGGACATATTAAATACTTTGTTTAAATTGTTGATGATATTGCTGAACTTGTTCAGCCGTTAATAGAAAAATGCCATCCCCACCGTGTTCAAAATCCAGCCAGTAAAAAGGAATATCTGGAAATAGCTGTTGTAGTGTTTGTGCACTACTGCCCACTTCAACGATCAGGATACCCTGCGCTGATAAAAAGTGCTTGGCATCGGTCAAAATACGCAAAACCAGATCGAGACCCGAATCGCCGCCAGTAAATCCCATTTCAGGCTCATTATGATATTCAGCAGGTAATTCCTGCCATTCCTGAATAGCCACATATGGAGGATTACTGACAATCACATCATATCGACAGGGGGGCAAGGCATTAAACAGATCGGACTGCAACAAATTCAACTGCTCGCTGAGCTTGTGTTGTTCACGGTTAATCTTAGCCACATCCAATGCATCAGCAGATAAATCCACAGCATCAACCCGGGCTTGCGGAAAAGCATAGGCACAAGCAATGGCGATGCAGGCACTGCCCGTACACAAGTCAAGAATATTCAACACCTGCTCTTCATCCACCCAGGGTTGAAAGCCTTGTTCAATCAACTCTGCAATAGGAGAGCGAGGAACCAATACCCGTTCATCCACAAAAAAAGACAAGCCGGCAAACGAGGCTTGCCGGGTCAAATAAGCCACCGGCTTGCGCTCTTTAATTCGCCTATTCAGCAAGCCTATCAC
>Ga0310122_10002596_pt1 | contig 11513 bp, 6 predicted proteins | sample CB6_Bottom_1051__FD_203503 | JGI IMG/M metagenome (GOLD analysis project Ga0310122, IMG submission 203503) | Marine microbial communities from Western Arctic Ocean, Canada - CB6_Bottom_1051 | ecosystem: Environmental > Aquatic > Marine > Oceanic | place: Canada: Western Arctic Ocean | collected...
GCCGTGGATGTTGTTCATGAAAACATCGCCGCGATATTTGGCCGGCCAATTGTCGCCCAGATAAATCATCGTGCCACTGTGCGCGTGGCCGCCGCCGGCTGCGTCCTCCTCCGGCGTGCCGATGCCCGCGCGGATGGTCTTCGTGTTCGTGAAATGTAAGTGATCCGCGATGGTCGGGATGCGCTCGTAGGCAAACCGCCCGGTCGGCCGATTGCGCGCGGGCTCGTAATGCGCGCCTTGGATGATGTGAAACAAATGCGGGTTCACGCAGTTGCAAACAAAAGCGTGGCCGTACTCGTTCCAGTCGATGCCCCACGGGTTGGTGGTGCCGATGGCGAACGGCTCCCACACATGCCGCACCGGATGATACCGCCACACCCCGCCCTCAAATCGCCGCCGTTTTTCCTTCGGCGTCCCCGGCTTGCCCAGCAGCGACCAGTTCGTAATCCCGTGCGTCCCGTACAACCACCCATCCGGCCCCCACGCAAATCCATTGGCGATGGTGTGTGAATTGGCATGCGTGCCAAAGCCATCCAGCAACACCACCGGCTCCCCATCCGGCACACCATTATAATCCGCATCCGGAATGAAATAAAAATTAGGGATGGACATCACCCACACCCCGCCAAACCCCACCTCGATGCCGCTCACGTACTCGAGCTTATCGTAAAAAACAATCCGCTTATCATGCCGCCCATCGCCGTCGGTGTCCTCAAGGATGATGATGCGATCCTTCTTGCCCGCTTTCTTGTCTGGGTAATTATTCGCCTCCGCCACCCACAGCCGGCCGCGGTCATCAATGCAGAAACCGATCGGCTGCTTGATATCCGGTTCACCGGCAAAAAGCGTGACGTTGAACCCCTTGGGCACCTGCATCGTCTTCGCCGCCTCCAGTGGCGCAAACGGTTTCTCGATAATCGGCTGCGGGTTCTTTTTCGCGGCGTGAAGTGTCGATGCCCAGCACACAAGAATAAGGCACAGCCGTTGCATTCGGGGAGTGTAGCGGGGTTTCAATGTCTCGCAAGCGCATCCTTCCTTGGATTTCATGTTTCAACTAATCGAGAGAAGGGATCCCAACGTCAGCAAGGTACTGATGAGTCGCATCATAAAACTCAGGAGACCGAGTCGGGTCGGACTTGTCTCCTTCAGGAACAAAAATGACCATTCCTTGACGCGCTCGTGTTAACAAAACACGGTACGCATTAAGCAGATAATTTTTGTTCTCCGGTTTCAGAATATTCCCCCATTTGGCTCCTCGAAATTCGTGATGATTCCAGCCGGAGCCGTTGAACCGAAAATCACCGTCCCATGTTACACAGGCCCAATCCAATTCAAGCCCCTGCACTTGGAACTCGGTAGCAACATCTTCAAGATAGTAACTCGAACGTGTGTCATCACGATCATTAAGGAACCAATGAATTGGATTTGTCTTCACCCGAATATCAATGGCATAGGGTTTCAGTCTTTGTGCTTTTGATGATGCCACAAGGCCAAATCGTTCAGAGCCTCTGGCCTTTGACCGCACCCAATCTTTGGCGCGATTCAAGTTTCGCGTTAGCGCAATGGGGTATTTTTCCTTTAAAAGTTGAAAAGCATCTCGCGCCTCTTGTTCTTCACAATCTAGAATCGCCTTCACGAAGGCCGAAACATTCTCTGCACGAAATGACCGCATCGACACGGAGAGGTGAAGGCTCTCATCAAAATTTGATTTTGGGTGTGCCTTTGCACGTTTTACAGCATTGCCTGCAGCATATTCACTGTCCGCCAACCTCGGCGAGATATACATTTTCCATTTTGGATAGTTCGCTTGGATTGCATCCATCCAAGTGTCTATCCCCGCCTCGCCGGTGTGGATTTCTTGTCCGCCTCCCACGAGGCAAACGATCACGGCCCAATCCTGATGCCGGTCCATATATTCAATTAAAAAGTCGGGCTCCGATTGATTAAAACCCGGTTGGTTCTTTTTCCGTTGCATGAAATCAGCGGTTTTTTTCAAATCCCAAGCACGTTGGGCTTCATCAAAAATCACTACTTGATCATTGGGTGGGTTGGGATCTTTCAATGCTTCATCCCGGAAGTGATGTACAATCTGTATAAATGCCTTCACCTCTCCACGAATCTTGCCTTTACGAACCTTTTCACCCTTTGCTTTTCTTCGAATAAATTCATCCCGAACTAATGCCTCGGAAAGCACCTCCACCAAAGGCCCGTTTCCAGACAAAAATGTAGCGTGTGTCGATTGCCCTAACTCCCTCCTGTGGCTTGTTGCAACGTTTAGCCCGACTAAAGTTTTTCCTGCGCCTGGAACACCTGTGACGAAGCAAATCACCTTTTCACCTTTTGCCATTGCTTGATCGATGATTTCGCCTATTCGCTTTGTGGTGAGATGCAGATTCTTTGCGCCAGCATCGTAACGGGCAATCGCATCAACCGAATGTTGAGCATAAAGCGATCGAGCTGCTTCAATGATTGTAGGTGTAGGTCGATATGAGGACTCAGACCAACTTTGCGCATCAACCAAAGATCCCCCAATTTTCTTCAAGGTGAACTCAATTACCGATTTTATCCCATTAGCGCCAACTTTGATCGGGTGATAAACATCGTCCGAATCTGCCCGTAAATCAAATGGATCTTCAGTTTCTACTTTCGTTGCAACTAACACGGGCACAATCGACACGTGATGACTTGCCTCGTGAAAATTCTTCAAATCAAGGGCATAATCCCAAACTTGCTCAATGTCTGCTCTGTCAAAAGTATCTGCACCCACCTTGAATTCGATGGCAAACACTACGGGGCCAACAATTACAACGGCATCAATCCTTTTACCCATTCGAGGAATATTGAACTCAAGAAATAAACTCCCTTCCACTCCTCTCAGTGCTTCTTTCAATACCACGATTTGTTCTAACCAAGCATCTCGTTGAGTGGGCTCAACGGCAAATTCAGAATTCGACGCCAAGCGCCCATAAATTTTATCGGACGAACTGCTGCAAAACTCATCGATCAAAGCTCCGTACCAAGCACGTGAAAGTTTTTGTTGGCTCGGCCGTTCTCCCGAATTTTCGATCTCTTTTTCCATTATTGCATCATGAAACATCCAATGTTTGGCGACCCTACCTACTTTCCAGCCGCCAAACGGCGGGTGATGTATTGGCGCACCTTCGGAATTTTGGTCTTGGCGAGCAACTGGAAGGCGGCGATTTTGTTGGCGGCGATGACGGGCTCGGTGGCGTACCAGTAGAGGTGCGGGAGGTTGGGGTCGGTGGCATCCTCGGCGTGGGATAGGAGTCCAGCGAGGGTTTCGGCGCGCTGGGCGATGGGGGTGCGGGTCATGGCGCTGGCGAGGTACATGCGCACAATGGGGGATTTGTCTTCACGAGCCATGCGGGCAAATTCACCGCGCGCGGCGGCGCTTGGCTTCTTGTTTTCGCACAGCAACTGGATGGCCCAGCCGCGCAGCATCGCGTCGCGGTCCTTCAGCAATTCGAGCAGGTCGGCCTCGTCCAGACCGCTGATGACGTGCAGGCACCACAGGGCGCGCAGGCGCAGGGCGGTGGTTTTGCCTTTTCCTCCTGTTGCGAGTTGGGTTTTCAAGATGGGATCGACAATGGCGAAGGCGTGGTCGCGGGTTTTCTGCCAGGCGGCGGCGTTTTGTTTTGCGTCGGGTGACACGGGCGACCACTGCCGGTGCATTGTGTTCAAGCGCTCCTGCAGGGCCCGGCGGGCGTGGCGGGCGTACCAGTCGTTTGGATGCGCCTGCAGCTTGACGAGCTCCACGTGCGTGCGCTTGGCCAAGTCCACGGTCGTGCGTTTTTCGTCTTGGTAAACGACCTTGAACACGCGGCCGTTGGAGCGGTCGTGGCTGTCGGGTTCGCGGCGGTGGCATTGGTTTTTGTCGTACCAGTCGATGAGGTACACGCTGCCGTCGTGGTCGTAGCGCAGGTTGATGATCTGGCTCCAGCGGTCATTGAACTGCACGAAGTCCGCGCCATGGCTGGCGATGTAGCCGCTGCCGCGCGGCTTGAGCACGTCCATGTTGATGCGCGCGCCGTGGATGTTGTTCATGAAGGCGGCGCCGCGGTAACGGGCGGGCCAGCTGTCGCCAAGGTAAATCATCAGGCCCGCGTGGGCGTGGCCGCCGCCGGCCGCGCCGGTGGCGCTGGGCACGCCGGGGGTTTTGCCCCAGTGCGCGTGGTCGCGAATGTTACCGGCGTAATGCAGATGGTCGGCGATGGTTTTTATATCATCGTAGGTGTGCGGGTTGAAATGCTGGCCGCCCTGACGCTGGTAGCGGCCGCCCTGTATCATGTGGAAAAAATGCGGGATGACGCAGGCCTCGATGAAGCATTGGCCGTGCGCGTTGAAGTCGACGCCCCACGGGTTGCTGGTGCCCTGCGCGAAGGCCTCGAAAGTGTGCCGCGTGGGATGATAGCGCCACACGCCGGCGTTGAAGGGCACGCGGTCGGCGGCGGCCGTGCCGGGTTTGCCGACGCGGCTGTGGGTGAACACGCCGTGGCAGCCGTACAGCCAGCCGTCCGGCCCCCAGATGAAACTGTTGAGCGTCTCATGCGTGTCCTGATAGCCCCACCCGTCGAGCAGAATTTGCGGTTTGCCGTCGGGTCGGTCATCGCTGTCACGGTCAGGGATAAACATGAAGTTTGGCGCGGCACCGACCCACACGCCGCCGAAGCCGACCTCCAGCCCGCTCACGAGATTGAGCCCCTCGATGAACACCTTGCGTTGGTCAAACTTGTGGTCGCCGTTGGTGTCCTCGAGAATGATGATGCGGTCGCGCGCCTTGTCGGCCGGTTGGCGGTGCGGATAACTGTACGCCTCGGCCACCCACATGCGGCCGCGATGGTCGAGCGTGAAGGCAATGGGCTGCATCACGTCCGGCTCCGCCGCGCTGGCGATGGCGCGAAAGCCCGGCGGCAGCTTCATCGCCTTGGCGGCAACCCCGGCGGTTGCGCCCTCGAGCAGTGGTTTTTCAAACACCAACGGCTTCGGCGGCTGCACGGCGTTGGCGAAGCGCGGGCGCTTGGCGTAAAATCTGAAGTCGTCGAAATTCACATGGCCATAGCCACCCGTGTGCTCGTCAACGACGCGAATAAAAATTGATTTGCCCGCGTGCGCGCGGAGATCCATCACCACCGGCCGCATCGTTTCGCTGTTGCGCCCGCTCATTTTGAAAAACACCTGTCCACTGTCCGCGCGAATCAACTCCACGCGAGTCTCCTTGTGGTTGCCACCCCCAATTCGAAACGCCGCAAAGGGATGCGTCACCTGAAACACCGCCGAGGTCAGCGTGCCTGTGGGCATATCAAAAAGTTTCTCGAATCCCCCCAGCCAGAAATTCCCTTGCGGCTTGGCCGTCTTGCCCTCGCCGAACTTACGCTTGGGGTCAATTTCGCCCGCTATGGGTTGGCCGACAAAGGCTTTGCCCTTGGCCGTCCAATCCGCGAGCGTGCCTTTTTCAAAATCGAGATTGAGCACTTGGCCATTTTCCCCCTTCGGCAAAACGCCCTTGGGCAATGCCGGCGGCGTGTACGGCTTCGGCTGAGCCTTATCGTACTCGGCGGCGCTGACTTTGCGCACAGCGTGCAGCAACACGTGTGTGCCCTTCATCCCGGCAGACACGATGTCCGGCAAGCCGTCGCCGTTCACGTCGCCGATGGACACCTGCCGGCCGAGACCCGAATCGGTGTCGGCGCGCTGCGGCACGAAGTCGACACCGTCTTTGCCACGCACAAGTTTGAACCAATACACCACCGAGCCCGCGTTCCATTGCGGCGACTGTTTGTGATGCGACCAGTAGGTCTTTCCGGTCACGATGTCCTTCAACCCGTCGCCGTCCATGTCGTGCAGACCGGTCGCGTGCAGTTCGCTGAAGACAACGCCGTATTTATTCTCGCGCCGGGTGCTGCCCATGATGAGATGCTTTTTAAACGTGATGCCTCCGCCATCGCCTTCGGCCTTCATCTGCTCGAACCACGCCAAGCCAAACTCGTGCGCGGCGAGGCTGGTGATGATGTCGTTGTCGCCATCGCCGTCCACGTCGTAGGCGAACATCTGCGCGCCGCCGCGTGGGGCGAACACAAACTTGTGCGCCTTCCACGCCTCCTTGTCCGAGGGCGGTTGCGCAAACCAACCGTCCTTGTGAATGATGTCGAGCCGCCCATCGCCATTCACATCCCCCACGCCCAAGCCGTGGCCAAACTTCTGCGAAGTCACCGCGCCGGACACCGCGTGGAACGTCCATTCCTTGAGCGGGTTTTCCCAATCCACCGTCACGTAGCCGAACTGGCCGCGCTTGGTGCAGACCAGTTCCGGCCGCGCGTCACCGACAAGATTGGTCAAGGTCGGAGACTCATTGCTCACCCAGTCAAAAACCTGATGCCGCGCCCAGTGACCCTTCGCGCCCCTGGGATTCACGTACACGTAACCGGGTGTGCCTGGGAACCCGACGCGGAAAAGATCATTCCACCCGTCACCGTTGAAGTCGTAAACGAACCAGAAAAAATTGTCCGCGTAGCGATTGCGATTCTGCGGCTTGGGCGGATAAATCTCGTGCTTCGTTTTAAACTCCGGCCCCGCGTACCAGTACGGCCCCGAGACAATATCCGGCTTGCCGTCATGCGACACATCGCCAAACCCCGCGCCCTCGCTGTAATACTCAGTGGAAAGCGTCAGGCGCTGAAAGGAATGGAGAAGCGATTCAGCAGCTTGAATCGCTGAGGCAAAGCACAAAACGACTGCAAGAATGAAGACACGTGTCATGCCCAATTGATGCCGCCGTCACCGGATTGGGTCAAGCAGTACAGTGAATGCGCCCGGGCGGGACAAGACTTGAACACGGATTTTCACTGAACGGCAAATCCGTGAAATCCGTGTCTATAGTTGGAGCTTCGCCACCAAGTCCGGCATCGCATAATCAGGTTAGTCCAGTTCCTTGAGCTTCAGGTTGCGCCACCGGACTTCGAAGGGGCCTTTTTTTTTGCCAATGCCGTGGACTTGCAGACCGATGAAGCCCTTGGGGTGAGTTTTGAATTTCTCCTCGTGGGTGAGATCAGAAATCAGATTGCCATTGATCCACACCTTGATATGCGCGTCTTTGGCGAGCACACGGTAGCTGTTCCATTCGCCGTCCTTGAAATGTTTGTGCGGGATGAGCTTGGCCTTGGGCGTCATCCATCCACCAGCCGCTTCGCCGTAAATGTAGCCGGCCTCCGCGCCGTTTTCGCCGCTCGACTCGATTTCCACCTGCGGCCCGTTCACGCGGCCCCTGTAGCCGCCTCGGGTCTGGGAACGAATCTGCACGCCGGAGTTCAGTCCCTCATCCACCTTCACGTCGAACTTCAGGTCGAAGTTGCCGTACTCCCTGTCGGAGCAGAGGAACGAGTTGGGGCTGCCTTCCTTCGTTTTGCCGATGATGATCTCATTCTCAATACGATAGGTCGCGGTGCCATTGCGCTGGGTCCACCCCTTGAGCGTCTTGCCGTCAAAAATGGATTTGTATGCCTTCTCTTCCGCAGAAACAGTGCCGCCGAGAACAACCGAAAACAACAGGGTCAATGAGAGCTTGATCACTGGGCAACTTTTCTCGCGACCCGAGCCGCTGTCAACGCAGAAGTGAAAAAGTTGAGGCTTTGAAAGCTCTAATGACGAATTGTCCTTTAAGCACATGCGACACAAGTCACGACATCCGGAAAAACCTCGAGCCGCGCCTCATCCATCGGCTTCCCGCACTTGCCGCATTTCCCATACTGCCCCTTGTCCATTCGCTTGAATGCGTTTTTGATTCGCAATAGCTGGTTCTCCCTGCGCCTACGCAGCTCGAGAGCCATTTGCTGGTTTTGCATGGCATCCATGCGGGAGAGTCTGCCGATGGATGTGTCCAATTCCACAATACCGGCGTCATCCTTGTTTGCGGCTAGATCATTGCTGATCTCCTCTGCCAAGTCCTGAAGACGTTTACGAAAATGCTCAATGCGATCGGCGTTCACAAATAAATGGAAGTGTGGTTTGCGGGGAAAAGAAAATGGTCGGGATGGCGAGTTCGAATCTCGCCAGCTTTCATTTTTTTCCGCTTTTGCCGCCGTGCTTGCGGATGAGGCTGGCGATTTCATCATTAGCAGCCCAATCCAGCGGCGTTGTGCCTCTGTTAGTCGTCGCATTCACATCCGCCCCATTGGCGATCAGCAATTCGGCAATTTCCTTGGTTGTTGCAAGATGCAAAGGAGTCTCTGCTGCATCATTCTTCGCATTCACATCCACGCCGTTGGTGATAAGAAGTTCGATGATTTCCTTGTGCTTGTTGTAAGCCGCACGATGCAAAGAAGCAGTCATCGTGTTTACGTCTGCGCCAGCAGCTAAGTGCTGCTTGATGGCTTCGATGTTTCCTGTTTCGGCAGCTTGGGTGATTGAGATGTCTGGTGCTTTGGCTGTCGACGGTTCTGGTGCTTTGACTGTCGGCGGTTCCTGTTTTGTGACTTCGGCAACCGGTTTAGCGGGTTCTACTTCTGCTGGAGGAACTGACTGTTTCGGCTGCACTTCAGCAACAGCTTCAGCAGGTTGCGCTTCTGGCTGAGTCGACTGCTGCGCTGATACCTCGGCAACGGGTTCAGCGGGTTGTGCTTCTGGAGCAGACGGCTCCTGCGACTCCCCACACCCCGCCAACAGCACGGCTGCGATTGTTGTTGTGATTAGTTGTTTCATAGGTCTGATAGCGGCCAAACAGTAGCAAGGCATACAGAATGAATCAACAGCACGGCTGCGATTGTTGTAAGTAGGAGGTGTTTCATTTCCCTTCAGCTTTCAATTCTGCACCCGTCTTGCCGCCGTGTTTGCGGAGTAGGTCGGCGGTTTTACAGGTTGGTTTTCCACTAAATCAATAGGAGTGAGCGTATTAACAGTCATTGCGTTCACATCTGCACTTTCGGTGATCAGTAACCTAATCCTTCACGCTCACTTTTCCAGCGTGTTCAAAAACGACATAAATGGCAGTAACACTAATATCATAAACCGAGGGTCAATCATGTTTGTCAATTTCTCTGAGCAACTGGTCAGCCCGACGGCCCTCGGGAGAATCGGGAACACGGCGGACAAATCTCGCCAGATGATGCCGCGCGTATGAGTTACCGGCCCGCGCCAATTCGATAGCCTCATCAAAGCCACTATCACTATAAGAGGAATCGCGCGGAACGACCGTCATGTTCTCCCGTTTCCAGTAATACTTAAGCTCATCACTATCCCAGTCCCGGTAGACCTGCTCCCAGCCAAACGGGCTGAAATTACTCAGGTGCGGCTCCAGCATGTGCTCTGCAATCGGATCGCCGATCGCCTGATAGCGATTATCCAGTGAAACCCGCAGCCGGTCATCCGTCTCGTTGGGGAGTGCCATGTGAATTGTCAGGGCGGGAAAAATCAGTGTGTCACCAACTTGGTAATCAGTACTGAACCATGCATCTTCCAACTCGGGATGATCAGTCATGTTGACCTGCAGGCTACCTGCCCCTAGGGAGAAATGGTGATCGACAACTCGTTTGATGCGATTAGACCCCCGCAGGATCGCCAGTCCGCCTAACTCGCTGGGACAATCTCCGACAGGAGTCCAGCAGGTCAGATTGTCCATGCTGCCCTGAAAATGAACAAAGTCCTGGTGGATCGGCGTGGTGTGGTCGGTGTACTGCGGGAACCAAAGGCGAACGACTTTCTGTGGCTGCGGTAAGATCGGACGGCCAACGATCTTTTCGATCACGTCGAGTACTTCCGGCCAGTGAGCAGACTCATGAAATGACTGCAGCCTGTACAACTCATGGTAGACATCCGTGTACTCTGGATCTCCCTCAGTGCAGCGGGCATCAATATTGGCAATGCCCTCGATTGGATCGGTTCCCGGGACCAGCCAACCACCCTGCTGCATTACGCTTAGCATCTCACGTCTTAAGGCGAGCAACTTACCGGGATCCTGTAATTGGCGAAAAAACAGATAACCATCCTCGTCGATGCGGCGACGAAGTTCCTCGACATCATCGAGTGCATCATTTGATACCTTAAATTCTATCCACTCCATGGAGATATCTGTCATGCGTTAGGGACACTCAACAGCCATAAGAGACTGAACACTCGTGGCCGTGATGCCAGTTTTCAAGGCGTTTTAACTGTTGCCACAGAGGTTTATTTAGTTCCCTTCTCGACTACAAACTCGACTACCAAGGTGAAAGCAAAGTGTGAGGAAGTTGAAAACAACTCTGTTTCCTAGAAGAAAGTGGTCGGGATGGAGAGATTCGAACTCTCGACCTCCTGACCCCCAGTCAGGCGCGCTAACCAGGCTACGCTACATCCCGAACCCGGTGGCCAGGATCGTAGTGATTCCCCGCCTGATTTCAACGAAAAAGAATCCTGCGCCTGGCCAAGCTACTTTTTCTCCCCCTTCTCTGGTTCGGGCTTGGGTTTCGGCTTGGGTTTGATGGTCAGCCACAGCTGGTCGATTGAGTTGATCAACCGTTCGCCACCGGCTTTGTCCATGCCGATGGGCGTGGTTGCCTTACGGATCGTCGCGGTGCCGGGCTCGACGACGAGGAGGGTCACGGGAACATTGGCCGATTTGGCCGACTCAGCGGCCACAAACTTGATCTTCACCGCCCCGCCTTTTTCGGTCGCGGGAATCAGTGCGCTCACGCCCTCGGGCAGGCCTCGCACAACGACTGCGGGGGTCCCCTTGTAGCCATCGGCAAAGCCGATTGTGACGGTCGCCTCGGCGCTTTTGCCGGCCTCCACCACGAGCCGATCCGGTATGAAGGTGGCGTTGAGGCTTGGAGTGACCCGGTCGATCTCCAGCCTGTAAAAATGCGCGTTGCCACCGGAGCGGATAAGGTCGCTAACGGCAAGGTAATACGTCCCGTCCGCAGGCGCAGTCCAATTTAGCATGGCGTCCTGCCGTTCGCCGGAATCGTCGTCGCGGGCGAGTTGCTTGCCGTTGGGGTCCTCGATGCGCAACACGGGATCGAGAGCGGAGTTAAACTCGGACGCCCGCAACCGCAGCCGCAACTTGTCGCCCTTCACGGCCTCGATGCCAAAACGATCCTCGTCGTCGGCCTCGCTGATGCGTCCGTGAATTGCGTTTGGCCAAGCGAGCGTCAGCGCCGACTCGGTCGAGTCGTTCGGCTCGGTTTCGAGGTGACCGGGCAATCGACCGACAACCACCGGCACCGGCGCGGCCAAGCCCCTGCCCCCGACCCAGGCGGTTTCACCGGAGATCGATGTGTTGACGACTGTCGCCTGGGCTGCCCGTTGTTTTCCGAATCCCCAGCCGACCAAGTGCACCGGTGTTTTGGAGCCGCGCATGACGCCGAGCGGATAGGTGTTCCGCGCAAACGGGCCTGTACTGATCGTCATCCGGTACACCGTATGCGCGCTGCCGTGGAAACGCGCCGTTGAGTTGAACGGGAAAATCAAGCCGGCAAACGTCAGCGTGTAAGTGCCGGTCTTTTGCGCCTGCCAAGCCAGCAATG
>Ga0310122_10002597_pt1 | contig 11505 bp, 13 predicted proteins | sample CB6_Bottom_1051__FD_203503 | JGI IMG/M metagenome (GOLD analysis project Ga0310122, IMG submission 203503) | Marine microbial communities from Western Arctic Ocean, Canada - CB6_Bottom_1051 | ecosystem: Environmental > Aquatic > Marine > Oceanic | place: Canada: Western Arctic Ocean | collected...
GAGCGTACACTGCTACAAACTATTAAACAAGGTGATCTCCTCTTTTAATTCTTAACAGCATAACTTAAATTTGAGCAAAATTTGCGGACAAGAGATGTTTCCGAATACTTTGAGTTAGTTTGTTAAATTTGATCTAATCTCCGCAAAAGTGATTTAAAGCTTTCATGGCACAAACTTACCCTCCTGTCAATATGGGAGGTACGACAGATGGCCTGCTTGTATTAAGTAATGGTCGTTTTTTCCGTGGCAAATTGCGTGGTGCTCCGGTTGAGGCAACCGGTGAGGTGATTTTCAACACCTCTATGACCGGTTATCAAGAAATTCTGACCGACCCTTCTTACACCGGTCAAATTGTGACAATGACTTACCCGCAAATTGGCAACTATGGTGTAAACTTGGATGACATGGAGTCAAAAACCACTCATGCTTCTGCGCTTATAGTTCGTGAATTAAGTCATATTAGTAGTAATTGGAGATCAACTCAAACCTTGGATGAATGGCTGATAGAACACAGGATTCCTGTTTTGGAAGGAGTTGACACACGTTCTTTGGTAAAGGCTATCCGTTCAAGCGGTGAATGCTCCGGCCTTCTTGTTCCATCAGATTCTCGTCATACTTTGGATGAACTTCGTGAAGAAGCACTGGATTTGCCATCGATGGTAGGTCAAAACTTGGCTAGAAAAGTTTCCACCCGCGAATCATATTTTTGGCCTTCTGATGCAAAGACAAAACCTATGATGGTGGTCGCATATGATTTTGGTATAAAGTTCAATATTTTACGGATCATGAATAGTTTGGGACTGAGTGTGACAGTGGTGCCGTGGAATACGTCTTCCGAAGAAGTGCTGGAGATGAATCCGGAAGGTGTTTTCCTGTCAAACGGTCCAGGTGATCCAGCTGTAGTCAATGAGGCGATTGAAGCAGTTCAAAATTTGCTGGGCAAATTGCCTATCTTTGGAATCTGTCTTGGTCATCAAATCTTAGCCTTGGCTTTGGGCTGCCAGACTTATAAGTTGGTTTGCGGTCATCATGGAGGCAATCACCCTGTCATGGATTTTGCAAGCAATAAAATTGAAATTACGAGTCATAATCATGGCTTTTCAGTAGAGGAAAAATCGCTTCCAAAAAATGTCCGGATTACACACCGAAACCTGAATGATCAAACTGTAGAGGGGATTGAATCTCTCACTCATCAAGCATATTCTGTTCAATATCATCCGGAAGCTGCTCCTGGACCAAGAGATGCATCGTACCTGTTTGGCCGGTTTCTTGAAATGCTGAAAGGCTGATGCTGAATTTCATGTTTTGAAAAGTGGTGCGAGAGACATTTCAAAATAATTTAAATGAACCAGAAACTAAATAAATGAGGTTAAATGGCTGTTGGTAAAATGACAGGACCCAAAAAGGCTGCAATTCTATTGCTTGCCCTGGGTGAAGACGCTGCAGCGGATGTGATGAAAAATCTGGAAGAAGCGGAAATCCAGCAGGTCGGTTATTATATGAGCCGTTTTACAGATGTTTCTCCGGAAGAACTGGACATTGTTCTCGAGGAATTCTATCGAAATTCAGTAATGGCGGATGAAGGTGTGAGCATTAGCTCTTCACCTGATTTTGTCAAGAACGCGCTGACGAAAGCGTTGGGTGCGGAAAGGGCCAAAGAGCTTAGTGATAATCTTCGTGCAGGTGAGGATGAAGTAGGACTCGAAGCATTACGCTACGCTGAACCTATCATGATCTCAAATTATATCCGCTCCGAACACCCTCAAACAATCGCTCTCATTCTTTCTTATTTAAAAAATGTCGAACAATCCGCAACAGTTCTGCGAGAATTGCCTGAAAGCTTGCAGGCCGATGTTTTGTATAGAATGGCTGTGATTGAAAGCATTCCGCCCGGAGTGGTTGCGGAAATGAATGAGGTTTTAACCGAAGAAATGAAAACGGCAGGTAGTATGGCAACAAGCGTGGGGGGAGTTGAGCCGGTAGCAGAAATTTTAAACTCTGTGGACAAGGCTACCGAAACAAGAATTCTGGCGAGCATCGAAGAATCAAATCCGGATCTTGCGGAACAAATCCGGGAATTGATGTTCACCTTCGAAGATATGGCTCTGATTGATGCCAAGCAAATGCAAATTGTCATGAAGGATGTAGATCAAGCTGACATGGTTCTGGCACTCAAAACAGCGAGTGATGCAGTTAAAGAACTTATCTTCAGCAGCATGTCTTCACGGGCAGCGGAAATGGTACGCGATGATCTGGAAAATCTTGGTCCCGCCAAAATATCCGATGTCGAAGCAGCACAGCAAAAAATCATCAAAGTTGTTAAGAAACTTGAGGAAGACGGTACAATTGTAATTGCTGGTGCAGGTGGTGGTGATGTGGTTTGATAAATAATTGATTTGAGCTAAATAATTTATCAGTCCTAAAACGCCATTCTTGTGCAACACGCAACACAGACTGAAGTATTGTCAATTCCTTGCTGAAACCTCTTTATTGATTGGAAACATATCTTGCGCGGGATGCTTCTTAAAGCTTCAAATTTTTCTCATCAACAGTTATAATTACAAATTAGACCATTTTCCTGAATCTGTCCGAATCTGTTTTGTATAGAAAATTATTATCTGAGTTTAGCAATGCCTAAAACAATGTTTGAAAAAATTTGGAGTGCACATCTTGTTCATGAACAGGAAGGCAATTCAATTGTTTACATTGATCGTCACTTGGTGCATGAAGTTACTTCAGCACAAGCCTTTGAAGGATTACGCATTGCAGGAAGACCAGTTCTGCATCCGGAAGCAACGTATGCTGTTCCTGACCACAACATCCCAACCATCAATCAGGACCAACCTATTAAAGATCCGATTTCTGCTTTGCAGGTAGAAACCCTCCGCGATAATTGCAGGGAATTTGGTATAACACTTTTTGATTTGGGAGATGAACGCACAGGGATTGTGCATGTGATGGGACCAGAACAAGGTTTAACTCTTCCGGGTTCAACTATCGTTTGCGGAGATTCACACACTGCAACTCACGGCGCGTTTGGTGCGTTGGCCTTTGGCATTGGAACTTCCGAAGTTGAACATGTGCTTGCAACACAAACTTTACAGCAGCAAAAGCCCAAAACTATGCTGGTGGAAGTCGAGGGGCAACTTCCGGAAAATGTTACACCAAAAGATATTATTCTTGCCATCATTGGAAAAATTGGCACAGCGGGTGGAACAGGTTATGTGATTGAATATGCGGGAGAAGCTATCCGTTCGATGTCGATGGAAGGTCGCATGACCTTGTGTAACATGACAATCGAAGCAGGCGCGCGTGCCGGTATGGTCGCCCCAGACGAAAAAACATTTGAACATCTGAAAAATCGACCTTATGCACCAAAGGGAGATGTGTTTGCCGCAGCAGTCTCAGCATGGAATCAACTGCCCACAGACGCCGATGCAAAATTTGATGTAACGGTTAACTTAAATGCAAACAATGTTCTTCCGCAAGTTACGTGGGGCACAAATCCGGGAATGGTAACGGATATTAACGGCAAAGTTCCGGATCCGGCAAAAATAGAAAATTCAATGGAGCGCAGGTCCGTTGAGCAAGCATTGAAATATATGGGTCTCAATGCAAATCTTCCCATAAAGGAAATTAATATTGACCGTGTTTTTATTGGTTCATGCACAAATTCACGAATCGAAGATTTACGTTCTGTGGCAGAGTATGTTAAAGGCCGAAAAGTAAATGAAGCAGTGTCGGCCATGATTGTTCCGGGAAGCGGAATTATCAAACGGCAAGCTGAGGAAGAAGGTTTGGATAAAATTTTTACTGCCGCAGGGTTTGATTGGCGTCAGCCGGGATGCTCCATGTGTTTAGCCATGAATGATGATGTTCTCAAACCGGGTGAACGCTGTGCCTCGACGAGCAATCGAAACTTTGAAGGCCGCCAGGGAAAAGGCGGACGGACTCATCTTGTAAGTCCACTGATGGCCGCCGCCGCCGCGATTGCTGGACATTTTGTTGACCCACGAAGTAATTAAATTTGACCTTGAATAAATAATAAAAATGGAAGCATTTACAACTCTTTCCGGAATGGCCGCTCCACTTGACAAAATTAATGTGGACACAGACCAAATTATTCCAAAACAATTCCTGAAAAAAATAGAACGTACTGGTTTCGGAGTTCATCTTTTTCATGACTGGCGCTATCTCGATGATGCAGGAACTCAAGCTAACTCAGAATTTGTGCTGAACTTTCCACGCTATCAGGGATCGCAGATCTTATTGACTCGAGAAAATTTTGGTTGTGGTTCAAGTCGTGAACATGCTCCATGGGCGTTGCAGGATTATGGCTTCAAATGTGTTATTTCGTCCAGTTTCGCAGACATCTTTTTTAGCAATTGCAGGAAAAACGGAATATTGGCAGTAGTGCTTCAGCCTGAAGAAGTTCAGGCTTTGTTTGAGGAAGTAGAAGCCAACGAAGGTTACCAACTGACAGTTGATCTTCAGCAGCAGACTGTAATCACTCCTGACGGTAAAAAGTATTATTTTGAGATGGATGCATTTGCAAAAAACTGTTTGCTCGAAGGTTTGGATGATATTGGCTGGACCTTGCAATTTGAGGATAAAATTCAAGATTATGAACAGCAGGCCAGGAGCAAAAAGCCCTGGTTGTTTCTTGATGTGTAATCAACTCCGGTTCAGGAATTCATGTCAGCCTTACGTTTTTCAGCGCTTATTATATTGTTCACAATTATATTTGGTGCATGCGGCCGTTCTGATTTGATTCGAATCCGCGTCCTCTCCCCTATCAGTGAGACCAAAAAAGATCACTCCATTTTCACTGACAATACCTTAGCTTCCACTGCAAAAAAGATTACTGCTGCTAATCCAAAATCAAGCGGAGGCAGTTTGTATTTTTTGTTTAAAAGTATCGGTCTTGGTTACACCACTGTTACCACACAGATTGAAAACGAAATCCTGAACTCAACTAGTTCCGCACTCGTTCTAAGAGAGAAAACGACACTCGTGACCAATTTTACGGATTTGGCTTTTGGAATTGGCGAAAACTATACACTGATGTGGGGAGCTGGTGTTTTAGCTGGAGGAAAGCTGGATACGACCCTGAATTATAGTTATAGTGGAGCAACGGATGAAACACTTCAGCACAAAGAACTTTCCGGACATTCACTGTTTTTGATGCTGGGGCATCACGGATTTGGTTTTGAAACATTGCTGGGATTTCGTACAAACTACATAAAGGCGGAATTGAATGACAGTCTCAGTTCTGCAAAGACTCTGAAGACGGCAAGTTCAATCAGCTATGAAAGTACAGGCCTGCGTTTTACAACAAATCAGGTGCAACTGGGAATAGGTGTTACCTTTTGACTCAACTGCATAATCCGGAAAGCACCTCAAAATAATCCGGAAATGTTTTGCTTACACATCCGGGATTATTGATTGTCACAGACGAATTCCCGCAAGCCGCTAATGAAAATGCCATTGCCATACGGTGGTCATCGTAGGTGTCGATTGAAACTGCGTTAATTTGCTTCGGTGGCTGAATCACCAGATAGTCGTAACCTTCCTCAACCTCCGCTCCAAGTTTGCGTAATTCTGTAGAAACCGCCTTTAACCTTTCCGTTTCTTTAACACGCCAATTGTAGATGTTCCGGATAGCAGTATGGCCGGAAGCAAACAGTGCGGCAACCGCAAGAGTCATGGCGGCATCCGGCATTTGATTCATATCTACATCAATTCCGTTTAAAGATGATCCAGTCAGCTTAACCTGATTCGGACCCCAGTCAACTAAGGCTCCCATTTTTTCAAGAACCTCCGCAAAACGTGCGTCGCCCTGCATGCTGTCGGTGCCGCAGCCTTTAACTGTTACCGTGCCCTTGGTGATCGCCGCGCCGGCTAAAAAATAAGATGCGGAAGAAGCGTCACCTTCAACAAAAATGTTTCCGGGTGATTGATATTTTTGTCCGGGAATGTGAAATGTCTGGAAGTTATCGTGAGTAACAGAAACTCCAAAACGTTCCATCAAACGCAGTGTCATTTCCACATAAGGCACTGAAACGAGTTTGTCAGTGATTTCAATCTGCACCTCCTTTTTTGCGTAGGGGGCGACTAATAAAATTGCGGTCAAATATTGACTGCTGATTGCTCCGCTCAAGCGTGTTGTTCCTCCAGGAAGTCCATCTGCTATGACTTCCACGGGCGGACAATCAGTCCCGTTCATGCAGCGTAAATTTGCTCCGAGTTGGGTTAGACCATTTACCAAATCAATAATAGGACGCTCCCTCATACGTGGTACTCCGTCCAGAACAAAACGGCCTTGTCCCAAGGTCATGGCTGCGGTCAAAGGCCGGATTGCTGTTCCGGCGTTTCCCAACATCAAGGTGGCTTCTTTTACCGGAATGTTTCCTGCTGTTCCGGAAACAGAAATGCGGTTTTCAGCACGGTTTTCTTCGAATTCAATTCCAAGTTTTTCCAGCGCTTCCACCATCCTGCGAATGTCGTCGCTATCAAGCAAATTTTGAATTACAGTTTGTCCTTCTGCTAACATACTCAGAAGTAAAATTCTGTTTGAGAGGCTTTTGGAACCCGGCAAAACAACTTCGCCTGAAATTTTCTTGATTGGAGCCAAATTGAGTTTGTCCGGCAAACTCATGCGTTTCCCCGAATTTTTCGTTCAATGTAAAATTCTGCGGCCTTGTAAGAACTGCGCACCAAAGGTCCGGATGCCACATATTCAAATCCCATTTTGTCCCCAAGACGTGCCAATTCATTAAATTCATCTGGATGAACGAAATTTTCGACTTTCAAATGTTTTTTGGTGGGTTGCAGATATTGACCTATGGTGAGAAAATCAACTCCGACATCACGCAAATCTTCCATGGCTTGCAAAGTTTCCGCACGTCTTTCACCGACGCCGAGCATCAAAGAAGATTTGGTGTAACCTTCCGGACAGTGCTGCTTGAGGTAACGCAATACGTCCAGCGATTGATCATAACCTGCGCGGGAATCACGGACTTTTGGGGTAAGTCTCCGGACAGTTTCAAGGTTGTGCGCCAAAACCGCAGGGCGCGCGTTTATAACTTGTTGAACGAGCTTAGTATTTCCCTGAAAATCAGGCATCAGCATTTCAATCAGCATTTCCGGACATGCTCGTTGAGTAGAACGGATACAACGGGCTATGTGCGAAGCACCTTGATCAGGCAAATCGTCACGGTCCACAGTTGTCAAAACCACATATCTCAAATCCATATTTTTAACTGTCCCCGCCAATTTCCTAGGTTCTTCCGCATCAAGTGCGCCAGGAATTTTTGCTGTCTTAACCGAACAAAATCTGCAACCGCGTGTACAAGTATCGCCCATCAACATGAAAGTTGCGGTGCCGCCATTCCAGCATTCTCCAATGTTTGGGCATTTTGCCTCCTCACAAACGGTATTCAGGTTCAAATTTGCAGCACGTTTTTTGATCCACGAATAACGCTCTCCGCCAGGAAATGGGACTTTCAGCCACGGAGGTTTTTTTACGGACAATCTTGTCGTTGTTGTTGACACTTATATTTTTGCTGATGATCTTGAATTACTTGCTATGTTGTCAATATCTACCAACTATTCCACCATAACCGCGAAGACTTCACAATTCAAAACCCAATAGATTAAAAAGTGTCTTGAATCAATTAAATAAATACCACATTTGAAAAATCTTCTTCGCTATACTCTGTGAATCAACTTCTGAACCTGGTGTCTTTAAAACTGGTTTTACAGGTCAAATAAGTTCTCTCGATTAATCCAATCTAAAATGCTATTCTAACGAAAAACGGCACTTCTAGTAGTATGGTTGTTGATTTAGAATTTCAGTCAGCCAGATAATGATGCAGTCGTAAAAAGTGTCAAATCCTCTATTTGTCATTTCGACCATAGGGAGAAATCTTAACGATATTAGTATGGAACGGAGACTTGATGCGAGCCTTTCGAAACAACAGATGGGATTTGGTGCTGTGTCTGATGCATTGTTGGAAGAACGACAGGAGATGCAGTCTCTATTTTTTAAGTTGCAAATGGATCAAAGGGAGGCACTTCTACAATTCATGCGCAGTCTGACCACTTTAAAACGTGTTATGCACAAAGATGAAGGTGTGTGACTTACAGAATTTGGATTCTCCGAAGTCAAATTATCGTAGCTATTTTTCATGGTGAAACATTCTCTGAAGCATTGCCAATATGATACACGGCTGTCAAACTCAGAAACAATCTTGTTTCTTTCTTTCTTCAAAATTCTTCACGCAACACTCTAGCGGTCACCACCATTCTTGCATCCTAATAGACCGTTTGGTGTATGAGTTGTATGGACTGACGGAGGAGGAGATACAGATTGTAGAAGAGAGTGTGAAATAATGAGTGATGCAAAAAATATAATGCTGCCACTTGAGCAAATTTCAGCAAAGATACTGCTGATTCGTGGTGAAAAGGTGATGCTGCATCGCGATTTGGAAGAGTTGTATGGTGTGGAAACAAAAACCCTTAAAAGAGAAGTGCGAAGAAATATTGAAAGATTCCTTGAGGATTTCATGTTTGAATTGTCCAAAGATGAAGTAGAAAACTTGAGGTCGCAAATTGCGACCTCAAGTTGGGGAGGCACTCGATATTTTCCGATGGCTTTCACAGAACAAGGTGTGGCCATGTTATCATCTATTTTGAGAAGCAAGAGAGCAATCGAAATCAACATTTTGATTATGCGGGCTTTTGTGAGGATGCGGGAACTTTTATATTCAGATAAGACTCTGGCATTGAAAATAGAAATTATAGAAAACAAGCTGGCAAAACAAGGCAAATCATTGCAACAGGTTATTCACACTGTAAATCAATTACTGGAACAGCCGGAGCCAAAATTGAGAAAAATCGGTTTTCGGGCGGATCATGATTAATCTTGTATCAAGACACTTTTTCGATCTTGAAATAAATATAGTCCGCTTGGTGTATGAATTGTAGGGCTTACAGAAGAAGAGCTACAGATTGTGGAACAGAGTACAAAGTGACTAATAAATATTGATTTGAAATTTCGCAATAAAAAATAATGCATAGCTTAACTCAAATATTCCAAAATATTAACTATCCCAAAAAAATTTAAAATGAACAAATATAATAATTTCCGAGATTGGGTTCCAGAAGACGCGGAGCATTTTATTCAGCAACATGCTGAGCGGTATCACGAAATGTCTTTCGATGAACTTGAATCAAAAGCCTTTGCACTGGTTGACGCACATGAGCAACTGATGGATCGGCAAAGCATTGTGCTTTATGCCGGCACGAATGTGATCAATCCAAAAGCGGCAAAAATGCTTTCTTCAAGTATTGGCAGCAGATCCAGTTTGGGCTATCCCTGAGCAAAGTATAACAAGGGTATGGAACATGGAGATCAGTTAGAAATAATGTTAATGTCGCTCATGCGAAAATTATTTGACGCGAAATATGTGGAGTACAGAGTCCCCAGTGGTTCAATTGCTAACCTCTATGCATACATGGCAACAACCAAACCGGGTGACAAAATCATGGCTTTTTCAGATGCCGCGGCAGGACATGTGACGCATCATGCCGAGGGCGCCGCCGGACTTTATGGTCTGGAAATTCATGATGTTCCTTTTGATTTTGCAAACATGGATGTTGATTCGGAAGCCTTAATGGTCGAAGCGAAAAAGGTGCGGCCTAAACTGATAATTGTTGCAGGCAGTATGTGTTTGTTTCCGTATTCGCTGGGTGAAGTACGGAAGGTGGCAGATGAAGTTGGTGCATGGATTTTATATGACGCGGCCCACATGGGAGGTCTGATTGCAGGCGGAGAATTTCAGCAGCCGGTCAAAGAAGGTGCGGATTTAATGACCGGCTCGACTTACAAAAGTTTTGGCGGTCCGCCTTCCGGAATGATTTTGACCAATTCCGCGGAATTGGCGCAGCGTTTAGATAAAATTGCTTTTCCCGGACTTACCGCTAATTTTGATCTCAGTCGTGCAGCCTCGATGGTGATAGCAGTATTGGATTTGCTGACCCACGGAAAGAAATATGCGCGGATGTGCATCGCCAACGCCAAGTCACTAGCGGAATCTCTGCATTCCGGAGGGTGTGAAGTATTTCATGTTTCCGGAAAAGGGTTCACGAACTCATAACATGTGGCCGTTCCCGCTGCAGTTTTTGGTAGAGGAGACATTGCGTCAAAGCAGCTGGAAAAAGCTAATCTCCTTACCACTGGAATTGGTTTGCCTTTACCAGCGGTTGCGGTAGACTTCAACGCGATGCGACTGGGAACCCAGGAAATTACACGCTGGGGTATGCGTCCGGAAATTATGGAAACGATTGCGGACTTTTTCTGTCGTGTACTTGTCCAAAAGGAAAATTCGGAAAAACTAAAATCCGCAGTGATTGAATTCCGGAAAGAATTTCAAAAGCTGCATTACATTCGTGCTTAAAGAACTTCTGGAGATTTATAAAAATAGTTTGATTAGTATATGTTTTCATAGCCGACTTCTTTTAAAAGCGCAATTTCGAGTTCCAGCATTTCGTTAGCTTCATTTGCGCTACGTTCGTGATCCCATCCCGCGAGGTGAGCGCATCCGTGTGCTAAAAGGCGAATAAGTTCTGTTTCAAAATCCCATCCGTTTTCCTCGGCTTGTTTCCGGACTCGTTCCACAGAGACCACCAAATCTCCTGCCAGTTCAACATCTTCAGATTCGTCAATTTTCGGTAAACTCAATTCAACATCATCTTCAGTATATGGCCAGGAAAGGATATCCGTGGGACTGTTTTTGCCGCGGAATTGCTGATTTAGTTTTTGGATTTCCGTATCATCGGTGAGGTACAGTGAAATGCCGCGCTCACTTTCAAACAAGTGCCATAGAAAAACTTTTAAAATCTCCGCGAGCTGTTTTTGATTTATCAAACCTTGCCAGTCAGCATCGCAGCGGATTTCAATCATGAGGTAATTTCGGAAAAGGAAAAGACGCGTAAATGAGCACTGCGGCTTCTGGGGTTACAGGAGACTTCACTTGCCGAAGCATTCACCGGACGTCTCGTGAGAACTCTTCCCAATGGTTTTTCGCCACAAATACAGAACGGCAAATCAGTTGGACAAACACAGGGGTTTTCCCATTTCCGGAATTGGTGTTTGACCATCCTGTCTTCTAAGGAATGAAATGAAATTATGGCCAAACGGCCATCCGGTTTTAGCCTTGACGGTGCCTCTTTCAACAAAATCCCAAGTTCATTTAACTCGTCATTTACTGCAATTCTCAGTGCCTGAAAAGTTAATGTGGCAGGATTAAAACCTGGTTTTTTGAAACGACGGGGCATGATGTCGCTCACCATGTCGGCAAGTTCCTTTGTCGTTTCAAACAGTTTTTTCTCACGTTCAGCCAGAATGGTGCTGACGATTTTCCGCGCAAAACGTTCCTCTCCATAAGAGCGTAATATTGTAAGCAATTCGTGTTCACTTGAATTATTTACCAGATCCGCCGC
>Ga0310122_10002598_pt1 | contig 11505 bp, 9 predicted proteins | sample CB6_Bottom_1051__FD_203503 | JGI IMG/M metagenome (GOLD analysis project Ga0310122, IMG submission 203503) | Marine microbial communities from Western Arctic Ocean, Canada - CB6_Bottom_1051 | ecosystem: Environmental > Aquatic > Marine > Oceanic | place: Canada: Western Arctic Ocean | collected...
CAAGCGTGCCCCATAAGCCAGGGACGGCCCGGGCAGCGGTTTCTAACGCTTTGCGTCGTTCCTGCTGCGCCGCTTCGAGCGTCCAGACCGTTTTCATCTGGTCGCAGTCGATCAGCATGACTGACGTGTCGCGGTCATTTATAGACAGAAAACCATGGCTGCCCATAGCGGTGTCAAAAAGTTTGCCGGGATCGGCCAGATAGATTTGGTCCGTGTCATTATAGATGGCAGTGCCGTGCCCGTCAGCAAAATGGGGAATAGCAAATCGATAGTTCGTAAATCCGGTCAGCCACCCGTGCCGATCAAAACCGGCCAGGTCTTTCATGAGATATAATTCGTACACCCGAGCGGGATCCCGGACCTGCTCAATGGACCAGATAAAGACGCGCTCGGCTTGGTATTGGGCCGGCTCAGTGCCAACAAAGATGCGTACCGCTGGCTTTTCGCTCGGAGCAACACCACTGCGAACACCAAGGACGACACGCTCAGGCTGGGTCCGGGTGCCTGGTGTGTGATAGGCGTCTGTCCGCAGCAGCGAACCAAGTAATCTGTGCACTGTGCGCAATCTGTGTGCTGTCGTTGCAAAAGCCATAGGTCTACGATTTAGGCAATTTTTTGTACGTAAGGGCGAGAAACGGCTGTGGCTATCGGTCTGATGCGGCCCGGGTAGGCTCGGGCAAAGATAAGCAGAAGACGCATGGATAGAGGACCTAGTGGAGAATGTGGAGCATCATGATTCCATTGTTCCAAGCAGATGTTTCCGGTTCCAGAACTGGACTAAACGCAGGGTATGGAAGCCAAGTGAGGCCACCTGCCAGACAACAATGGTAACAAAGACGGGAATCGGAATGCCAAGAAGTAATCCCAGCATAAACAGCGGCACATTGATATTCCGGCGCGAGATAAAGGTCCGCATGCGTTCATCCAAGGAGGTACAACCATGAATCGATAGTCCGATCCGGGCGCTAAACAGCCCGGTCACAATACGATCCAGAACATAGAAGACAGCCATCCACACCGCCAGCTGGAAAACGGGCGCGCTCGGTATCCCGCTACTTAATGCCCAAGCCCAGGCGAAATACCACACTGGTGGGTGGATGATATCGAGCCCATGATCCAAGATATCGCCGAGCTTGGACGCCGTAAATGTGAGCCGGGCTAACTTGCCGTCCACCGAGTCGAGCACGCTCATGGTGTAGGCGAGCGTAAAGGCCGAGATCCAGTAGCCGTACGCGAAGAGCGGCACAGCGAGGAAGGTGATGAAGATATTAAACACCGAGATGACGTTAGGATGTACGCGCCAGCGGGCGAGCGGACGCACGGCACGCCACACCAGTGGCGGGTAGACATATTTGGTAAAAAAGTCGGTCGAGCCTTTATAGTTGGACCAAAACAGAAAGCGTTCGGCCCGGTCTCGGCTGGCTTTGTCCACAATGCGAAAAAGATATACGGGCAGATCACGCCGGAGCTTGCGAATATACGACGGCACTTCGGCCAGCACGACTTCCTGAAGGCGGCCTGCCTGAAGGCGGCCTGCCTGAAGACGGCCTGCCTGAAGGCGGCCTGCCTGAAGACTGCGCTCCGCGAGCTCCGGCAGTCGGACTCCAGTTGAAGGGGGTAGGGGGTCCTCTCCTTCAAAACGAAGTACGGCAGTCTGCGTTTTTCCGGCTTTTCCCCGAGCGACCCAAGAACCCGAGCGCTCGCCCAGATGACGCAACAGGCGGCTATCCACAACAGCGTCTGCCTCCAGTGCGAGCAGCGGTTCGTTCAGTGGTTTATCCAGTGGTTCCTTTTGGACCGTCTGAGACAGCGTTGTGCGATATTCCGACACTGTTCGGCGTTCATGTCCCCAGCGTACCGAAAGCCGGCGCAGGAGATCCGCTGGCAGGAGCGAAGGAAGATTCGCCGTCTCAGAAGAGAGTTGGACATAGACCTCGTTCGGGTCTAGCCCAGCTTCGATAATGGTATGCAGCTGGCGTTCGAGCAGCGTCATGCCGAAAATCCGCAGTCTGCTGCTTGGATTGGTCGCGTCTATCCAGATAAACAAGAATCCTGACCCTCTGTGTGGATGCCTATTCCCTATCCTGCCCTATCTTGGGTGCAGGGTAGTCTAGCTGGGTGATGATGCCGGCGAAAGAGAGGCGCGCTGGCTGTCTACGGCTCAGGCGGCGCCCCAGAGCGGAGGAATTGCGCAGTTGCGTACGCCGTCTACAATGCCGGCATGGCCAGCGTGTTGGATCAGAAGGGAGACCCAGAAGCCCGTACTTCTATTACGGCATTTGTTCTTGCCGGACGACGTGGGCTGACGGATGCCTTAGCTCAGGCGGCAGGCCAGACGCATAAAGCCTGTATTCCCGTTGCTGGCGTGCCCATGCTGGCTCGGGTGCTGCGTAGCCTGGGCAGTATGTCGCAGGTACAGAAAATTGTGGTCAGCATTGACGACGTCAGCGTGTTGACTGCCCTGCCTGAGGCACAGGCAGTAGAGTTTCATACGAGTAGCCACTCGCCGGCGGCAAGTGTTTTGGACTACTGCGAGGCGCACCAGGGCGATGGTCCGCTGCTGGTGACGACTGCCGATCATGCCTTACTGTCCACACAGATGCTTGAATATTTCTGTACAGCAGCCGAACAAACTGAGGCCGATGCCGATGTGGTCGTTGGCGTAGTTACCGCTACGCTTTTTCGATCTCAGTATCCGGATTCGCGTCGTACGTTTATCACGCTTCAGGATGAGAGTTTTTGTGGAACCAATCTTTTTCTTCTTCGTACACCACAGGCAGTGAATGCCGTGCGGTTCTGGGAACGAGCCGGACGGTTTCGCAAACGCCCCTGGCGCTTGGTGAGTGAGTTTGGTTTTATAAATCTCGTGCGCTTTCTCTTCCGCAGGTTAGATCGTCAGACCGCTATAGAACAGGCTAGTCAGGTTTTGGAAGCGCAAGTGAGCATCGTTGAGATGCCGTTTGCAGAAGCGGCCATCGACGTGGATACTCGAGACGACTTGGCTACTGTCGAGAACATTTTGGCGAGACGCACGAGAGAGGACGACGCATTCTCAAAAGAAGGATAAACCGTATGTCAGACAGCAAAGACCCCAAAGAAATCCTGGAACAGACACAGCAGCCGTTCAGTTCACCTGGGTTTGATACCTGGACGGCTGCCTGGGCCGTCTCGAAACGAAGAAAGAAACAGGCGACACAGCCCGGGTCAGAGACTACATCGGACACGCTACGAGCTGTAGAAAATGATCCGGAAACAATACGCAGGAAGACCGAGAATCTGTTTCTGGGACCAGTGCTCGATACGTGGACGGCTGCTTGGGCAGCTTCAAAGGATAAAATAAAAACTCGCAAAGGACCCAAGCCGGACAACGTGCAGGTCGTACGACAGATTTACACCCATCTCCTCATGGCTGGGGTCCAAGGCGACTTAATGCCTATCCTGCAACCTCTGTCTGAAGATGTTGAATGGCAGTCGCCTGGACCTACGGAGATTCCCTGGGCTGGCACAGTCCGCGGGCGTAAGCAGGTCGCGCAGTGGTTTGCTACACGTGGAAAAGTGATAGAGGTCGAACAACTTGTTCCCAAAGAATTCATCGCGCAGAGCAATCAGGTTGTTGTGATGTGCGACGAACGCAGCCGGGTGAAAGCGACCGGCAAGGTGTATGAGGTGGCCCTGGTGGCAGTATGGACGCTCCTTAATGGAACGGTCACCCACTACCGCGAGTCATACGATACAGCGACGGTTTTGGCTACACTGCGATCCATGTAAACCTTTGTCCTTATCTTTTGTCGCGAATGCTACAGCGGACTGGAGTGGTCCCGCCGGATGATGCGAGGGTGTATTGATGATGTATTGTAGAAAGATGTGATTTCAGCCGAGAGAGTGCCCCCTCTAAGAGCCCCTTCTCTAGGTGGACTGGAGCGTTTTTTCTTTGTCTGGCTTTTTCGGGGCAGGGGCTGTACGGAAATAGCTCTCTCGGTCGGAAGAACGCACCACAATTTCCTTGATCTCTGTCCCCTGCAGGAGGGTGAGCGGGATGTCGGCTCCTGCGTCCCCGAGCGCCCAGATTTTTCGATAGAAGTCGGCTTGGCCTTTGATCGGATTGCCGGCGACCTTGAGCACAAGGTCATTCGCATGCACTTCAGCTTGTTCAGCCGGCCCGCCCGGCAACACAGACATGATGATGAGCTTATCTCGGAATTCTTCAGTAAACAGGCCGAGCCAGGGCCGAGGAGATGCGGCAGTCCGTCCTTTGCGAATGAGATCTTCTAGGATGGGTTTGAGGCGATCAACAGGAATAAACATATTGCCGGTCAGCGCCTGTCTGCCGGGCAGGACATTGTTCACCAAGAGCGAACCGATGCCGAGCAGTTTGCCCTCGGCTCCAATTAATGCAGCTCCGGCATAACGCGGATGAGGCGGGGCGGTGAAAATGGCATCCTCAAGAAGATATTCCCAAGAGCCGGCAAATTCCCGGCGTGAGGTCACAAGAGTGGGACGAATCGAGGCTGGGGTACTATCGCTGACAACTAAGAGTTCTGTTTGTTCGGCCAGCTGTGATGATTGGCCAAGCGACATGGGTGTCACATTGAGCGGCTCCGTTGCACGCAGCAAGCCAAATCCTGTCCTATAGTCATTGCCAACAACGGTTGCTTGGACGCGCCTGCTACCATTCAACATAATCTCAACGCTGGAAGCCTCGATAATGAGATAGCCTATGGTCAGAATATGACCTTCGGTGTCAATCACGACACCGCTCCCGTCTCGCTCGGTTCCCAGAAACCGGGCGGTGCGTGCGCTGGCCGGTACTTCTGCATGGATGGTCACAATAGCGGAGAGAACCTCGTCAGCGATTGGAGCTGCGCACACAGCCTGGCCGCCGCCCAAGGCGAGAAGAAAGCCGAGCAGCCAGCCTGTAACAGAGGGCCACTTTTCCCGTCTCAGCCCACATTCGGAAGCTGGGGTAAGAACCTGACGTCGGTCTATTTGCATGACAACACTCACTGTTATGTTCTGCTATCTGGGTCTCTCTAGCTTCTAGCCCACTGTGTGGGGAAGAGTCAAGAGGAAAGCTCTCTGAGCATGCTTCGATGGCACCGACGACGGCATCGATGATGGTGTCGAGAGAGCATCTAGAGTAATTGTTCACTCAGGTGATGGAAGCTGGCATCCTCGGAACTGTACTCACGTGTAGTGAGCAGAATTCCGAAACGCGGCCTGCCGTTTGCTTCTTGTTGCTGCTCGATTCGATACAAATGGTAGTGTGAACGCCGCTGTGGCCGGCGCCCAATGGATGAAGACGCTCGGACTCCGACAACGGGAATTAGCCCGTATGGTCCTGGAACACTCGCCCGTATGGTTTTGTGAATATGGCCGTGCAGAATGAGTTCAGCGCCGGTTTTAGCAATCACACGGCGAAACGCGTCGGCATCCGTCAGCCTGCGACGGGCTGCGGTGTGCATCTCTTGTGGCGGATGGTGAATAAGAACGACCCGGCATAAGGGGGTTTTCGCTAGAGCGCTGAGAAGCTGTTCGAGTCGCTGCAGTTGACTCCGGCCTACCGCCCCTGAGGCATAAAAAGGCGCGGTTGCCTGTGCTGTTGAGACACCTACGACAGCAATGGGCCCACAGGTCCGGATAGTCGGGAAATTGGACGCGGTATGATTTGCGATATGATTTGAAAGAAGCGCAGGCAAGTCTGACGCAGTACTCGATAAATTGTCAGAGCGCATATAGTCGCTCCAATAGACCCAAGGGAAGGATTCGCTGCTGGGTGTATAGGTATCGTGATTTCCGGGGATGAGAGAAACCTGGTGTGGACCGCCCAGCCGCTGAAGCCATGGCAGCGAGGCGGAGAATTCGTCTTCCAGCGCAATGTTTGTCAGATCTCCGGTAATCACAAGATGGTCCGGCTGCTGGGTACGCAAATCGGTGACAAGAGCGGCCAATACTTCGGGGCGGTATTCCTTGCGTCGCCGCAAGGACCATGACAACGCGCCTAAGGCGCGCTTGTTCAGGAATGCCCGAGGGTGTCGGAGACGGATTGGGGTCACGTGTAGGTCTGACAAATGGGCAAGTGTGAAAACTGACATAATCCCTAATATATTTAGCCTATACCACTACCCCAGGGTATGATAAGACCGCTCTTCCTCAGGAGCACAGGTATGAAGCAGGTGGCAGGCGCAGAAAATGTCCACGCGTGGATAGTCAATACGCCGAGCCATCCGAGCCATCCCGGCTATGCCGCCGACAGCCCAATCGAGATTTGGGGTCTTTCTCCGCTAGAGCGCCTGCGCCGCACCCTACACACGGCCGGCGTCCCTGACAGCCACATCCATACCGGAGCAGCCGCTGCGGCCACTGCGCAAGGCGTTCCGGTTATTCTTTTGCGGGCAGATTACGTTTTCGACGAACGTTTGATCCGTGCGCTTATTGAACAAAAGCCGACGTGCGGCGTGGTCCTGGTCGATCCCGATAACCAGACGCCAGTAGCGGCAGTGACAACGCGCGGCCAGCTTGATGCTGTCTTACCTTTTCTTCTTGATGCAGCAGAAATCCCTGCCGAGCAACCCAACAATATCGACTATTTTGAGCCTGCGGCGCTGGTCTCGGCCTATTCGTCTGCGCTGCGAAAATTCGATCCGCCGTATCTCCTTCCCGTTCGGTCTGAGAAACTTGTGCAGATTGAGAATCGTATTTTTGGCGCATCGTATAAGGGCATCACCGATGTGGTCACAAAGTGGGTCTGGCCGCTGCCCGCGCGCGCGGTGACGCGACTTTTAGCCCGGTTCCACGTTCGTCCTAATATGGTGACCGGGCTCAGTTGGGTGCTGGTGGGTGCTGCGATCCGGCTCTTTGTCGAGGGACACTTCGGCCTTGGATTGCTGTGTGCCTGGCTCATGACCTTTCTGGATACGGTGGACGGGAAGCTGGCCCGGGTCACCTTTACCTCGAGTCGGGTCGGGCATGTACTGGATCACGGCCTTGACCTTGTCCATCCGCCGTTTTGGTATCTCGCCTGGGTGACGGGATTGTCCGGCAGTGTCTCTATTGACGTTATCTGGGTTGATCCCACGACGGCGATTATCATTGGCGGCTATATTATAGGCCGGTTGCTGGAAGGCCTCTTTATGCTGGCCTTTCACATGGAAATCCATTCGTGGCGACCGGTTGATTCGTTCTTTCGTACCATTACCGCCCGCCGGAATCCTAATCTGATCCTGCTCACCCTAGGGACCTGTGTTAGCCGGCCCGACCTGGGCTTCTGGTTGGTCGCTGTTTGGACGGTGTGTTCTCTTGTGTTTCATACCGTGCGATTCGGCCAAGCCTTTATCCAGCGCTGGTACGGCCAGCCTATTCAGACCTGGCAAGTATCCAGGACGCCGGCATGAGCCGCATAAGGCGCATGAGTAGACGGACGTGTTCGTCGCCCGTTTCTCGACTCATGCGCGTTTTTTGGGCCGTGCCGGTTGGATTTCCCTTTATCTTCAGAATTTTTGGAATTGTCGGAATTCTGGGAATTCTGGGAATACTCGCAGGAGCTCCCACACTTGGCTTGTGGGGGGGGTGGAGTGGCGATCTCTTTGCCGCAGCTGAGCGCGGAAATCCGGCCGCCCGCCTGCTGCCGGGGGAGCTTGCCCACGAGCGGTGGGATCTGACTGCCCGGTTCGACTCCGGCCATTTTCTGTTCGCTGAATTTTTGATCACAAATTTTGGGCTTGGTGATCGAAACGCTGCAGTGGTTGGTCATGTCATTCGACCGAATGGTCAGAGTCGGCGATTTCGGAACGGTCGGCGGGAAAGTCGATGGCAGCTCTCGTCAGATCGGCTCCGGATGGAAGTCGGGTCGAGTCTGCTCGACCAACGCAGCCCAAAACATCAGCTGCGGGTCAGGAAGAAGAGTACGCGGATTGAGCTGGACTTTTATCCGCATGGGCCGGCTGTCTGGTCAGCTGATTTTCCGCCATCCGGTTACGCGCTGGATTTGCTTGATCCTGCTGCGCGGGCTGAGGGGTCTGTATGGGTCAAAGGCATGGACGAGCCGGTAGCGGTACACGGGACAGTCGCCGTCACCCATAGTTGGGCGAATGAGGCGGAATCTGATCTCGTGCTACGTCGGCTGGAATTCTTTTTGTTTCCGGATAAGCAAAGTGAGATGTCGCTCTACTTAACGGATCTCACAACACCCCACGGAACACGCAGCCGCTGGCTTGTTGCCAAAGACGGACAACAAGTGGTCCACGAGGCGCAAAATTTTCACCTTACGTTTGACGGGAATGTGAAAAATGTTGGGTCCTATCATGTCCCCCAGCAGTTCTCTTTCGAGAGTGGACCTTCCCATCCACACATAAAAGGCCGGGTTCAGCTCGATCGGGTGCTCCTGCTGTATGATCCTCTGGATGATATCCCGCAACCCTTTCGCTTTCTGATCTCTCTCAAACTGAAACCTCGTCGGGTATGGCTCCTGTCACCTTTTGAAATCGTCTTTCAGCCGGACCAGGCGCGTGCACCAATTACGCTCACAGGAACTGGCATCACAAAAGTCTCGTTTCTCAACCCCTTACCCCCACCGCGACCGGCTGTAACGGTCTCGCTTTTTCAGGGATTTCGTGCGACTGGGCCTTTTAAGCAATTGCCGGGCTGGTCTTAAGAAAGGCCACCTTGGCGCGCTTGGGCGTGTCCTTAAGGCTGCTCCAGATGTGGTACATATCGAGACCGCTAGCAGCGAGGATGTGGCCGAGGCGCTAGCCCGCCTGGCTCGTCAAGAAGTCACACTGCTGGCTGTGAATGGCGGGGACGGGACGCTGCAGCATGTATTGACCGAAGTTTTAAACAGCAATGTCTTCGAGAGACTTCCCTGTATTGTGCCTCTGTGCGGCGGACGAACAAACATGAGCGCGCATGATATCGGCAGTCGTGGCAGGCCGGCTGCTGGTCTTGCCACGCTCATGCGTAGCATGCAAGCGAATACGCTTGGACAACGGATGGTCGAACGGCCTGTGTTGCGCATTGACTGTGGGCCACACCAGCGTCCCCAATATGGCATGTTTTTCGGCGCAGGCGTCATCCAACGGGCGCTGGCTTTTAAGCATCAGCTCTATCCCCAGCAGCACTTGCAAGGGCTGTTTGGGGCGGGACTCTTTTTGGGAGGGACATTGCTGCGGATCGTGTGTGGTTCACAAACCGGACTCCTGACACCGGACGAAATTGGGATAGGCCTGCACGCTGAGCATGGTGAGCAGTATGTGAATGATGAGCGTGTTCCTCTTGAACACCTGGAACGGGAACGGTTCCAACTGGTGATGGCCACAACGCTTGCGCGTCTATTTCTCCGCATTCGCCCGTTTTGGGGGAGAGAAGATGCTGCAGTCCGATTTACCTCTATCGCGGCAGGAGCGAAGCGGAGTCTTCCTGCTGCGCTAAAAATATTGCGCGGCCTCCCACCTCCACCGTCCGTTAGCGCGAGCGGCTATTGCAGCCGAAATGTTGAGAGTGTGACCTTACACATGGACAGTGGTTTCACGATTGATGGTGAACTGTTCGACCCGGAGCCGGGACGAACACTCCGCCTTGAGGCCGACCATAGACTCCGTTTTGTGCGAGCATAAGTGCTCATGAGTGCTATGGACGAACCTGCAGCATCCCTCAGTGCAGCACCTGACATGCTCCTAACCGAGCTCTTTTTGAAAGAGTTGACCCAGCCCGTTCCACAAGAAGCTGACATTATCGCTGCCGAAATTCAGTGCCGTCACGGCCAGGCGGTGGATGGTGTGCTTTTTTACGGTTCCTGCCTGCGTACTCAAAAGATGACCGACGCTGTGCTGGATTTTTATGTCCTAGTCCGTTCGTATCGGGCGGCGTATGAAAAGCCCATGCTGAGATGGCTGAATGTACTCCTGCCACCAAACGTATTTTATCTTGAGATGGGACATGGACCGCAGACGCTGCGAGCGAAGTATGCCGTCATCTCGACTGCGGATTTTGAGCAGGCGACTACTCCACGTAGCATTCCTGCCATTATATGGGCGCGGTTTTGCCAGCCCGCACGGCTTGTGTATGCACGCGATAGCGTCGTGCAAGAAAGAGTGGCGCAGGCAACAGCGCAAGCCGCACTGACGTTCATAAGACGGGCGGTCCTCTTTTTCGCTTCTCCGTCCGGTGATCTGCCCATTCCCTGTGCCGATCTGTGGCACACCGGATTCCGAGAAACCTACCGCACAGAGTTTCGTACCGAACGGCCAGAAACCATTCGTGTCTTATACAAAGCAAGCCCTGAGCGATATGATCAAATAGCACGGTTCGGACTCCAACGACTTGAGCAGCAACACGTGTTCGACCTCCAAGAGCAAGGCGGACAGTGGACGCTGTCTATGCCGCTGCTTCAACGTTGGACGAGACGCTGCGGCTGGACCCTGCGCCGTTCCTTGGCAAAAGTGCTGTATGCTTTACGGCTCTTCAAGACGGCGCTGACCTTTGGTGACTGGCTGCCATATGTCCTGTGGAAGCTGGGGCGGCATACTGGGGTGTGGGTTGAGCTGTCCGAGCGGCAGCGCCGCTACCCATTGATCTGGGGCTGGCCGGTGCTGTTTAAGCTTCTTCGGCAACGTGCTCTTCGGTAACTGATGCAGACGTCCGGTGCAGGCGCATCCGTCGCATCAAGTCTTGGATCGCCGAAAGAATGCCGCGTTCGCTGGCTTGATTATAGGAAGAGTCCAAGGGCAAAGCGTCCTGCAACTGACGATGCAGCCTTCCCAGGCTATGGTAGGGGACGTTTGGCAGGAGGTGATGGAGCGCGTGATAGCGTAAGCCCACCGGCGCAGCCAGAACGGTTAGGACCGGCCATCCGCCCAAATTGATAGAGTCAAGCAGCTGTTCTGTCAGGCTCAGTTGCCGGCCGCTATTGTCATATCGATGAGCGGCCAGGGTGCGGACTTGATTCAGGACCAACGTACCGGCTGTTACGAGGTACCACTGCAAGACCCAGGTGGTGGGTAGGAAGCCCATCATCCAGCTTACGCAGGCGAGCCAAACAACCAGGGCTGCGGCAGCTTCTTGAGCATACCAGCGGGAGATTTGATGTTTGCGTGGCAGCGGACGACGATAGGCTGGATTAATGACTAGGGTCGAGGCGCGCTGAACAATCAGCTTGCGCAGCGGTGGAATGCTATACGAAAGAGGTCCCAGGATACCCCAGCGAAGTACCAATAAGACTGGAACGATCAGCACACCGAGGACAAACCAGCCAAGGCTGAGGATGTTTCCCTGGGCAAGGGGCGCGTATTCAGGGTCGTTTGCCGTCCCGAAAACATTGGGTCGATGGTGATTGCCGTGCGATCCAACATACATCAGACTCGGCAGCATGAACGGCAAGCCGACAAAGAGATGCCAGGCGATTTCGAAACCTGGCAGACTGCCTCGCTTACAATGTGCAATTTCATGGATAAATAAGGTCGCACGGAGTAGTGCGACCAGAGCGATGACGGTTGCTGCGAAGTAGGCCGGAGA
>Ga0310122_10002599_pt1 | contig 11504 bp, 8 predicted proteins | sample CB6_Bottom_1051__FD_203503 | JGI IMG/M metagenome (GOLD analysis project Ga0310122, IMG submission 203503) | Marine microbial communities from Western Arctic Ocean, Canada - CB6_Bottom_1051 | ecosystem: Environmental > Aquatic > Marine > Oceanic | place: Canada: Western Arctic Ocean | collected...
GCCAGGCCGTGGCAGTCCTCATCGCGGAGGATATCTACACTGCCGCCGATGCCTTGGACCAGATCGTGGTGGACTATGAGATTCTCCCTGCGTTAACGGACCCCTACGAGGCGTTGGAACCGGGCGCAATGATCATACATCCCGACCAAGTGAGTAACGTGTCGCTGCGGACCGTGAACGGGGGAGGCGACCTGGATGGGGCCTTCGCCCAAGCCGACCATGTGGTGCGGCAGACCTACCAAGTGCAGCGGCTGGCTCCCGCCCCCATGGAGCCGCGCGGACTGATTGCCGATTATGACTCCCAGGCTGACCTACTCACCGTTTGGGATTCCACCCAGCACCCTCATGAGGTGCGCGAGCACCTGGTGCACCTGCTGGGCAGGACCGAAGAGAGCATCCGCGTGATCGCGCCCGACGTGGGCGGCGGGTTCGGCGAGAAGGCCAGCCTGTTCCCCGAGGAGGTGGTGATCCCGTACCTGTCCATCCTGTTGGGCCGGCCCATCAAATGGACCGAGAACCGCCAGGAAAACATGACGGCCTTCCACGGCCGCGGGCACAGCGTCGAGATGGAGGCGGCCGTTAAGTCGGACGGCACGATCCTGGGGATCCGGGTGGACATCGTGGCCGACCTTGGCGCCTACTTCTTCCTTTCGACGCCCACCGTGCCGGTCCTGACCACCCACCGGCTGACGGGCCCCTACCGCACTCCGGCGATGACCGTTGAGGTGCGAGGCGTGGTTACCAACAAACCGCCCACCGGCGCCTACCGTGGGGCCGGCGGGCCGGAAGCCGCCTTCTGCATGGAACGCACCATCGACCTAATCGCACTGGACCTGGGCCTGGACCCGGCGGAGGTCAGGAGAAGGAATTTCATCGCTTCCGATGCCTTCCCCCACGATACGCCCACCGGGATAACTTACGATTCCGGAGACTACGAAAGCGCTTTCGCCAGGGCACTGGAACTCTCGGAGTATGACAAGTGGCGGGAGCGGTCCCGCAACCAACCCAGGGACGGCGATTCGCTGATCGGCGTGGGTATCGCAACCGTGGTCAAGGGGTCCGGGGCCAAAGTCATCACGTTGGGCGAGCACTCCCGGGTGATGATCGACCAGTCGGGCGAGGTGACGGTCCACACCGGGGTCTCTCCCCACGGACAGGGCACTGCGACGACCTTTGCCCAGATGACCGCCGACATGCTGGGGGTGACCCCCGCGGACGTCCAGGTGCTGCACAGCGACACCGACATTCTCCCGGCCGGCGGGGGCACCGGCGCAAGTCGGGGCATGATCGCCGGCGGTAGTTCGCTACAGTGGGTCTTGGAAGATGCGCACGGAAAACTGACCGCCATTGCCGCTCATCTGCTCAGCTGTTCCCAGGAAGACGTGGTGCTTCAAGAGGGTTTGGCGTTCAGCCAACAGGACCCACAAACGGCCGTTCCTTTCGCCCGGTTGGCGGAGGCTGCCCACACCGAGGAACTCCTTCCGCCCGGACAGGAACCCGGTCTGGACTTCCAAGGCAACCACATCCTGGGCAAAAGCCCCTATGCCTTTGGCGCTCACGTGGCGGTGGTAGAGGTTTCCCGGGAAACCGGCGCGATCAAGATATTGCAGTATGTTGGTGTCCACGACGCCGGCAAGATCGTCAACCCGATGCTGGCCGAGGGCCAGGTCCACGGGGCCGTGGCCCAGGGTCTCGGGCAGGCATTGTTAGAAGACATGGCCTATAGCCCTGAGGGTCAGCCGCTGGCGGGCAGCTTGATGGACTACGCATTGCCGAGGGCGGATAACATGCCCTCGTTCATCTTCGAGACCATCGAAACGCCTTCCCCCATTACGGGCTTGGGCATAAAGGGCATCGGAGAATTGCCCACTCTCGCCGCGCCCCCAGCGGTGGTCAACGCCGTGATGGACGCGATCTCGCAGACCGGTATACGCCATTTAGACACGCCATTAACCGCTGAGAAGGTGTGGCACGCGCTTCATGACAGTGCCCCGTAACCAGTGCCCGGGTATTGGCGATCGAAAAACACGGTATTCAAATATGGGCCTATTGGCGCGACTGCGCTAGAATAACCAGGTATATGTAAGCAACACCTGCGCTGGGTGGAATATCAACACCACCCAGTAATCACGGAGGAGCAATCATGGCAGCAACCATGGACTTTGGACTATTTGACACCTGGAACGCCGTATACGCCGGCGGCACGATGCCCTGGGATCCGAAATTCGAGGGCGGGGAGATGCTGGAATCGGAGGCTTACGTAAAGAATTTCGAGCAAGTCGACTTCATCGAATCCGCGGGCTGGGACTATATCTGGCTTGGCGGAGGACACTTCTCCACGCAGGCCAGCATGGACCCCCAGGTCCTGATGTTGGCGGCAGTCATCGCCGCGCGCACCAAGAACATCAGGATTGGGTCGTCCATCCACCGCCCGCTGATGAAGCTGACGGGTGAGGAACTGTCCGAGAGGGCGCTGCCCCACGAACGGTACGCTTTCGACAACCTGATGCTGGACGACCCCTTCCAGACCGCCGAACAGGTTTCGATAGTCGATCAGGTCAGCCAGGGCCGTTTCATCTACGGAGCGGGAGCGCGGTCTCGCGGTTCCGACGATCGCCGGGACTACTTCTTTGAGTTCTTGGAGGTCATGAAGCAGCTCTGGACGGAAGACCATTTCTCCGGGTTCGAGGGCAAGTACTACAACTATCCCGCGTTCTACGACAAATATCTTTCCATCCCCAAGCCCTACCAGAAGCCCTATCCCGAGATGCTGTTGCCCGTGGACAGTCAGGAGAGCTTCGTCCCCATGGGAACCATGGGTTATAAGATAGCCATCGGGGCCGGTAGCTCCACCCACAATATCCGGGGCACCGCGATCTTGCGGGAAGACGTGAAGAGCTACCGCAAGGCCTGGAAAGACGCCGGCCACGCGGGCGAGCCGACCACCGTGGTCCGAATTCCCACTCTGTTAGCCGACACGAGTGAGGAGGCCGAACGTCTGAGCGACGAACTCTTGGTCCTTGCCAGGAGATACTTCAGTGGCAGGCAAGGCATCGGCAGCACCGACGCAGGCTCCGCCAGCCCCGAAACGACCGCGGAGGTTAACCTTTTCGGCACCGCTGAAGAGGTGGTCGACAAGATCGAAGACCTGCGCGAGACCTACAGCACCGACGAGATCATGTTCGAAGTGAACTGGACGTCATCCGTGCCCCGCGACGTGGTCATGAACACTTTGCGGATTCTGACAGACAAAGTGATTCCCAAGTTTAAGTAACGCTGGAACCTGGCGCGACATTCCTTATGGAACGAAAAAGCTCCCTCGAACGGGGGAGCTTTTTTTGTCCGGGACACTTGGTCAGGTCCGCACCCTCGCGGTTGCCAGCGCACTCCCCGGTGGTTATCATCACCCGGTCGCCGCGACGCTGCATCGAAACAAAAGGGCCAAAACAGGAACGGGACTATGCCATCAACTGCCGTTTCCGAACACGTGGTCAAAACTGGGGACCATCAGACTTCCTACCTGGCCACCGGCCCGGAAGATGGGCCGCTGATCATCTTCGTGCACGGCTGGCCGGAACTGGCCATCAGTTGGCGCCACCAGCTCCCCTGTTTCGCCTCGCTGGGTTTCCGTGCCATCGCGCCGGACCTGCGGGGATACGGCGGTTCAACGGTTTACGACCGGCATGAAGACTACGCTTTAGAAAACGTTGTCGGCGATATGATTGGCCTATTGGACGCTCTGGGAGTGGAGAAGGCGGTCTGGGTCGGCCACGATTGGGGGTCGCCGGTTGTGTGGAGCATCGCCAGCCACCATCCCGGCAGGTGCCACGGCGTCGCAAACCTTTGCGTCCCCTACTACACTCTGGAAAGAGGCCTGGAGGCCTTCGTCGGCCTGATCAACCGGGAGATCTACCCCGAAGATGAGTATCCCCTGGGCCAGTGGGAGTACCAAGGCTTCTACGAAGAGAACTTCGCCGCCGCCATCGCGCCCTTCGATGCGGATCCGTTCAATGCGATCAAAGCCTTATTTCGGGGTGGAGACCCGGCGAGCAAGGAAAAACCGTCGCGCACCGCCTATGTCCGCCGGGACGGTGGCTGGTTCAAGGGCGCGGCAGAACCACCGGACATCCACCGCGATGACAACGTCATCAGCGAAACCGATCTGACCGCCTATGCGGACGCATTATCCCGCAACGGCTTTTTCGGTCCCGGTTCCTATTACATGAACCATGCTGCGAACGCAGCCTACGCTGATCGGGCGGTGAACGGTGGTGTGCTGGAGATGCCGGTCCTCTTCATCGCTGCTGAGTATGACTTTACCTGCGAATGCATCGACTCGCGCCTGGCTGAACCGATGCGCGAGCATTGCATCGATCTGACATCCAAGGTTGTGCGGAGCGGACACTGGATGGCCCAGGAGAAACCGGTGGAAGTGAACGCCGCCCTGGCCCAATGGCTGGCCACATCCCTGGCCGGCGTCTGGCCCAAATAAATATCACCCAAAGAGGAGCAACGAGATGGAGATCGAGAACAAACTGAAAGCAATGGGACTGGAATTGCCTGCCGCCGGGACGCCACCTGCAGGCCGGGCAGGCGCCGTTAGGGTTGGCAACATCCTGTTCGTCGGCGGACACACGGCTGGGCCGGAACATCGGGGGAAGCTGGGCGCGGACATAACCGTGGAGCAGGGCTACGAGGGAGCGAAGGGCGCCGCTCTCGCTTGTTTGGCCGATGTTAAAGCCGTCATCGGCGACTTGGACAAGGTGAAACGGGTGGCCAAGTTGCTGTGCATGGTCAACAGCACACCGGATTTCGGGCAGCAACCCCTGGTCGCCAACGGAGCAACCGACCTGCTTAGCGAGCTATACGGCGACGCCGGGGCCCACGCCAGGTCCGCCGTCGGTATGGCGGCCCTGCCCAACCAGGCGTGTATCGAGATCGAGATGATTCTGGAGATCGAAGACTAACCCGGTCTCTAAATCTTCCGAAACTTGGGAGCCAGGACGGCCAGCAATAGCACCAAGACTATGCCCATGGTGCCGACGACCCTTGCGGCATTGGGCGCGCTCCATAGGCCGGCCATGGCTCCCGAAGACATGCTGCCCAAGGCAAAGGCGTAGATCGCCAATGACCGTAAGCTCATGACGCGCCCCCGGTATTCAGGCAGGGCGTTGCCCAACAACGCCGAAAGTATGAATACCTGAGTTGACGCGAAGCCCGCTCCCGTCACCGCCACAATGGCCATGGACAGGTAAAACGATTGAGAGGTGGAGAAAACCAAGATGCTGATATGCCACACAACCACCGACCCAATCATCAATTTACCCACGTGACGCTGATTCCCGATGATCACCCAACCCACCGACGCAGTAAACGCTCCCAGTCCGAAAGCGAACAACAGGAAACCCAACCCGGCTGAATCGGCGCCCAATTCGTTCCGGGCGAATATCGGCATCAGGGTCGTATGGAATGTCCATCCTGATGACTCGATTATCAAGGCCAATACCAGAGTGCCCCAGAGAGCCGGCTGTCCTTTAACGTACTTCAGTCCCCCAATGACGGTGCGTACCACAGATTCCTTGGCTCGGGGAACATCCCTGCCCGCCGATCGGATATATAGCGCAACCCAACCGCTCGCGAAATACAACGATGCGACAGCGATATAAGATCCTTTGGGCCCGAAGGACTTGAATAAAAGGCCGCCCACCAAAGGCCCGATAAGCATGGCGATTGTCCTGCCAAGTGTGTTGAACGCGGCGCCGTTACCGAGGCGGTCTTCAGGCAGGGTGTCGGCGACCAGTGCTTGGGAAGAGGGCATCTGAAACACCCCCATCACCCCGCCAACCACGGCAATCACAAATATGTGCCAGGTTTCCAATCGGCCGCTAAACACCAATAGCAGCATCACCGCGGAGGAGGCGGAGAGCATGAATTCCACGGTGGACAAGATTCTGTGGCGGGGAATCCGGTCCGCCAGCGCGCCGGCGAACAGGGCCATTACGTTCAGGGACATCCGGGCCGCGGCGATGGCTCCCACCAGGAACGGAGAATCGGTTAGGGTGAGGATGAACCATCCCATGACCACCAGTTCCATCTGGCTGCCGATGGTAACGAGAGTGGTTGAAGCCCAGACGAACGAGTAGTTGCGATACTTAAATACGGAGAGAGGGTGGCCTGCGCGAATGACTGTGGTCGTAAATTTCGACAATGGATTCCAACAAAGGGCGCCGAGTCAAAAAAACGGCTGCCCGGATTCAAAAGCTACGCACGATGGGCGAACACTACCACCCACCTATGAAGCGGTCAAACAAACAGCCCCCGGTTCATTACCGGAGGCTGTTTGATCCCGTCGACATGATCGTCGTGCCGCCGCGGTTGTTGAAGCCTAATCAGCCGCCAGAACTTCACTCACATTCACGCGGAGCTCCTGCTCCAGGCTGGCCTGCATTGTCTCACTGAGCACCCCACACTTGTACAGGTTGTTGACCAGCGTGGTGTGCATCTCCTTCTTGAACAGGGAGCGGAACATGCTGAAATCAGCGCTCTGGGCCTTCTCTTTGCGCAAGTCGCGGATCTGCTTGATCTCGGCTTTGTTGAAGCCCATGTCCAGGTAGGCTTCCTTGGGGAACCCGCCGGTGAGGGTGGCCCGCAGGAAGTGGATGGTGAATTCCTCCATCTCCTGCCGTTCCTGGGCATCCATTTCCTTCACTTGTTCCGGAAGGCTGAGCATGCCAAACCCCATGTGTCGCGCCTCGTCCCGCAAAATCATCTTGCAGCCATATCGCAGCAACTCATCCTTGGCAGTCTCCGACAGCATCTTGAACAAAGCCACGGCGAAGGTCTCGCCAACGAGCTGAAGACCGATGGTTTTTATGTACCAGCGAGGGTCGGACAGGATGTAGTCGAAAAGCTCTTTTCCCGCCGGCGCTTGGTCATAGACCTTTCCCACACGTTCGCCCAAGTAGCGTTGGAAAAATTCCGTGTGGCGGGCCTCGTCCATGACCTGGGTGGCCATGAAGTACTTGCCGTCAGCCGTCGGCAGAACATTGGCCAACTGTCCGCAGACCAACACCGCGCCGTGCTCTCCGTGAAACAACTGGCTGAGTCTCCAGGCGGAGAAGAGGCGGTTCATCTCGCCCTTCTCCTTTTTGTTCATCTTGTCCCAGAACTTGGTCCCATGGATGTCGATCAGCCCGTCGGCAACGAACCCCTCATCCAGGTCCACCGGTTGTTTCCAGTCGATGTCGGTGGATACGTTCCATTGGTCGCGCTTGGCGTTCTCGTAGAGACGCCGCAGATCGTGCGCCTCAGGCTCGTGGTCCCGTAGATAAACAGTGTCGAAATCCGTGTGTACCGTACGGGCGCCGTCGGGGATCTGTTCCACAGCAGGCCTCCATCATATTGCCGGAATATGGCTCGGTGCTTGCCTCACGGCAGGCAGGGGTCGATTGCGGATATTCAGTATTCGTTGGTAGTATACCAAAACATTTTGATGCACTTGAATCAGTAATCATCATTTTCAGCAAGAGATTGCGTCGGACATTTACTCAGTACGTAACGCGATGCCGGTGCATCGTTAATCACCGTTGTTGAATCGAAGGGTGTAAAGGGGGCGCAAAGATGAACTGGCGCGATATGGCAGGCGGCAAGCTCATGACTCCGGCGGAAGCCGTCTCAGCGGTGAAATCGGGCGATCAGGTGATGGTCGGCATCATCAATTGCACGCCGTATACATTGTGCGAAGCCCTTTACGCCCGGCGGGGTGAGCTGGAAGGTATCCGAATCGACCACCCGGCGCCGCTCTTCTCCTGGGTGCGCGAGGGAGACGAGGACGTTTTCGACCTGCACGACCTCTACGCCACGCCGTTCGACCGGGATATGGTCAATGAGGGACGCGTGGCCTACCTCCCCACCGCCGTCTGGCGCGATGGAGACTTGCCCCCTGGTTTCTTGCAGGAGCCGGACGTTTTCTTGGTGCCAATCTCGCCTCCCGACGCCAACGGCTACTGCAGCTTCGGCCCTGGCGTTTTCTTCTCCCCAACCTACTGCCAGAAATCCAAATTAGTGATCGCCGAGGTGCACGAGAACTTCATCCGGACCGGAGGGGAGAACTACGTCCACATCTCACAGATCGACCGGATGTGCGAGGCAGAACAAGCAACAGGAACCATGCCTGTGGCGCCGCGCACTGACGAAGAGAACATGGTGACCGAGGTTGTCGGCACGCTTGTTGCGGCGGAACTGGTCAACGACGGAGACACCATCCAGATCGGTATCGGGACGATTGCCTCTGCCATGGCTGCTTTCCTGGGCGACAAGCATGACCTCGGAATGCAGACCGAAATCATCACCGGAGGGGTGGCGCAACTGGTGGAGCAGGGCGTGGTCACCGGAAAGTACAAGACGCTGCACAAGGGCAAGGTAGTGGCCAGTATCGCCCTTGTCCCCGAGGATGAGCTCGCGATGATCGATGGCAACCCCGTGTACGAGCTTTATAATTTCGGCTATGTGGACGACGTGCGCTACCTGGCCCAGCAGAACAACCTGGTAGCCATCAACAATGCCCTACAGATTGATCTCACTGGCCAGATCGCATCCGAGACCATCGGCCCCCGTGTCTGGACCGGCGTCGGTGGGCAGACGGCCTTCTCGATCGCCGCCAACTATTCCCCCGGCGGCCGCTGCATATCGGTGCTGCCCTCCACCAGCCTGGTTGGCGGAGAGCGGGTCTCCCGTATCCTGCCCATGCTTGGGGAAGGCGCGGTGGTCACCGTGCCCCGGACCATGGTGGACTACGTTGTGACTGAATACGGCATCGCACATCTCCGGGGCAAGACAGTCAAAGAGCGGGCCGGAGAGCTGATCGCCATCGCCCATCCCGATTTCCGGACCGAACTGAAAGACGCGGCCAACAAGGCGTATCATCTAGGCTTCTGATCAGTCTCTTGGCAGATATGATCGCAAACTGGATGGAGGTGGTCCGATGGCTTACTACATGTACGTCTCGCTTCAGGACGATGACAAGATACTGGTCCTCGGCATGGATTCCGGGACCGGAAAATTAACTCCCATCACAGAAGTTCCCGCCGCCGGTGGTCCGTCGTCTTCGGCGATCAGCCCTGACAGGAAGACGTTTTACGTCGGCCACCGCAATAGTCAAGAGATATTTAGTCACCAGATCAACCCCGATACAGGCGAGCTTACGCAGACCGGCCGGGTGTCGGTGGAAGCCTCACCAACATTTCTGTCCACGGACCGCAACGGCCGATTCTTGCTTTCGGCCTTCTACCAGGGCGCCCACGTGGCGGTGCATGCGATAGGAGATGACGGCTCGGTGGGCGGTCCTGCCATCGAATGGCTGGAAACCGCGCCCGCCGCCCATGCCATCCAGACAGACCGCTCGAACAAGTTTGCCTTCGTGCCGCATATCGCACGGTTGAACGACAGCGTGATGAACCCTCCCGGCGACGCCCTTGGGCCAAACGTGATCTTCCAGTTCAAGTTCGACGAGAAGACTGGGAAGCTCAGCCCCAACTCGCCTCTAAAAGTTGAGCAGACAGAGTTTCTCGGTCCCCGGCACTTCTGCTTCCATCCAAGCCTGGATGTCGTTTACTTCTCCGACGAACAGGGCGGCAGCGTAACAGGCTACCGTCTTGACTCTTCCACCGGGACCTTGTCGGCCTTCCAGACCGTATCCACCCTGCCCGACGGCTTTTCGGGAAGACACACCTGTTCGCAGATTCAGATCACTCCATCCGGAAGTTACTTGTACGTCCCCAACCGGGGCCACAACAGCATCGCCGGCTTCTCCGTGGACGCCTCTACGGGACATTTGACCAGCATCGGGCAGACGCCCACTGAATCTGTTCCCAGCGCCTTCAGCCTAGATCCTGATGGCGCCTATCTCTTCGCCGCCGGCTCCGAGTCGGACCGTCTCGCCGCGTACCGGATCGACAGCGCGCCCGGTGGGCTGACTCCCCTTGAAACCTACGCAGCGGGCAAGCGGCCCATGGGTGTGTTGATAGCAAATCTTGGCGGGTAGGCGAACCGCACCGCCAGGCGCGATAATGGCATTCCGATAACCATACAGGAGAGATCCCGCATGAAATTCCTGGCTATGACTCTCATCCCGTACGCTCCGGACCCTGTCACGGGGGTCCAGCCTTCCACCAACGAACGCCTGCGCGCGGTGGTGGACAACGCGGTCATGGCCGAAGAGTTGGGGTTCGACGGGTACGGTGTGGGGGAACGGCACGAGCGGCCGTTCCTGTCATCCTCGCCTCCGGTCATCCTCAGCCACATCGCCGCCCGGACGTCAACTATCAGGCTTTTCACCACAGTGACCACGCTCAGCCTGCTCGACCCGGTGCGGGCGTTCGAGGACTACTCGACGCTCGACCACCTGAGCGGCGGACGGTTGGAACTCATGATTGGCAAGGGCAACGGCGCGGCCCAAGCCCAGCTCTTCCATGTAACCACCGAGGACCAGTGGGAGCGGAACCGCGAGAGCTACGAGTTGTTCCGCCGGCTATGGCGAGAGGACAAGGTTACCTGGTCCGGCAAGTTCCGCCCGTCGTTGGATGAAGCCGAGACGTGGCCTCGGCCGTTGCAGCAGGCCGTGCGCATCTGGCACGGCAGCGCCACCAGCGAGGCGTCGGTGGAATTGGCCGCCAAATGGGGCGACCCGCTATTCTCGGCCAACGTCACAAATCCCATCGAGCCCTACGCCGCGTTGGTCCGCCACTACCGGGAACGCTGGGTACACTACGGCCGCGACCCCAAAGACGCCTTCGTCGGCGCGGGCTCGGCCGGATACTACGCCGCCAAAGATTCCCAGGACGCCATCAAGACCTACCGCCCCATGTTCGACGCCCGGCTGGCTGCGTTCAAGAGATCAGGCATGCCGGTGGTATTCCACTCCCTAGAAGACGCGATCGAAAGAAGTTCGGCACTGATCGGTAGCCCCCAACAGATCATTGAGAAGGTCCAGCGATATCACGAGCAGATGGGCCACGAAGTCCTGAGCATCAACTCTGACAATGCCGGCTTGACCCCGGCACAGCACCGCGCCTCACTGGAGTTGTTCCAGAGCGATGTTGCGCCGGTGCTGCGGAACGCGATTCCGAGCAGGCCGTTTCCGGTGGCGGTTCGGTAAGTCTGACCACAACTGTCAGCAGCCCGTAGCGCGGGCATCAACTCCTCCCTTAGAGTTACTGCGGCACCCGGCCCGTCAGACCCAAAGTAGCTCCTCATTCTGCCCCTTGACCGGCGCCAAAGGAGCGGATACCGTGCTTGCAAACGCCCAGACCCCTGCGGTTCTCGGAAGGCAACCTTTGGAAACTCGCTTGACGATCCAGTGCTAACACTAGTTGATCTTGGTATGCCCCAGGTACTCCAAATCGCCCAATACACCATAACACTGGCCTAATTAACGGTGGGCGGTGACCGCATCAGCATTGGGTATCCCTGCGTTCCATCGGTGGTTGAGGTCGACTACTTCGACG
>Ga0310122_10002600_pt1 | contig 11501 bp, 11 predicted proteins | sample CB6_Bottom_1051__FD_203503 | JGI IMG/M metagenome (GOLD analysis project Ga0310122, IMG submission 203503) | Marine microbial communities from Western Arctic Ocean, Canada - CB6_Bottom_1051 | ecosystem: Environmental > Aquatic > Marine > Oceanic | place: Canada: Western Arctic Ocean | collected...
AGCCGGGCTTCGGTGAATTCGAATACGACTTTGTCGCCGATGAACCAACGCGCCTGGCCAAGCGCGAAGCCGCCTTCGCCAAGTGGAAGCCGCCAACCGGCGATGTGCCGGCAAACCCCGCCGGCGTGCTCCTGAGCGCCGACGGCCAGCGGCTGACCAACCGGGTGCAGCGACTCATCCAAACTCGCGACAACCGCCCGATGCGCCTGCGCGAGTGAAGTGTTCGTGTGGTTCACCCTCATCCGGCCTGCGGCCACCTTCTCCCTGAGGGAGAAGGAAACAAGCAGGACGCACTCGGCCAAGCTCCCTCTCCCAGCGGGAGAGGGCCGGGGTGAAGAAGAATCTTTTAACTTTCCAAAAATCATTTCTGTTCCCAGATTTGGCGTCACACGCGATGAGTTTTCTCCTATTGAAAAAAAGCCGGCGAGTTGCATTCACGCTAATTGAGTTGCTGGTGGTGATTGCGATCATTGCGATACTCGCGGGGCTGTTGCTGCCGGCGCTGGCGCGGGCCAAGGAGCAGGCGCACCGCACCACCTGCAAAAACAACAGCCACCAATGGCTGCTGTCGCTGACGATGTACGCCGGCGACAACGACGAGGCGTTCCCGCCCGGCGGCTCGAGCAGCCCGTATTGGAACTCGGTCTGGTTTCGCGACACGATGACCAATAAGTACCACATCCGGCGTCCGATGTTTTACTGCCCGTCCAACCGGAGCTGGGATCGCGACGACTTTTGGACTTGGCCGGGCAGTCGCGACTCGGTGATGGGTTATTTTTATTTCGCCGGCGAAACGCGCTTCTCCAACAACCGATCAATATTTCAGGAGACCGTTCGCACGCCGGTTTTTGCGGTGAAAACGACGGACAACCCCCATTACAAAGTTATTTGGGCCGACCTGAACCGCAAACTTCAGGGTTCGTGGGGGCGGCCCGGCGATCCCAATCCGCTGATGCGGGGTGTCAACCATTACAACGACCGCGGCGACGAGCCGGACGGCGCGAACGAGGGCTTTGTTGACGGGCACGTGGAATGGATCAAGGGCAGCACCTTCCGAAAAAAACCCAAGATGATGGGCTTTTTGTATTTCTGACACTGGCCGAGAGGCGGTTTTGTGTCACAAAAGCGTCACAGTGAAAAAAGTTCTTGTCGGATGGGAAAAAAGCTGTATGCTCCCCTGCGTCTCGTAAGGCGTGTGAATGTAAGCGCAGTTGCGGGTATCTACACTTATCTGACATTATATTCTCTGAACTATCCCCGGAGGGGTTGCAGGCTTCTTCAGCCTGGCCCCTCCGGATTCTTTTTTTCAAGGGGACATTTTCCTAAACGCCAAAAAAATATGGCCTGAATTCGGGTTTTCCGTTATATGTGCGGAGCGAAACAGGTGTCCATGCAGAATCATTTTATTCATCTACTTTGCCTGACGCTTGGCTTGGCTTGGCCGGGCATCCAAGCGCTTGGCCAAGCGACGGTTCAATTGTTACCCGAGAGTTCAAGCGGCACCCACTCGCTGACGGCCTCCAATCTGCCGACAACCAGCGTGGCGGTGATTTGGCGATCCGACGGCCCCTTGGCCAAGGGCGACCACTGGTCGGCGGTGCACGCATTCCCTGCCGATAAACTGAAGTCGGCCGCCCTTCCCATTCGACCCGGCGCTACCGGTGCCTCATTTTTCAAGCTGTCGTGGCAGGACATCGTCGTGCCGAAAAACATGATTTGGCTTCCACTGGGCGATTTTTCGATGGGCAGCCCGGAGGATGAGGCCGGAAGATTCAAGGACGAGGGGCCTGTGCACAGCGTGACCATTCCGCACGGTTTCTGGATGGATCGATACGAGGTGACGCAGCAACAATTCAAAAAGCTCATGGTCATCAACCCCAGCAGCACGGACTACACGGCCAATCTGCCGGTGAACAAGGTCACCTGGCATGAGGCCAACGAGTACTGTGAACGACTGACGAAACTGGAAAAACAAAGGAACTCACTGCCACTGGGCTATGTGTACCGCCTGCCCACCGAGGCCGAGTGGGAATACGCCTGCCGCGCCGGGACCGACAACGCCTACAGTTACGGGGACAACACAAAACTGTTGAGCCAGTACGGCTGGTGGGCCGGAAACAGCAAGACGGGTCGGCCGTCACCCGTTGGCAGTTTGACACCGAATCCGTGGGGCTTTTACGACATACACGGCAACGTGTTTGAATGGTGCCTCGACACCTACCGGGCGTATCCCGGAGGCAGTGCCTTTTCCGACTCGGGGAAGTTGAAAGTCCTCCGGGGAGGCGCGTATTACTGCCCGCGCGGCATCCTGCGTTCCGCCTGCCGAGCCGAGCCGCAGGAACCGGAGTACCGCTGGATCCTGGCCGGCTTCCGTGTCGTGCTCGCGCCGCCGCTTGGCCAAGCGGAGGATTGATCGCGCCAACAACCACTGCTTGGCCAAGCGCCTAGCCAGTCGGGACAGGTGACGAAAGCAAAGAGGGTCTTGACTTCTACCAGCAAAACCGAACTCTTGCCGCCACACAGGGGGCGGGTGACCGCTTCGACCAAGTATGCCATCCGGGTTTCTTTCAACGTTGCACACCGTCCCGATGCTTGCCGATGCGGCTGGCGAGCCGTATTCCGCCTATCTGCTGCTGGGGATGATGATCCTTTTGGCTGCGGGCTTTGCCTGCGCGCCGCTGGTTCTCTCAGCTATTCTTGCGCCGAAAAAACCGGGGGAAATCAAGGAGTCAGCCTTTGAGTGCGGGCTGGAGTCGAAGGGCGACCCGTGGGTGCAGTTCAAGGTGCAGTATTATTTGTGCGCGCTGGCGTTTGTGATTTTCGACATCGAAGTGGTTTTCATTTACCCGTGGGCGGTGGCGTTCACGGGCTTATCCTTCGGGGCGTTCCTGGCGATGGGAGTGTTCATTATCCTGCTCGCGGAGAGCCTGATTTACCTTTGGATAAAGGGAGTGCTGACGTGGAAGTAACCTCATGACGACTGAAAACCTCAACGCCGGCTTTGACCTCGACGACACCACGCGCGCGGAACTCGAGCGCGCGGGGGTCATCGTTTCGTCGGTGGATTCCCTCTACAACTGGGCGCGCGGCGGCTCGGTCTGGCCGCTGACGTTCGGCTTGGCCTGCTGCGCGATTGAGATGATTGCCTCGGCGACATCGCGGTTTGATATTTCCCGGTTTGGCTCCGAGGTCTTCCGTGCCTCCCCCCGCCAGGCGGACCTGATGATCGTCTCCGGCACCGTCACCAAGAAAATGGCGCCGCAGGTGGTGCGCATTTTCAACCAAATGCCGGAGCCCAAGTGGGTCATCGCGATGGGCGCATGCGCGATTTCCGGCGGGCCGTTCAAGCAGGGCTACAACGTGCTCAAGGGGATCGACCGCTACATTCCGGTGGACGTGTATCTGCCGGGCTGCCCGCCGCGTCCGGAGGCGGTGCTGCAGTCGCTGAACTATTTGCAGGAGAAAATCCGCACACAGGATATCAAGTCCGATCCGGCTTTCACGAAAGGTCGGCGGCAGTACCCGGTGCCGCGCTTCACCGGCACGGACCTCGAGCCGCCCTACAACCCCGAGGTGTGGCAGCCTCCGGCCAACCCAAACGCGAAGCCGCTGGAAGAAGCCACCGCATGAGCGCCCCATTGAGCCACGAGCCGGTGCTGCGGCAATTCCCCGATGCGGAATGGGATGAAGTCGTCGGCGCAGTCATCGTGCCGCTTGGCCAAGCGCGCGCGCTGGCTGAGTGGCTGCTTGGCCAAGGCGTCGATTACTGCAGCAACGTGACCGGCGTGGACTACCTTGAGTGCGAAGTGAAGGAGAAGGTCACGAAGGAGGATGGCACGGTGGAAACAGTGACCCGGACCGAGCCGGGCCGGATCGACGTCGTTTATCATCTCTACTCCATGCAAAACAAAACCGGCCCGCTCGTGATCAAGCAGCGCACCGGTCGTGACAACGCGGAAGTCGCCTCGCTGACACCGGTGTGGCGAAGCTGCGAACTGCAGGAGCGCGAGGTGTTCGATTTGTTCGGCGTGAAGTTTACGGGCCACCCCGATCTGCGCCGCATCCTGATGTGGGACGAGTTCGAGGGCCACCCGATGCGCAAGGATTACACCGAGCCGTTCGACTACGAGTGGGAGCCCACGCCGCACGACGAAATCTTGGAGAAACACCAACGGGGGAAAGTAATCGTTTGAAGGCCCTCTTTTTGAAGGCAGAGGGCGCAGAGTCGCAGAGAACCGCAGAGGGGAATCCATTATTTATCCGGCGATTTAACAGTATGCCGCAGCCCCGAATAGAGGTTGGCCGTTCCCCCTCTCCCGCTGGGAGAGGGAGCTTGGCCAATCGCGTCCCGCTTGATTCCTTCTCCCTCAGGGAGAAGGTGGCCGGAGGCCGGATGAGGGTGACATCGGCCAGACTTAACAAACGATGCGCTTGGCCAAGCGAGAATTATCAATCGCAACCGATATTGATTCCCAAAAAAGTTCGTGCCTTTCGTGTTTTTCGTGGTGATTTTTTCTTCGCGGCTTCGCGGCTTCGCGTGATTTTTTTCGATGACGAGGGAGGAGGTAGGAGGACAATATTCAAACCCCTCTCCGCGGCCCTATGCGTCTCAGCGTCCTCTGCGTTTAATTAACATGACCAGCGCCGCGCCCAACTACGAGCTGCTGCAGCAGGACGGCCTCGAGACCAGCCTGCTGGAAGTCTCGATGGGGCCGCATCACCCGAGCACGCACGGCGTGTTCCGCATGGACGTGAAGCTCGACGGCGAGACGGTGGTCGACCTCAAGCCGGTGTTTGGTTACCTGCATCGCAACCACGAGAAGCTCGCCGAGAACATGACCTACCTCTCCAGCATGCCGTTCACCGACCGGCTCGATTACTTCAACAGCATGACCAACAACTGGGCCTACGCGCTGGCGGCGGAAAAGCTCATCGAGGTCGAGGTGCCCGAGCGCGCGGAATACCTGCGCGTCATCATGGCCGAGCTGACACGGCTGGTGAACCACGTTTCACTCGTCGGCTTTTTTCTCAACGACCTCGGCGCGCTTGGCACGCCGCTAATGTATGCCTTCCGCGAGCGGGAAAAGATTCTCGACCTCTTCGAGCAGGCCAGCGGCGCGCGGATGATGTGCAACTACTTCCGCTTCGGCGGCCTGCGCAACGACGTGCCCGAGGGCTGGCTCGGCCGCGCGCGCGAAGTGGCCGACCGTTTCCCTGTGTTCCTCGACGAGTACGAACAGCTCCTCTGCGAAAACGAAATCATCCTCAGCCGCACGCAGGGCGTGGGCGTTTTGTCTCGCGAACTGGCCATCAGCGCCGGCATCACCGGCCCCATGCTGCGCGCCAGCGGCGTGAATTATGATTTGCGCAAAGTGGATCAATACGGCATTTACGACCGGTTCAAGTTCCGCGTGCCCTACGGAGAGGCAGGCGACTGCTACGACCGTTTCATGATTCGCATGCTCGAGATGCGCGAGAGCATCGAGATTTTGAAGCAGGCGCTGGACGGCATCGAAGATGGCCCGGTGATGGGCAACGCCCCGCGCGTTTTCAAGCCCAAGCCGGCCGAAGTCTACGGCCGCATCGAGGGGCCCAAGGGCGAGTTGGGGTTTTACCTCATCGCCGACGGCACGCCCAAGCCGTACCGCTATCGCGTGCGGCCGCCGTCGCTCATCAACCTCACCGTGCTGCGCGACATGTGTCTCGGCGGGAAAATCGCCGACACTGTCATCATCCTCGGCAGCATCGACATCGTCCTCGGGGAGGTGGACCGATGAGCATCCTCGGCGGTGGCATCTTCAAGGGCATGGCGGTGACGCTGCGGAATTTTGTGGGTTCCTACTTTTACAGGGATCGCCTCGTCACCAATGACTATTCATGGCGCCCGGAGGATAAACTGCCGCAAAGCATCGGCGACTATCCGAAAGAAAAGGGCGAGCAACTCCGCGACACCACCACCGTCACGAATTACAGCCGCAACTTCCCCATGTTGCTGCACGACGGCGGCGAGCCGATGGACACCGTCCGCTGCGTGGCCTGCCAAATCTGCGAGCGCGAATGCCCGCCGCAATGCATTTACATCGAGAAGAGCACGGAGAAAAAGGAGAACGCCGGCGGCAAGCCGCAGTTTTATCCAGCCACGTTCGACATCGACGTCTCCGTCTGCATGAGCTGCCAGATTTGCGTGGAGGTCTGCCCGTTCGACGCCATCGTGATGAACAGCCAGTTCGAGTTGAGCACGCCCAACCGCTTCGGCGGGCTGTTGGTGCGGCGCGATGATCTGCTGAAGAGCAACGACTACTACCACCGGATTCACCCCGAGGAAGCCGCCGCACGCGATAAGAGAATGGCCGACGAAAAAGCCGCCAAGGAGGCCAAGAAAAAGGCCGCCGCCGAGGCCGCCATAAAGAAGGCCGAGGAAAAAGCCAAGGCCGAGGCTGAAGCGGAATCGAAGGAAGAGGCCGGAGACAAAAAGGAGGGTGCCGAATGAGTCTCGACCTCATCAGGGACATCCTCATTGCCACCGTGCCGTTGCTGGTGATTTTTCCGACGCTCTTTGCCTTCACAACATGGCTGGAGCGCAAGGCGCTCGCCCGAATCCAGAACCGCGTTGGACCGGACAAGGTCGGCGTTCCCCTCACGCGCTACGGCGGCCGCTTCAGCCTCTTCGGCCTGGGCCAGCCGCTGGCTGATGGCATCAAGATGCTCTTCAAGGAAAACATCGTCCCGCGCGGTGCCGACCGCCTCTTTCACCTGCTCGCCCCCATCCTCGCGCTCATCCCCGCGATGCTGGTGCTGTGCTTCCTGCCGCTCGAGTTTCCGTGGACAAAATCCCTGCTGCCCGTCCAGGCGTTCCTGCTCGATAGCGCGGTCATTTTCTTTTTCGCCATTACCGGCCTCAACACCCTCGCTGTATTCATGGCCGGCTGGGCGTCGCGCAACAAGTACTCTCTGCTCGGCGGCATGCGCGCCGTCGCGCAGATGGTCAGCTACGAAATTCCGCTCGTGCTTTCCGCCGTCGTCGTGGTGATGATGGTCGGCAGCCTTAACGCCGCGGAAATCGCCAATGCACAAGCGGGCTGGGACTGGTTTGTGTTCACCCCGTGGGGCCTGGCTGCCTTCGTCATTTTCTTCATCGCCGCCCTGGCGGAAACCAACCGTTCGCCCTTCGACCTGCCCGAGGCCGAGAGCGAAATCATCGCCGGCTACTTCACCGAGTACAGCGGCTTCAAGTTCGCACTCTTCTTCCTCGGCGAGTACATCGCCATATTCGCCATCAGCGGCCTGGCGGTCACCCTCTTCCTCGGCGGTGGTTCAGGCCCCGGCGTGGCGATGAATCTGGTGGATCAAGGCTTGGCCACGGAAAGATGGGTCACCGTGAGCGCATTTCCGGGGCTGGCGGTGATTTGGTTTCTGGTGAAAATATTTGCAATCATCGCCGTGATGATCTGGCTGCGCGGCACCCTGCCCCGCCTCCGTGTCGATCAACTCATGGGCTTCGCGTGGAAATTCCTGCTGCCGCTTTCCATTTTGAACATCATCGTTGCTGGCTTCGCATGGCATGCGCAGCAGCAGGCCAGCGGAACAGTGAAGGCCATAATCTGGGTGGTCTGTCTTTTGATTCTGTACGCGACAGCCAAGGGGCTGGATCAACTGAACCGCCCGAATGTGCGCCCGCGCGAGTACAAGTACGCTGAATGAGCGAGCAAATCGCATTTTGGATGTTGTCCGCTATCGCCGTGCTTGGCGCGCTGGTCGCGGTGCGAAAGCGCAACCTCATTCACGGCGTGTTCGCGCTGATGATTTTTTTTGCGGCACTGTCCGTGTTGTTCCTGCTGTTGCTGGCGGAGTTCATCGCGGCGGTGCAAATCCTCGTGTACATCGGTGCGGTGGGCATCTTGTTGCTGTTCGCGATCATGCTCACGGAACGCGTCACCGGCGATGACGACCGCCGAATGACTTCACGTGGCTGGTTTTGGGGATTCGCGGTGGCTGCCGCGGTGTTTGTCATTCTGTTGCTGCCAGTCATCCAGCAATTGCCATCGCCGGAAGCCGCCCAGACGATCGACCCCTCGGTCAAGGAACTAGGTCACAAGTTGATGAACCCATACGTGGTCACGCTGGAGGTGCTGGCGTTGTTGCTTACAGCGGCGCTCATCGGTGCAGTCACCGCAGCGCAGGGCGTGCGCATGCCAAAGGAGGAGGATTCACAGGAATGACGCTGCACCATTATCTCATTTTGGCGGCGGTGCTTTTTTGTGTTGGATTGATGGGCGCGTTCACGCGGCGCAACGCCATCGTCGTGCTGTTTTCTGTCGAGATCATGTTGAACGCCGCCAACTTAAACTTCATCGCTTTTTGGCGTTACAGCGAAAACCCCGCACTACTGCACGGGCCGCTGTTCACGCTGTTCGCGATCGCCGTGGCTGCCGCTGAGGTGGCCGTGGGCTTGGCCTTGGTGATCGCGGTTTATCGGCATTTCAAAACCGTGGACTTGGAGGCCATGGACACTTTAAGGGAAGAATGAGCCCCACGACCTTGGCCCTCATTCCCCTGCTGCCGCTTCTGGCCGCCGCCTTGACGTGCGGGCTGCAGAACGGCCGCCGTGCCGCCGCCCTGGCCATCACCGCGATGCTCGGTTCCTGCGGCTTGGCACTCGCGGCGTTCAACCAAGCTTGGGGCATGGGCCAAGGCGAACACACCACATTTAACATCACTTGGCTTGAGGTCGGCGACACGGCCATCCCGCTTGGCTTCGTGCTCGACCCGCTCAACGGCGCGATGCTGGCGATGGTCACTTTCATCGGCCTGCTGATTTTCATCTACTCTGCCGGTTACATGAAAGACGACCGGCGCATGGCTCGGTTTTTCTGTTACCTGTCGTTGTTCGCCGCCGGGATGCTTGGCCTCGTGTTGGCTAACAGTCTGTTGCTGCTTTTCATGTGCTGGGAAATCGTCGGCCTCGCGTCGTACTTGCTCATCAGTTTTTGGTTTCACAAACCGGAAGCCGCCGCCGCCGGCAAAAAAGCGTTCATCGTCACCCGCATCGGCGACCTTGGTTTCCTGATCGGCATTTTGCTGGCGTTCAAGACGACCGGCACACTGACACTTTACGACGGCGGCCAGGGGCTGCTGGAGACCCTGCCCACCGGGATGGTTTGGGGCATGCAGGCTTCCGGGCTGATCAGCCTGTTGCTGTTCATGGGTGCAATCGGCAAGTCCGGCCAGTTGCCGCTGCATGTGTGGCTGCCGGACGCGATGGAAGGCCCGACGCCGGTCAGCGCGCTCATCCACGCGGCGACGATGGTCGCGGCCGGCGTGTTCCTCGTGGCGCGGGCGATCCCGCTGTTTGACGCCGGCGGCACGCTGCCGGTGGTGGCTTGGACCGGCGCGATCACAGCGCTCGTGGCCGCGTTCATCGCGCTTGGCCAATACGACCTCAAACGCATCCTCGCCTACTCGACGGTCAGCCAGCTTGGCCTGATGATGGTCGGCCTCGGCGTCGCCGGTGTGTCGGTGGGAATGTTCCATTTGCTGACGCACGCCTTTTTCAAGGCGCTGCTCTTTCTCGGCGCGGGCTCGATCATCCACGGTTGCCACGAGGAACAGGACATCCGCAAAATGGGCGGCTTGGCCAAGCCGATGCCGGTGACCACGATCGCTTATCTCTGCGGCACGCTGGCGCTGGTCGCGTTCCCGTTCACGAGCGGTTTTTTCAGCAAGGACGAAATCCTCGCCGGTGCTTGGGCCACGAACCAACCGGTCTTTTGGATCGCCGCCGCCGCCTCGCTGCTGACGGCGCTCTACATGACCCGCCAATGTCTCTACGTGTTTCCCGGCGCGCATCGCGGCGAGCACATACCGCACGAGAGCCCGCGCATCATGACGGTGCCGCTGGTCATTCTCGCCGTCTTCGCGCTTGGCCTCGGCGGCTTGGCCAAGGGCAGCGTGTTGGCCAAGTTGCCCGGCGAAACAGCTCATCACACGACTGTCGTCCTCGCCGTGAGCGTGGCCGTCGCACTCGGCGGCATTGCGCTTGGCTGGCTGATTTATCGCGGCCGCGCGCTTGGCCAAGCGGCCGACCCACTCGCCGTCACGCCGCTCGTGCGCAAACTGTGGTTCGACGAATTGTACGCCGCCACAGTGGGCCGACTGTGGGCGTTGGCCGTCGTCATCGCGGAACAACTCAATGAACTGTTGCTCTTCGTGCGCGACCTGACCGTGACGCTGGCGGACAGGATCGGCACCGGCTTCGCCGTCGGCGGCGACCGCAAGTTGATCGACACGCTGGCTTTCGACGGCATGTGCAACCGGCTGCGCTCGGCCGGCCACGCCGTGACTCGCCCGCAAAACGGCTTTCTCCCCGGCTACCTCCGCCTCATCGCGCTCGGCGCGGTCGCACTAGGGCTGCTGGTAGCCTTGATGAAATGATCACCGCACTCACATTAGCTCCGGTGGTGGCGGCCGTGCTGATTTTGGCCCTGCCGGAACGCCGCGCCCGCGCGGTGGCGCTCGCCGGCGCGCTGGTGTCGCTGACGTTGGCGGTGTGGATGCTTGTGCAGTTTAACGAGCAACCTGGGGATCTGAAGTTTGTGGAAAAGGTGGAGTGGATTTCACAGCTTGACACTGATCAAACGACGGCAGCGGAAAAGAAGAACAAAACAATGGTGTGGTACTTCGTGGGCTTGGACGGCACCAACGCGCTGGTGCTGCTGTTGTCGGCGCTGCTCGCGCCCCTCGTTGTGCTGGCTTCGTGGCAGCACACCGACCGGCCGCGCACTTACTTCGTGCTGCTCAGCCTGCTGTTCACCGGCCTATTTGGCACCTTCACCGCGCTGAACTTTTTCCACTGGTTCCTCTACTGGGAACTGGCGCTGGTGCCGCCCTTCTTCCTCATCAAGCTATTCGGCAAAGGCGAGGAACGGCACAGTGCGGCGCTGAACTTTTTCCTGTTCACCGTGCTGGGCAGCGTGGCGATGCTGCTGGGCTTCCTGTTTTTGTACCAGAAAACTGGCACGTTCGACTTCATCGAGCTCGCCGAAAAGGGCGACAATGTCAGTCCGCTAATTTTCTGCGCCGTGCTCGCCGGGCTGTGGGTGAAGGTGCCACTCGCGCCACTGCACATCTGGCAGGCGCCAGCGTACGCCGCCGCGCCGACACCGGTGGCGATGCTGCTCACCGGCGTGATGTCGAAAATGGGCGTGTACGGTTTCCTGCGACTCATCGTTCCCATTTTCCCTGAGCAACTGAAGCAGCACGCCGGCACGCTGATGGTCTTCGCGCTGGTGACGATCCTGTGGGGCGCGTTCCTCGCATTGCGACAGACCGATCTCAAGCGCCTGCTTACCTTCTCGTCGCTCAACCATGTGGCCTATTGCGTTCTCGGCGTGGGCGCGTTGGGCATCGCGGCGGACGGGTTGAAGGTGGACGCACACGCCTTGGCCAAGCAGGGTGTCATCCTGCAAATGTTCGCGCACGGATTGGCGGCGACCGGCTTGTTT
>Ga0310122_10002601_pt1 | contig 11498 bp, 6 predicted proteins | sample CB6_Bottom_1051__FD_203503 | JGI IMG/M metagenome (GOLD analysis project Ga0310122, IMG submission 203503) | Marine microbial communities from Western Arctic Ocean, Canada - CB6_Bottom_1051 | ecosystem: Environmental > Aquatic > Marine > Oceanic | place: Canada: Western Arctic Ocean | collected...
CTCGCACTATACTGATCTTTTTCGGGTAAAAACATGGTCACCCCTAAAGCACGACCCCGCGGCATAATACTCACTTTATAAACAGGATCATGCTCAGGAACCAGTTTACCAACAATGGCATGTCCAGCCTCATGATAGGCCGTCATTCTTTTTTCTTTTTCATCCATGACCATGGATTTTCTTTCAACTCCCATGATCAGTTTATCTTTTGCTTTTTCCAGATCAGACATATTGACCAGTCGTTTACTGGCACGGGCTGCAAATAAAGCCGCTTCATTGATCAAATTAGCCAAATCCGCACCGGAAAAACCGGGGGTACCTTGGGCAATATACTTTACTATTACATCATCAGCTGCAGGTACTTTTTTCATGTGAACCTGAAGAATCTGCTCTCTCCCTCTAATATCGGGCAAACCTACTTCAACTTGTCTGTCGAAACGGCCGGGACGTAACAAGGCTTTATCTAAAACATCTGCACGGTTCGTTGCGGCAATGACAATGATTCCTTCATGGCCTTCAAAACCATCCATTTCAACTAAAAGCTGGTTTAATGTTTGTTCCCTTTCATCATTTCCGCCTCCTAATCCTGCGCCACGAGAACGCCCCACAGCATCAATTTCGTCAATAAATAAAATACAGGGGGAGTGTTTCTTGGCTTGTTCAAACATATCGCGTACACGAGATGCGCCCACGCCCACAAACATTTCAACAAAGTCAGAACCGGAAATAGTGAAAAATGGAACTTTGGCTTCGCCGGCAATAGCTCTTGCTAACAAAGTCTTACCTGTCCCGGGAGGGCCAACCATTAAGGCACCCCGTGGCACCATACCGCCTAATTTTTGATACTTAGCAGGATCCCTAAGAAAATCGACCATTTCCTCGACTTCCTGCTTGGCTTCATCACACCCAGCTACATCGGCAAAGGTAATTTTATTTTGTTCCTGATCAAGCATGCGCGCTTTACTTTTACCAAAGCCCATGGGTCCGCCACGACCACCGGCACCGCCGCCGCCTTGCATCTGACGCATAAAAAACACCCAGACTGCAATCAATAGCAAAATAGGGCCAAATGACACCAACAGCGTCATTAGCATTGAAGGTTCTTCAGGTGGTTTAGCCTTAATCTCAACACCATTTGACAATAAATCATCAACCAGATGTATATCATCAGGCGCGTAAGTTTTAAATTTCTCTCCCGATTGCATTTTTCCGACAATGGAGTGATCATCGATGACAACTCGCTGTACTTGCCCGGCTTTTACCGACTCAAGAAAATGGGAGTAAGATACCGCACTATCGGTACGCGTGGAACGCGCCCCAAAGCTATTAAAAACCGACATCAAAACAACGGCAATAACAACCCACAAAATTAAATTTTTAACCATATCGTTCAAGCTATGCGCTCCTGACCGGAACGGCCCTCATATTTAAAAAACAATTGATTATAGCAAAATACTTCTTTCAACAACCTTAAGTCGCATAAAAAAAATTTATATAATCACACTCAAATTACTCTTAACTATTTATATATAGCTATAATTTTTTATTTAAACCCCTTAGCCAAAATATATACTTCATTACTTCTTGCTCTTGATGACTTTGGCTTCCTTATTATCACGCTAGAGAAAGATTTTTCCACGTCTCTTTTATATTCGTCAAAACCAACACCTTGGAACATTTTTATCAAAAAAGTGCCTCCCTTTTGCAATACGGTTTGCGCTGTATCCAGTGCCAATTCGGCTAAATAGATTGACCTTGGCTGGTCCATGGCCTTATTTCCACTGATATTAGGTGCCATATCAGACATCACCAAATCAATGGCTGCACCATCAAGAAGCTTATATAACGCATCTAGAACATCATCCTCTCTAAAATCACCCTGTATAAAATCCACGCCATCTATGGGATCAATGTCCAACAAATCCAGAGCAATAACTTTATTTTTTTTCCCCACAATTTTGCTGGCATATTCTGACCAGCCACCGGGTGCAGCCCCTAAGTCTATGATATTCATACCAGGTTTAATAATTCTGTCTTTTTCCTGAATTTCAATCAATTTAAAAGTAGAACGAGACCGGTACCCCATTGCCTGAGCCTTTTTTACATACTCATCATCAAAGTGCTCTTGCATCCATTGATTACTGCTTTTACTTCGCGCCATTTCGTTTGTAGTGTAGAATTATATATTTTTATAGGAAATAGAATGGATCCTGCCAAAATCAAACAACTCAAAACTCAGGCACATTTATTAAAGCCTGTCATTATCATCGGGCAATCCGGCCTTACTGAAGCTGTACAGCAAGAAATTGAAATAACTTTAAATACTCACGAGCTGATCAAAATAAAAATTCGTGCTGATAGAGACGAAAGAAATCAAATTCGCGAACAAATACTGTCACAATCAAAAGCAGAACTTATTCAATCTATCGGCCAAGTCATTGTTATATTTCGGAAAAAGCCAGCACCTAAAGAAACAAAAAACACCGGCCCCAGAAGAAGATAAGACCTGACTTTCCGCAATCAGGCCAACTGACACTACCATTAAGTCAAGACTGCACTTAATGGTTCCCACCTCTAGAGAACAACAACCCTTTCGTCCTGAGCCTTTAATCTACTGATTAAATATACTTAATAGAAAGAATTTCGTATTCTATATCACCAACCGGAGCCTTCACCATCACCACATCTTCAACTTCCTTGCCAATCAAGGCTCTGGCGATGGGTGAGCTGACTGAAATCCGGCCTTCTTTAATGTCCGCTTCATCAACACCCACTATTTGATAAGTAACCACCTTATCTGTAACTATATCTTCAATTTCGACTGTCGCACCAAAAACCACCCTACCTCGGGCATCAACAGTAGTTACATCGATAATCTGGGCATTAGATAACTTTCCTTCAATATCTGATATGCGTCCTTCAGAAAAACTTTGCTGTTCCTTGGCCGCATGATATTCGGCATTTTCTTTTAAATCACCATGCGCCCTGGCTTCTGAAATTGCCGTAATTATTCTGGGCCTGGTCACATTTTTTAACTCATCCAGCTCCGCTTGCAATTTATTTGCACCATTGACGGTAAGAGGTATCTTATCCATTTTTAAGCTCCAAATCGTTTGATCCTTTTTGCCAAACTAATATAACGATAAAGGCTGACTACTACTGCCAGCCTTTTTTTAAATTTGTCATTATTCACCGCTGCTTTAACGCTTATCCGCTGAATTATACAATTTTCTATACCCTAGTGAACTAGGCTACGTCCTACAATGACTTTAAACTATTATGTAAATCTTGTAAGCAATTAACATTCCCAGCATCCAGCTCACCTAAAGCATAACACGCCGCTTTTGCCCCGGCCATCGTGGTGTAATACGCAACATGGTGCTGCAATGCCTCCCGGCGCATGGTAAATGAATCATCAATTGATTTCACACCTTCTGTGGTATTAATAATTAACTGGATCTGATCATTCTTAATCATATCAACGGTATTCGGCCGCCCTTCATTCACCTTATAAACCACTTCACACTCAACACCGGCATCTTTCAATATCTTTGCGGTTCCTTTGGTGGCGACTATCTGGTAATCTTTTTCTATCAGCATTTTAGCAATTTCAGGGGCTTTGCCTTTATCTGCTTCACGGACACTGATTAAAACCTTACCCGAAAGACTTAAATCTACACCCGCTGCCCGTTGTGCTTTTGCAAAAGCCTCGCCAAAGGTTTTACCTACCCCCATGACTTCCCCTGTGGATTTCATTTCAGGACCTAACAAAGGATCAACGCCCGGAAATTTCACAAAAGGAAACACCGCTTCTTTTACCGAATAATAGCCAGGAATAACTTCTTGTGTACAGCCCTGTTCTTTCAAAGAAATGCCCGCCATACAGAGCGCCGCAATTTTAGCCAGAGGGTACCCCGTTGCTTTAGAAACAAAAGGCACGGTTCTTGAAGCCCTGGGATTTACTTCCAGCACGTAAATCGTCTCACCTTGAATCGCAAATTGAATATTCATTAGCCCTCTAACCCCAATAGCTTCTGCCATTTTGGCAACCTGCTCTCTAAGCTGATCCTGAAGGTATTTTGGTAAATCATAAGGTGGAATAGAACAGGCGGAGTCACCTGAATGCACACCGGCTTGCTCAATATGCTCCATTAAACCGCCAATTAATAGGGTTTCGCCATCATAGATAGCATCAACATCCATTTCTACCGCATCGTCAAGAAAACGATCCAGTAGTACCGGTGAATCATTGGAAACAGTCACAGCTTCTTTCATATAACGCCGTAAGCTATCCTCATTGATAACAATTTCCATGGCCCGCCCGCCCAAGACATAAGAGGGTCTTACCACTAAAGGGTAACCCAGTTCTTTCGCTTGCACTACCGCTTGATCTACGGATCTTGCCGTGGCATTAGGCGGTTGCTTTAGATTTAAACGTTCCAATAATTTCTGAAAGCGCTCTCTATCTTCTGCCAGATCAATAGAGTCTGGAGAGGTACCTATAATCGGCGCACCCGCAGCCTCCAGGGCTCTAGCAAGTTTCAATGGTGTTTGCCCACCATATTGAACAATAACGCCTTTGGGTTTCTCCAGATGAATAATCTCAAGCACATCTTCCAGAGTTAAAGATTCAAAATATAAACGATCAGAGGTATCAAAATCAGTAGACACTGTCTCAGGGTTACAATTGATCATAATGGTTTCAAAACCATTTTCTCGTAACGCCAGCGCTGCATGCACACAGCAATAATCGAACTCAATCCCTTGCCCAATTCTATTCGGACCACCGCCTAAGATAATAATTTTATCCTTATCTGATACATTGGCTTCACACTCTTCTTCATAGCTAGAGTATAAATAGGCAGTATCCGATGAAAATTCAGCCGCACATGAATCTATGCGCTTATAAACAGGTCGAATATTCTGTTTATGTCGTACATTTCTAACTTCTGACTCTTTAGTTTCTAATAACTTGGCCAGGCGCTGATCTGAAAAACCTTTGCGTTTTAAACGAAATAACTCACCTTCGGCTAAAGTGGCTAAGGTTTTCGTCGCCAAGGATTGCTCGGTCTCTACCAAATCAGCAATTTGCGCCAGAAACCAAGGGTCAATTCGACTCGCCTCATGAATTTCATCAAAACTCAAACCACTCCGAAAGGCATCTGCCACATACCACAACCGCTCAGGGCCTGGGTGACGTAATTCTCTCTGAATGCGGTCCTGTATATTATCCTGCTCCAGATCGACAATTTCATCCAGTCCACAAAAGCCAACTTCCAAGCCTCTCAAGGCCTTTTGTAAGGACTCCTGAAAAGTGCGTCCAATAGCCATTACCTCGCCTACTGACTTCATTTGCGTCGTTAAACGATCATCCGCTTGGGGGAATTTTTCGAAGGTAAACCGAGGAACTTTCGTCACCACGTAGTCTATGGTGGGCTCAAATGATGCCGGCGTTGCTCCGCCGGTAATTTCATTCTTTAATTCATCCAGGGTGTAACCCACTGCTAATTTGGCCGCCACCCTGGCAATCGGGAAACCGGTCGCTTTAGAAGCCAGTGCGGAGGATCGTGAAACGCGAGGATTCATTTCGATGACCACCATTCGTCCATCGTCAGGATTAATTGCAACCTGTACATTTGACCCCCCCGTATCCACCCCAATTTCACGTAAAACGGCTACCGATACATTTCGTAAAATCTGGTATTCCTTATCCGTTAATGTTTGTGCAGGCGCAACGGTAATTGAGTCACCGGTATGTACTCCCATCGGGTCAAGGTTTTCGATCGAACAGACAATAATACAATTATCGTTCGTATCGCGGACCACTTCCATTTCGTATTCTTTCCAGCCTAATACGGATTCTTCAACCAATAATTCATTCGTGGGAGACAAATACAAGCCGCGTTCACAAATCTCGATAAACTCTTCTTTATTGTATGCAATCCCCCCGCCACTGCCACCCATAGTAAACGAAGGACGAATAACCGTTGGATAGCCTACTTCTGCCTGTGCTAAAAAAGCTTCCTCCATGTTATGTGCTGTTTTGGAGCGTGCCACTTCAAAGCCCAATCTACCCATGGCTTGGTTGAACAATTCCCGGTCTTCCGCCATATTAATGGCTTCTTTGCTGGCACCAATCATTTCGACATTGTACTTTGCCAAAACACCATGAGCATCAAGGTCCAAAGCACAATTTAATGCCGTTTGTCCGCCCATTGTGGGTAAAACAGCATCGGGACGTTCTTTCTCTATAATCTTTTCAACAGTTTGCCAATCAATGGGCTCAATATAAATGACATCCGCCATATCAGGGTCAGTCATAATCGTTGCTGGATTTGAATTAACCAGAATAACGCGATAACCTTCTTCTCTTAATGCTTTACATGCCTGAGTTCCTGAATAGTCAAACTCACAGGCTTGACCGATGACGATAGGGCCAGCACCTAATAATAAAATCGATTTTATGTCGGTTCTTTTTGGCATTTTTGTTAGATCACTCTGAATTATTTGTTAGCTAAATGGTAGTTTTTCTGTATACAAAGAAAGCATCTTCAGCCGAATCCTATCAGACACAGGCAAGAGCTATGATTTGCTCTTCCCTGTTCTGCTTGACGCTGGGCGAATTTTTCTATCTACACCTTATGGGCATCCATCATTTCGATGAATTGATCAAATAATGACTCTACATCATGTGGCCCTGGACTTGCTTCCGGATGTCCCTGAAATCCAATCGCAGGACAATCTGTACGCTCTATACCCTGTAAACTGCCATCGAACAACGAATGGTAGGTGGCTTTAATATTATCAGGCAAGCTACTGTCATCCACAGAAAAACCGTGGTTTTGACTACTGATCATGACTCGGCCTGTGGCTTTTTCCTGCACAGGATGGTTGGCACCATGATGCCCGAATTTCATTTTTTGAGTTTTAGCACCACTTGCCAAGGCTAATAACTGATGCCCTAAACAGATGCCAAAAGTTGGAATTTTTTGTTCTAAAATGGTTTTAATGGCTGCAATCGCATAGGTACAAGGTTCAGGATCACCTGGCCCATTAGAAAGAAACACCCCATCAGGATTCATCGCCAACACTTGTTCTGCAGTTGTCGTTGCCGGCACCACAGTGACTCTACAGCCTCTATTGGCCAACAAGCGCAGAATGTTGCGTTTTATCCCAAAATCATAAGCCACAACATGTTTACTTAAATTGCTTGCTTCAGTATATCCGGTCGTTAAAGACCAGATGTCCTCGGTCCATTCATAGGCTTTGGCAACCGTCACTTCTTTGGCCAAGTCCATGCCTTTTAAGCCGGAAAACTCATTTATTGCAGCCTTAGCCAGCACCAGGTCTATGTTGTCACCGGCAACAATAACGCCCCGCTGGGCACCCTTATCCCTTAAAACTCGGGTCAATTTACGCGTATCAATTTCTGCAATGGCAACAACATTATGATCTATTAAATACTGTTGTAAGGTTTTCTCACTTCGCCAATTACTCAGTAAAACCGGCAAATCACGAATCACAAGTCCACTGGCAAATACCTTATCTGATTCATCATCTTCACGAGTTGTTCCCACATTACCAATATGCGGATAAGTCAAAGTCACTATTTGACGCGCATACGAAGGATCGCTCAAAATCTCCTGATATCCAGTTAACGAGGTATTAAAAACAACTTCACCTACCGATGAACCCTCTATGCCTATCGACACACCATTAAATATGGTTCCATCTTCCAACAAAAGCAAAGCAGGTTTACTCAAAATTAGTCACCTTAAATATAAAAAACGGGATAAGCCTGAAGACTCACCCCGCTATGAAAAAAATAGACTCAATTCTACGGAATTATGAAAAAAAATTCACTACTAATTTAAGCAAACAGGGTTTGATAACTATTTCGTAGCTCTATAAAACGTTAAAGAAAAACTATACTTTATGATAAATATCCGCACCTTCCTCACGGAACTGTTTGGACTTCTCTTCCATTCCTTGTTTTAAAGCCTGTTCGTCTTTTATACCTTTCTCTTTGGCATAGTTTCTGACATCTTGCGATATTTTCATTGAGCAGAAATGAGGCCCACACATCGAACAGAAATGCGCCACTTTTGCCGAATCTTTCGGTAAGGTTTCATCATGAAATGAGCGTGCTTTTTCTGGGTCCAGAGCAATATTGAACTGATCTTCCCAACGAAATTCAAATCTTGCCTTAGACATCGCATTGTCCCGAGCTTGAGCACCCGGATGTCCCTTCGCCAAATCGGCCGCGTGAGCTGCGATTTTATAGGTCACTATGCCCTCGCGCACATCTTCTTTATTCGGCAATCCCAAATGCTCTTTTTGGGTCACATAACAAAGCATGGCACAACCATACCAACCAATGTTTGCCGCACCAATCGCCGAGGTAATATGGTCATAACCGGGAGCAATATCCGTTGTCAAAGGTCCTAAAGTGTAAAAAGGCGCTTCATGACAATCCTCCAACTGCTTATCCATATTGATTTTCACCATGTGCAATGGCACATGGCCCGGGCCTTCAATCATGGTTTGAACATCATGTTCCCAGGCAATCTTAGTCAACTCACCCAAGGTTTCTAATTCTGCAAATTGCGCTTCGTCATTGGCATCATAGATTGAACCAGGACGCAAACCATCACCCAATGAAAAAGAAACATCATAGGCTTTCATGATTTCACAGATATCTTCAAAATGCGTGTACAAAAAGCTTTCTGTGTGATGAGCCAAACACCATTTGGCCATAATGGAGCCGCCACGAGAAACAATACCGGTCATTCTTTTTGCCGTCATCGGCACGTGATGCAGGCGCACACCGGCATGAATGGTAAAATAATCCACCCCTTGCTCTGCCTGTTCAATCAGCGTATCCCGAAATATTTCCCAAGTTAAATCTTCTGCTTTGCCGTCGACTTTTTCCAGCGCTTGGTAAATAGGCACCGTACCAATAGGCACCGGTGAATTACGAAGAATCCATTCGCGTGTTTCGTGAATATTCTTACCGGTCGAGAGATCCATAATGGTATCACCGCCCCAACGTATACCCCATAGCATTTTTTCGACTTCTTCTTCAATAGAAGATGTCACTGCTGAGTTCCCCAGATTACCATTGATTTTAACCAGAAAGTTACGACCAATAATCATCGGCTCTATTTCAGGATGGTTGATATTGGCAGGAATAATGGCACGCCCTCTGGCTACCTCATCACGCACGAATTCAGGGGTTATGGTTTCCGGAATCTCTGCGCCAAAGCGTTCCCCCGGATGTTGGCCCTTATATAGCTCTCGCATTTCTGCCATATTCTGATTTTCACGGATAGCAATATATTCCATCTCAGGCGTAATAATACCTTGCCGTGCATAATGCATTTGACTGACATTCTTCCCCGCAATCGCTTTACGGGGTTTGCGAATATGACCAAAACGCATGTTCTCCGTAGTTTCGTCCTGCAAACGCTCAAGACCATAGTCGGAACTTGGACCACTCAGCAGTTCTGTATCATTTCTTTCATTTATCCATGCATCTCTTATGCCCGACAGACCTGCATGCAGATCTATTTTAACATTGGGATCGGTATAAACCCCCGAAGTATCGTAAACAAATAACGGCCCATTCTTTTCTTCAGAACCAAAATGTACGGGGGTATCAGACAAGGTGATTTTCCGCATAGGCACCTGAATATCAGGTCGACTACCTTCTATATAAATTTTTTCAGATGAGGGATAGGAATCAATTTTGACACTATTGGTGTCGGTATTAGTAATTTCTTTACGTACAGCACTCATACTTAGCTCCACTATAATTTAAGTCAAGCACAGGGAAATCTTTGCTTTCCTACGCCAGTTTTAACCGGATTCAGGTTCAAAGGGTTTTTTCTCAGCATAAAGAACAATAGCTTTGTCCACATACTTTATGCACCCCCAGCTTTTTCGATAATCCCCTAAAGTAGAGGAAAACGGATAAAATTGCAAGCCTAATACACCTCTGCTACTGCTGCATCTTCACTTAATCACTTGCAACACTACACAACACAACACAACACAACACTTTTACCAATTACCAAGGTAAAACCATGCAACCCATCCACCTCGAAAATGGCAACACCCAGTTACATTCTTATAAAATGCTGTAATGAAGGACTGGTTTTTGACATAATGACATCCTTTATCAATTTGTTTTGGAAAATACAATGGCCAATCCACAGTTGCAGAGCACTTCACTATTGAATAGTAATATGTTTAAAGCGCTATCTGCCTTTACCTTTATTTTATTAGTCATTTACTTAGTTTCATTCTTCATCATGCCAAATTCCGGCAACCCTATCATTATTGTTGCTGCAGCCTTTGGCGCTTATATGGCGCTGAATATTGGAGCCAATGATGTGGCAAATAATGTAGGTCCAGCTGTGGGCTCGAAAGCTTTGTCCTTAACGGGTGCCATAGTGATAGCCGTGATTTTTGAAGCGGCGGGTGCTTTGCTTGCCGGAGGCGATGTGGTGAGCACCATCAAAAAAGACATTATTGACCCCAGCCTTATTGCTGACTCCAACACCTTTATCTGGATAATGATGGCTGCATTACTGGCCGCCGCAATCTGGTTGAATATTGCCACCGCTTTAAATGCCCCCGTTTCCACCACACACTCGATTGTCGGCGGTGTTTTGGGTGCAGGTATAGCTGCCGGAGGCTTAGGAATCGCCAACTGGCCCATGTTTGGTAAAATTGCCGCTAGCTGGGTGATTTCACCCTTGCTTGGCGGGGTCGTTGCAGCTTCTTTTCTATACCTGATAAAACGCACCATTACCTATAAAGAAGATAAAATTGCGGCAGCAAGACGAATTGTACCGATTCTCATCAGCTTGATGACATGGGTCTTTTCTACATACATTATTTTGAAAGGCCTGAAAAAACTATGGAAACTTGATATTTATTTAGCAGGAGGCATTGGCTTGTTTCTTGCAATTATTGTTTTTTTCATTGTCTCCGCCAGTATAAAACGAACAGCCAATCAATTAAAAAATTCAAAATCAGGCGTTAATCGTTTATTTACCATACCCCTTATTTGTTCTGCCGCTTTATTATGTTTTGCGCATGGTGCCAATGATGTAGCTAACGCCATCGGGCCGCTTGCTGCCATCAACGATGCCGTGCTAAGTGCAGGCATTGCCACTAAAGCATCAATTCCTTTATGGGTTATGCTGGTAGGTGCCGTTGGCATTTCCACCGGTTTAGCGCTGTATGGCCCTAAACTGATCCGTACGGTAGGATCTGAAATAACAGGACTGACTAAAATACGCGCTTTTTGTGTCGCCATGGCTGCCGCCATAACCGTGATTATTGCAAGTCAGCTTGGACTCCCAGTCAGTTCTACTCATACCGCAGTAGGTGCCATTTTTGGCGTCGGTTTTCTGCGCGAATACCTTAAACACAGTAACGCTAAAAGAATTGTACAGATTCGAGAGCACCACAAACATCAAAACCCAGAA
>Ga0310122_10002602_pt1 | contig 11498 bp, 11 predicted proteins | sample CB6_Bottom_1051__FD_203503 | JGI IMG/M metagenome (GOLD analysis project Ga0310122, IMG submission 203503) | Marine microbial communities from Western Arctic Ocean, Canada - CB6_Bottom_1051 | ecosystem: Environmental > Aquatic > Marine > Oceanic | place: Canada: Western Arctic Ocean | collected...
ATTCTCGTCCTGGGAGAAGGTCAGGGCGCAGAACTGCTTCGTCTGGTCTGGATCGGGGCCGGTCTCGGCGTTGCGCAATCAATCCTCTGGCCGACGGCGCCGAAGCCGTTGGTGGCGCTGCTCTGTGTGGCGCTCGGCTGGGGCGCGGTCTGGGCGTGGACACCGCTGTCCAGTTCGCTGAGCGCGCAGGTCCTGCTCTTCATCGTGATCGGCGGCGTTCTCTACACGCTCGGAGCCATCGCCTACGCGCTGCGTCGGCCAGATCCCTGGCCCGACGTCTTCGGCTATCACGAGATCTTTCACGCTCTCGTATTGGGCGCGTCGATTCTGCATTTCTCGGCCGTCACCCAGATCGTTTTCGAATTCGGCGTGGCGGCGGGGCCGTCCGTTTAGGAAGCGGGGGGATGCGGACGTAAGGCGCTTTCAAGGGCTTCCGTGTGTTCGAAACCTAGAAACCTGGTTGTAGAAGGCCAAGCATGAGCCCCGAGCGAAGGCCGGCCCGCCGAAATCTCGTCGCCGATACAGCGGCGATACATGCCTCCATCTGCGACCATTTTTGGACAGCGACTCAGGCGGTCGATTCGGTGTACTCACAATAGAGAGGATTCGATGCTCGAAGCAGCTACCGACTATCGCGTATATGGCGGTCCCATTAGCCTCTTCACTCGGAAACTAGAAAGCGCATTGCGTTTCTACGGCGCTCCCCACTCGCTCGTGCGCAAGGAGGTATTAGGCGAGGACGAGGTTGCGGCGCGCGCAGGCACGCGACAGATCCCGGTCCTCGAAACGCCCGAAGGCTGGATGATCGCGGATACGACGCCGCTACTGGACCTGCTCGACGGGCGTTTTCCGGCGCGGCGACTCTTTCCGGAGGGTCCGCTCGGCGTGATGGTCCACGTCATCGAGGAGATTCTCGACGAGTGGCTCGCACGGACGATGGTCCATTATCGCTGGCACTACCCCGAGAACACGCGTCACGTCGTGGCCATCCTACTAGGCCGCGACGTTACGATCGAAGAAGCCCGTGAGCACCCCCTCGCGCAGTGGGGACCACGTGCCTGCCGCGCGACCGGGACTGAAAGCAGCCATCAGCAAAGCGAGGTCGAGCGCGAATATCTGGCGATGCTCGACGCACTGGAAACTCAGCTCGCGCAGACCCCCTACGCGCTGGGCGATCGACCGACCGCGGTGGATTGCATCCTTCTCGGTGGCCTCCGCGCACACACCAATGCGGATCCCCTCCCGGACCTTTCCGCCTTTCCCCGGGTTCTTGCTTGGGACGCGGAGCGAGCGGATGCCTGGAACGGCGGCGGAGAGTGGGATTCGTTCCCAAGCGGCAATCCATTCGCCGACCACGTCTTGACTCTCGGTGCGGAATGCTATTCCGCCTTCGTGCTCGGCAACGCGCGTGCTCTTGAAGCCGGCGAAAAGGCGTTCGTCATCTCCACGTATGGCGAGGAGGTGAGCTACCTGACCCGGCCCTATCCCGAACGCTCACGAAAAATGGTGCAGACAAGAATTCGCGACCGACTTGATGCCGCCGAACGAAAGCAGGTTGTCGACTGGCTGGAAAGCCGCGGTCTCGCCGAGTGTTTCGCGCCCTGAGGACCTTTCGGGCAGCTCACGCGCCCCGGGCAGGACTCGAACCTGCGACACACGGTTCAGGAAGCAGGCGGGGGTGCCCAGCCCTTGTCGTAGTCTGCGACGATTCCCGGTCCCTTGATTCGCAGATGCTGGATCTTCCACTCTCCGTCGACCTTTCGATAGTCTTCGTGGTACCGGGCAGACATCCATTTGGCTTGATTTCCTTCGTAGTAGGTGAACATGCCGAAGAAATACCATTTGGCTTGAGCCTGCTCGCCGGCGACTTCGATGATCGGGTTCATCACCATATGCTGTGAGAAGCTGATCGCTTTCTGAAAGCCTTCGAAGAGCTTGCGAATTTCTGGGTGGCCCTGCGCTCGGCCGATTCCACGACCTTCCCAGATCGCGTCGTCGGCAAAGATCGTGGTGATCTGATCGGGGTTGTGATCGTCGTCGCAGATTTCGCAGTAGCGAGCCTTGAGCTGTTTGATGGCTTCGAGATCTTCGAGTCGAGTCATTCGTTCTTCGAGTTCACTTGTTCCGGCGCTCGTCGTGTTGGCCATTGTCTGCAACCCCTTTTCTAGAGCCGGCGAATTTCGTTGGCAGCGCCGGTGCTGCCCTTGGTCACCCCGGAGACCTTGCTGTTTCGCGCCGAAGTGCGCGGAAATCTCTTCGAAAGATCGGGTCCGGCAGCCGTGAGCCCACCATCCACGACCAGTTTTTCTCCCGTCACGAACCGCGAGTCATCACTGGCAAAGAACAATGCGGCGCCGGCGATATGCTCGCCTTCGCCGAACTCCGGCCAGGGTTGTGACTTGGCGAATTGCTTGCGCGTGCCGTCCGGGTCGCCGGCTTCCGCAAGCGGTGTCGCGATGAAGCCGGGACAGATGGCGTTCACGCGAATGTGGTCGGGGGCCAATTCGACCGCCGCGGACATGCTGAGGTTGATGACGGCCGCCTTGGCAGCAGAGTAGACGAGCGGCCCGCCGTCACCGCTCAGTCCGGCAATCGACGCCGTGTTGATGATGGATCCGCCCGTGCCCTGTTTTCTCAGAATCCTCGCGGCATGTTTGATTCCGAGGAACACGCCTTTGGCCATGACATCGAAGGTGTAATCCCAGTGCTCGACCGAAGTCTCGGTCAGCGGACCGATGGCGCCGCCGACTCCGGCATTGTTGAAGAGAACGTCGAGGCGACCGAAGCGGCCCACGGCGTCGTCCAACATGGCGACCACGTCTTCTTCCTGGGCCACGTCGGTTCGAACGAACGACACCCTGCCGTCAAAACCGAGACCCTCGGCCTCTTTGACGGCCGCCTGGCCGGTCTCGGTGTTGTAGTCCGCGACGACGACGCGAGCACCCTCGTTCAGGAAGCGCATCACGGTCGCCAGGCCCATTCCGCTAGCGCCCCCCGTGATGACGGCGACTTTGTTTTCCAACCTCATTCAGCTCTCCGATCGACTTCTTCGCGGATGGCTAACTCTCGCCGGTCTGCGGTCGCATGTCCGCCGCCTCGATTCCGGCAACCACGGTCGGCTTTTTCATCGCATCCCGGCGGAAGGGTTCGCCGAGTTCCTGGTTGAGCAGAACCTCGATGAAGGTCGTTATGCCATTCACTTGTCCCTTGCAGGCGATCTTGAGCGCCTCCGTCATTTCCGCCTGGGTCCGGACCGTCACGCCAGCGAGGCCGCAGCCGTCCGCGATGCGCGCGAAGCTCACATGGGGATCGAGTTCGGTCCCGACGAAGTTGTCGTCGTACCAGAGCGTCGTATTGCGCTTCTCGGCTCCCCATTGATAGTTGCGAAAGACGATCATCGTGATCGCGGGCCAATTCTCACGCCCGATGGAACTCATCTCGCTCATCGAGATTCCGAAGGCGCCATCGCCTGCGAATCCGATGACGGGAACGTCGGGGCAGCCCACTTTGGCGCCGACGATCGCCGGGAAGCCATAACCGCAGGGCCCGAAGAGTCCGGGGGCCAGATATTTCCGACCTTCCTCGAAGGATGGGTAGGCGTTGCCGATCGCGCAGTTGTTTCCGATGTCGGAAGAGATGATCGCGTCGCTGGGCAGCGCCTCCATGATCGCTCGCCAGGCCTGTCGCGGCGACATGCGGTCCGCATCCCGATCGCGCGCGCGCGCGTTCCAGGTCGTGCCGGGGTCATCGTCCTCATGATCCATGGCGGCGAGCGTCTTCTGCCATTCGGCCTTGGTCTTTTGGATTCGCTCTTCGCGATCCTGGCGACCGATGTCTCCGGCATTCGCGGCGAGTCGTTCGAGGATCTGTTCGGCGACCTGTTTGGCATCGCCCTCGATGCCGACGGCGACCGTCTTGGTGAGCCCGATGCGGTCGGCATTGATATCGACCTGAATGATCTTCGCCTCCGTCGGCCAATAGTCGATGCCGTAGCCGGGTAGCGTCGAGAAGGGATTCAGTCGCGTGCCGAGGGCCAGCACCACGTCGGCCTGGGCGATCAATTCCATCGCCGCCTTCGATCCGTTGTAACCGAGCGGTCCGCAGCCGAGCGGGTGACTGCCGGGAAACGCATCGTTGTGTTGGTAGTTGCAGCAGACGGGAGCGGACAGCCGTTCCGCAAGTTCTTTCGACGCGGGAATGCCGTCGGCGAGAATGACACCCGCACCATTGAGGATCACGGGGAAGCGCGCCTCGGAGAGCAGGGCGGCCGCCTCGGTGATCGCTCGTTTGCCACCCGCCGGTCGTTCGAAGCGGACCATCTGTGGCAATTCGATGTCGATGATCTGGGTCCACATGTCGCGTGGCAGGTTGATCTGTGCCGGCGCCGAACTACGCCAAGCCTTCAAGATGACTCGGTTCAGCACTTCGGCAATTCGCGAGGGGTCGCGTACTTCTTCTTGATAACAAACCATGTCGCGGAACATCGCCATCTGTTCGACTTCCTGGAAGCCGCCCTGACCAATCGTCTTGTTGGCCGCCTGGGGCGTGACCAACAACATCGGGGTGTGGTTCCAATAGGCGGTCTTCATCGCAGTGACGAATCCTGTGACGCCAGGTCCGTTCTGCGCGATGGCCATGCCCATCTTGCCGCTCGCGCGGGTGTAGCCGTCGCAGATATATCCGCCGTTCGTTTCGTGGGCGACATCCCAGAACGTGATACCCGCTTTCGGGAAGAGATCGGAGATCGGCATGAAGGCCGATCCAATGATGCCGAAGGAGTGTTCGATCCCGTGCATCTGCAGGACCTTCACGAAGGCCTCTTCCGTTGTCATCTTCATGGCTTGTTCTCCTCGGGATCGGGAACCAGGCCGAGCGTCCCAGAAACGAATTGTTATGCCGGGTTTCGCCAGCCGGTCGCCTCGATCGGCTCTGCTCGCTGGATTCTAGCGTCAGCCCTCGTCCTCGGGTCCCCACTCGTCAAATTCTGCCGCCCCCGGCGAGATAGAGTCCCAGCTTGCGAGCGAGCCGACGAAAATATGCTGGGCGATGCGGGTTCCCGGGTCGTCGTCGAGGCAGCCCGCCGGGATGAACCAGAGCTTCCCGTTGTCATGCAGGTGTGGCGCGGGGGCGCCGCAGGTGGGGCAGAAGCTCGATGACCAGCCGCTGGGCCGTTCGAATCGTCGGATCGTCTGCTCGCCGCAGACCCATTTCAGGCTCTTGTGGGCCGTGGCCAGCATCGCGATCGCACCGGCTCCCGTCGCCTTGCGACAAATCGAACAATGGCAGCGATGCAGGTCGCTGACCCGTCCGTTGATTTCGAACTGGAACCCTCCGCACAGACAACTGCCCCGGATCATGGCGTCTCCTCGCGGCGAGCATCCATCGCCGCACTTTGTTTCACGTGTCGTTCTCGCAGGCCGTGGCCCACCGTGGATCGCGCCTTCAATCCCTGGGTGTTAGGCGGTAGACGAGGCTGAAGTCATCGACGGTCGCCGGGCGACCAAAGATGGCGTCGAGATGCTCATGATATTTCTTCGAGTACGCCGCCGCGACACTCTCCAATTCCTTCCGGTCACTGACTCGTTCCGCTCGAAGCGCAAAGGCGTCGTCACCGATTCTCACTGTCACATCGGGGCGCTTGGCGACCCTCTGGGTCCAGCCCGACGCCGGACCTCCCCAGACGTAGAGTGCCTTCGGAAATCCCACGCCCCAGATCGTGACGACGCGCGGAAGCATCGCGCCCTGCGCGGCGAGCGTGATCTCGTCGTGTTCGGCGACGAATTCGAAATTCGTGGGCGCGGGGGCCCGAGAGCCGCCGAGCCTGAGTCCGGGCGTTTCGTTTCGGGGCAGACAACCTGCGAGGAAGAGGGCGGAGGACGTGACGACGACCATCAAGAGAGAAGTGATTTTCATACAGAAACGATAGCGATCGGAGCGAAGCCGGGCAGTGGTTGGCATACGCACGAGTCTGGACCGTCGACGGGCTCAGCGCAGGGCGCGCTCTTCGAGAAGCGATCTCGTCTGCTTCGAAATCGGTGCGTTCAAGATGGCGGTTACGAGGTCGATCAAGTGGCTGGCGAAGAGTCGATCGTCTTTGCGTCTCGGGCTCTCGGCGCGTCGCGCCAGCTCGACGAACATGATGCGCCGCGCGGTGAAGCGGCTGTGGAGTGGGTCGACGGCGAGCGCGGACATCAAGGGCTCGACCCGAGCGCGCCAGCGATGGAGACTACTCGACTCATCGTCGATGGCGATCGGGTCGACGCGGACGCCATGGCTATTGATCAGCTGCGCGACGATGCGCAAATAGCTCCGTCCGCCGTCGCGATCGGCCAGCCTTTGCGCGGCGGGTAGCACGAGCGCGGTCGAGAGTTGGTGGAGATCGCAGGGGCCATTTTTCTCGATCTCGTCGAGTAGCGCGTGGCGGCTCGCCTCGACGGCGACTTCATGTTTAGCGAGAATCGCGCGAAGCAGTCCCGGACGGTCCTCGAAGTGATATTGCAGGGCGGAAGCGTTTCGTTGGTCCGCCTCGCGGTTGATCTCGCGAAGCGAGACCGCCTCAACGCCTCGCTCGGCGAAGAGTCGTTCGGCTGCGCGGATGAGCTGAGCGCGGGTTTCGTCGGCATTTCGGGGCATTCGGGTCTCCGTCGCTCGCAGAGCTTGCAGCCCAGCGACGGAAGGTTATCATGCAGTTGCATTAAAACAAATTCGACGCTGCGCGGGTTCCTTGAATTTGCGGTACAAGACGATGCGCAACGGACCACAACCCGAATCGATCCACCGAAGAGGAGAATGCCATGGCCGGTCTCGAGAACACGGACGAGATGTTCGACCTGCGGATGTCGGAGGGTGCCAAGCCACTCTTCGAAAAGGTCAAGACCTTCATCAAGCAAGAGGTCGAGCCGATCACGCGCGAATTCCATCAGCTGGGCGAGAACCGCGAGGAACGATGGTCCTGGGCGCCCGGACAGCTCGAGTTGCTCGACGGCGTCAAGGCGAAGGCCAAGGCGATGGACCTGTGGAATTTCTTCCTGCCCGATTCCGAGACCGGGGAAGGGCTCTCGAATCTCGACTACGCCTATATCGCCTCCGAGCTCGGGAAGAACCGACTCGCATCGGAGTGCCTCAACTGTTCTGCCCCCGATACCGGAAACATGGAAGTCCTCGAGCGCGTGGGTACGCCCGAGCAGAAGGAAAAGTGGCTCAAGCCCCTGCTGAACGGCGAGATTCGATCCGCCTACGCGATGACTGAACCGGACATCGCTTCCTCGGATGCGAAGAACATCGCGTGTCAGGCTCGGCTCGAGGGCGACGAGTGGGTGATCAACGGCGAGAAGTACTACATCTCGGGCGCCGGCGACCCGCGCTGCAAGATCATGATCACGATGGTGCAGACGGATCCGGACGGTCCGCCGCATACGCGCCAATCGCAGATTCTGGTTCCCACGGACGCACCTGGATTCGAAGTTCTGGGTCCGATGCACGTGTTCGGAAAGGACGATGCGCCGCACGGACACATGCATCTGCGCTTCGACAACTGTCGCGTTCCCAAGGACAACATCCTGCTCGGTGTGGGGCGCGGCTTCGAGATCTCGCAGGTCCGACTCGGTCCTGGCCGCATTCATCATTGCATGCGTTCGATCGGTGCGGCGGAGAAGGCGATCGAACTGATGTCGAAGCGTGGGATTTCGCGTAAGGCCTTCGGTAAGCCGATCGCGCAGGTCGGAGGCAATGTCCAGATGATCGCCCAGGCGCGCATCGAGATCGAAGCCATGCGCATGATGGTGCTGAAAGCCGCCAAGGCGATGGATGTGCTGGGCAACTCCGAAGCACGCGTCTGGGTCAGTGCCGTGAAGGCGATGGTGCCCGAGCGGGTCTGCAAGATCATTGATCAGGCGATCCAGATCCACGGTGCGACCGGGGTGTCGCAGTGGACGCCGCTGGCCGACATGTATACGAGCCAGCGAACGTTGCGGCTAGCGGATGGTCCCGACGAGGTTCATTGGTTCGTCGTCGGTCGGGCCGAGATCGCGCGCTGGTCCGAAGACGGCGCGATGGACTACAACCCGAAAGAGGAATACATCAGCCAGCCCGTCTTCAGCGGGCCCTGATCGAGTCGCGACTCGACTCCGCTCGCGTCCGTATCTGGACGCGAGCGAATCAGCCGACGCCCCGCGCCGGCCGCGAGAGCGACCAGCATGAAGAGGGCTCCCGGCGATAGACCCGGCACGGGAGACGGAGTCGGCCCGGGAGAAATGAATTCGTAGAAGTCGACCGGACGGTTCCAGGAGTAGGTCGGCGTCGACGAGTAGTACGGATACTTTTCATAGAGACTTCCGATTTCCTTCTCGACGTCGGCGTCGTAATCGAAGGTCACGACGAGACCATCGGTAAAGGTCACCTCGAATGAATAGCCCGAGAGGTAGGGGTGGAGGCTGTCCGTATCGATTGCGATTGCGGGCGAGTGTGCAGCGGCTCTGCCGGGAGCCAAGCCGATACCGGCCGGGGCTTCGACCAGTCCGTCGATCGACCAGACGTATCGCGAAAAGGGAATCGTGGGTGGCGGCGTTTGGCAATCCACCATACAGATCGGGACACAATTTTCGACACAGATGAAGTCGCCGTCAACGCTCTCGAGGTCCATATCCGTGTTCTCGAGTCTCGACGCAGGATTCAGCGAGTTGATGATCCGAACCGCCCGGACCGGCATTCCGCCTGGGTCGCCAATATTCTTGATGCGAATTCTGAATTGTTGCCACGAGTCCATGCGACTTCGTTCGATCCGCATCTCGAAAGCGTGATCACTGTCGACGTCGGGATGAAGGGTAGCCCCCAGGGTCGGCCGAGAGTTCAAGCGAGCGGTCGAGGCTCGTTTCTCGGCTCCTAATCCTAATCATCACGGCGGGTTGATACCCATCGCCTCTCATGTAGTTAGGCGTTTTGATGATTTGGGGACGAAAGTCGCCGACGATTTACGTTTTGCCGGTATCGCGACGGCACAGGATCACCCCCGGGCGGCGGTGCGAAGGATCTGCGGCCTGCCTGCATCGAGAAGACTCCCCAGTGCTGGCCTGCCGCGCTCGGGACCCGGATCCGCAGTGTGTATGATCTCGCCATGAATCCAACATTTCGTGAGTTCTTGACTGTCGTTTCATTGATCGTGTTCTGGGTGGGGATTGCCTCGTCGGCGCTCGCTGAGCGCAACGTCGTCCGTGAACAGAACGGGATTACCGTCGAAGAAGAATCCGTGGAAGGTCGCTCGTTGCCGATCTTGATCGGCACCATGACGATGGATGCCAGCGCCGAACAGATCGCTGCATGGGTCACCGCGGTTCACACCTATGTCGATTGGCAGCATAATTGTGAAGAGGCGCGCGTACTCATGCAGCCGGACGGGAGCCGCCTCACCTATAACCGGATCGCTTCCCCCTGGCCGGTCTCCGATCGAGATGTCGTGTTGCGACCCTCGCGCGAGAATCTCGAGAATGGCGGCATTCGCCTTGAGTTCCTCAGCACGGAGGATGCCAACTTCGACGTGCTAAGAGGCGTCGTGCGTATGCCGAGATTGATTGGGTCCTACGTTTTGACGCCGCGCTCGGAAGGCGGAACTCACGTCGTCTACACAGTCGACTCGGATCCCGGCGGTAGCCTTCCGGCGTGGCTCGTGAAGCAGGCGGGCAAAGATCTGCCCTACTTCACGCTCAAGAATCTTCAGGAGCGTGCGGAAGCGGGTCCCCCGCCCTCGACATGAATCGAGGGGAATCGAATCCCCCATCTCTTCCGATGCCGAGACACTGTCAATTGAAGCGCGACTCGAACGCGCTTCACTCCCGGTGGGCGAGGCGATCTACAGCCCGAGTTCCTCGCGCAAGAGCGCGGGCGTGTCCAGGTCGACGATCGCCTTGGTCGCGCGATCCATTGCGCGCAGGCCGACTTCGAGCGTTTGCATGCGACTTCCCGCTGCCGCGGTCGCGGTGGCCGCAATCCAGGAACACGTCGCGAGGCGTCGGTACTGTCGCCACGCCTCGTCGGAGGGGGCTGCCTTCCCGCCCCCGTCTTCGAGTCTCTTCAGGTATCGCGACACGAGTGCTGATTCGGTCGAGGCTCGCGTGGCGGATGGAACCGAGTTGCAGAGGTAGTAGCTGACGTCGCGCATTCCGGGCGCCCGACAGACGCAAGCCCAGTCGAGCAGACCGATCTCGTCACCGTCCAGAAATGTATTGCCGATATGGCTATCGCCGTGGGTCAGCGTACTCGGGCCCGAGTCGAGTAGGTCGCAGACCGCCTCGTTGTGTTGCAGATAGAGTTCCGCCAGGTCGTGAAACGGCGCGGGCATGCGTTCGCCGAATTGTCTCAGTCCCTCTTCGACGAGTTGCGGGCCGATGCTGGAGCGCATCGGCGCTTCGATCCAAGAGAGGTCGTCTTCGAAGCGTGAACTTTCCCAGAATTGACCGTGCAGCTTCGCGAGTGTGTCGATCATGGCCTCGGGAGTTGTCTGGGGGCCTCCGTCGCCGTGGCTGGGGAAAGAACAGCCGGCGCTCGAGAGATCTTCGAGGAGCATGAAATATCGACTCGGATCCGCATCCGACCAGGCCGACCAGATCGGACGGGGAATTCGAACGCAGACTTCCGAAGCGATCGCGTCGTAGAAGCGCGCTTCACGACGACCCATGTCGGTGAAGGCGACCATTTGGCGGGAGATCGGATCGGTCGGGGCGAGCTTTCCGAAAAGCGCGGACGGAGCGTCGCTTCCGGCCTGCCAATCCGCGACGAGCTGGACCCGCCCGGTGGTCCCGCTATGGGCGTCCAGAATCTTGAACGAATCGGCTTTGGACCCCGGATAGCGCTGGGAGACGGCCTGTGAGAGCCATTCGGCGGAGATGGATTCTAGCGAGTCGGGAATGGCGATGGGCTGCGGCAATCGGTTGCTCCTTCCAGGAGAATGCACACGAGTTGCGGGAATCGCAATTCATGTCGTCGGCGCCGCGCTCGCGACTCTTCCTGCGGCGCCGACCTTCAGGCGTAGGACGCGCGGACGATTCTCTTTCGGCCGACGTCGAGTCCCAACTCTTCCATTTCGATCTCCTCGAGTGAATCGTGAATTTCGTTTCTATAGAGGGAGATGCGCTAAAGGACGATTTGGATGCGAGCGCACCAAAATGATTGACCCCGGGTGCTGTCGGATGCCGAGGTCGTGGCGCAGAATCGATGTAACTGACTGAAATCGGGTCTCTTTTTAGTGTTCGGCGTTTACGCCTCGAATTGAAACTGGGCTTTGAATTTCTCGATGAAGGGGACGGAGTCCGTGGGTTGGGTCTCACTCAGGATGTCGTCGTCCCCGAACCGAAACCAGGCTTGAGCGCTCTTCGTCCAGATATGTCCGGCGGGTACGACCCCACTCGCGTCGTCGAAGGTGCCGGCTCGCAGGCTTAGAATTCCGTTCGATGGATCTTTTGCCCGTGAGCGATCCGACAGCCACAGCCGCCGCAGAACATTCCGTA
>Ga0310122_10002603_pt1 | contig 11497 bp, 8 predicted proteins | sample CB6_Bottom_1051__FD_203503 | JGI IMG/M metagenome (GOLD analysis project Ga0310122, IMG submission 203503) | Marine microbial communities from Western Arctic Ocean, Canada - CB6_Bottom_1051 | ecosystem: Environmental > Aquatic > Marine > Oceanic | place: Canada: Western Arctic Ocean | collected...
GCCTGAAAGTGCCACATGCGCTGGCCGGTCTCAATGTCGAGCGCGACGATGCTCTCGGCGAACAGGTTGTCACCCAGCCGGTGCCCCCCGTAGTAGTCGCTGGTGGGGGTGCCGGTGGGGAGGTAGAGATATCCGGTTTCTTCATCGGCGCTCATCGGCGGCCACACGTTGACGTTGCCCGAATAGCGCCACGACTCGTTCTGCCAGGTGTCGGCGCCGAAGTCGTCAGCTTGCGGTACGGTCCGGAACATCCACTTGGTGTCGCCGGTGCGGGCGTCGATCCCTTTCAACCAGCCGGGCGGGGCTTCTTTCTTGACGACAAAGTCCGAAATGATGGTTGGGGCGACGACCACGTCGCGGAGCACGACTGGCGGCGACTTGACCCCGAGCAGGTTGCGTCCCTGGTAGTTCATGTCTCCGCGGGTAGCTCGAGGAATGCCTTCGGTGAGATCGACGCGGCCATTGGTGCCGAACCCGGATGGCGGCAGCCCGGTCCTGGCGTCGACGGCGTGCAGGTAGCCCTCGCTGGTGCCCCAGAAGATGCGCTCGTCCTGTCCGTCGGTCCAGTAGGCGACGCCCCGTGACCCGTAGCCGTGGGTTGGTTCCCCGCCCTCATAGACTTGCGGGTCATAGACCCAGATCGTCTCGCCGGTGCCGGCGTCGACGGCGGCCGCCTGATACATCGCGGTCGACAGATACAGGGTGCCGCCGACCATGAGCGGGGTGGCCTGGAAGCCGTTGATGGAGACGCCGGAACGTTGTTCGCGGAGGGCGTCGAGATCGAGCGCTCCGTCGGCGGAGTGCCAGCGCCAGGCGATCTGCAGATCGCCGAAGTTTGTCGCATCGATTTGATCGAGCGGCGAGTATTTCGTGCTGCCCTGGTCGCCGGCGTAGGTCCGCCACTCGCCGTCGGTGGCGCCATACTGGCCCACCGCAATCGACGGAGCCATCGTAAGCGCGCACCACGTTACGCCTGCGAGAAACGGCGTCGAGTTCGTCATGACGTTCTCCTTGCCCGCCGCGGCAGTCGCGGCTCACTGCGTGCCAGCGTGTGCGTCCGATTATAGGGCCGTGGGCGCTCCGTGGCTGACATCCGCTGGTAGAATCGCGCAGGTGAACGACGGCGTCGGCACTGTGTGAACGTGAGTGGCAGTCCAGTGCGCCCGTCGAATGCAGCAAGGGAAGAGCGATGATTCGACACGGTCGATGGCGGTGGTCTCTCGGGTTGGCGGGGTGGCTCGTCGTCGCGGCCGCCCCGGCGCTGGCCCAGTCCGACGTGGTGGGTGAGTGGCGTCATTATGGGGCCGATGGGGCGAACACCAAGTACTCACCCCTCGACCAGATCACCGTCACAAACTTCAGCGACCTCCAGATTGCCTGGCGCTGGATCTCGGTCTCTACCGAAGTGGCGGAAGCGCGCGACGAGATAACCCCAGGCCTGTTCAAGGCCACTCCGTTGATGGTGGACGGCATGCTGTACGTCAGCACCCCACTGGGGCAGGTCGCGGCGCTTGACCCCGGCACCGGCGAGGCGGTCTGGATATACGATCCGCGCAGCTACGACCGACTCGAGCGTCCGGCCAACATCGGATGGCAGCATCGCGGCGTATCGTACTGGGAGGACGACACGAGCGACGACGCCCGTATTGTCATTGCCACGCACGACCTGCGACTCATCGCGCTGAACGCACGGACTGGTGCGTTGTATCCCACCTTCGGTGAGAACGGCATCGTCGATCTCAGCCAGAGCCTCGGGCGAGAGATTGACCGGTCGCGTATCACGCATTCGACGCCGGTCGCCGTGGTGCGCGACACCCTCGTCGTGGGGAGCACCTTGACCGACCAGACCACGACCCGCGAGGCGCCGCCCGGTCACGTGCGCGGCTTCGACGCGCGTACGGGCGCCATGAAATGGATATTCCACACCATTCCCCAAGGTGACGACTTCGGCGTCGATTCGTGGCAGAACGGGTCGTGGCGATACAGCGGCCACACGAATGTCTGGGGCAACATGCCGGTCGACGAAGAGCTGGGCTACGTCTACTTGCCGGTCAGCACCCCGACGAACGACTGGTATGGCGGCATGCGCCACGGCAACAACCTTTTCGCCGAGAGCATCGTGGCCGTCGACGCCGAGACAGGCCAACGGGTGTGGCACTTCCAGGCGGTGCACCACGGCCTCTGGGACTACGACTTTCCGACCGGTGGGAACCTGATCGACATCACCGTCGATGGGCGTGACATCAAGGCGATCGCGCAGACGAGCAAGCAGGCCTTCACCTACGTGTTCGACCGAGTGACCGGCCAGCCGGTCTGGCCGATCGAAGAGCGACCGGTACCGGCGGGTGACGCGCCCGGCGAGTGGTACTCGCCGACCCAGCCATTTCCGACCCGACCGGCGGCGTTCGACCTGCAGGGCATCACGGTCGATGACCTGATCGATTTCACGCCCGAGCTCCGGGAAGAGGCGATCCGAATCGCCGAACGCGGCCAGTTGAGTCCGATGTTTACACCGCCCAACGTGCGCGGCCGGGGACGGCCGATGATTCAGGCTCCGGGCACCGGGGGGGGCGTGAACTGGCCCGGGTCGGCGGTTGACCCGGAGTCGGGGCGTCTGTTCGTGCCGTCGCAAACACGACTCAGGGCGGTCGAACTGATCGAGTACGCTCCGCCCGCCACGGTCGGCTACTTCACCGAGACCTGGGCGGTGCCGGTACCCGGGCCGCGGGGCTTGCCACTGGTCAAGCCGCCGTACAAGCGGGTCACGGCGATCGATCTCAACACCGGAAACCACGTGTGGATGAGCCCGCACGGCGATGGCCCGAGGACCCACCCAGCTCTGAAGGATCTGCATCTGCCGGCGCTCGGGGGACACAGCGGTGGCAATGCGGGTGGCCCGCTCGTGACGAAGACCCTGCTCATTGTCAATTCGGGTGGACGCTACGTCGTCGACCAGGCCGAGGGCGCGCGTACCCTGGCGGCCTATCACAAGGGCAACGGGGAATACCTTGGCTCCGTGAGCCTACCGGCCGTGCCCGCCGGCAATCCGATGACCTACATGCACGATGGCCGGCAATACATCGTGGTGGCCGTCGGCGGGGGGGGCGGAGCGGCCGCTCCGGAACTGATCGCGCTGGCATTGCCGTGACCCCGCGGCGGAGAGTGCGAGCGGAACGGGCGCTCGACTCGGCGCCGAGCGTTCGGATTTCTGCGTGGACCCGTATTACACTTCGCCCGTAGCGGCGGCAGGCCGGTTGACATGCCGTTGTGCGGATGCCACCGAAAAGAGGATGCCATGAGCATGAAACAGCTATTGACCTCGGTCACGATCACGACCTGTGTCCTGATGGGCGCCACGGTACGGGATACGGCGGCGCAGGACTTCAGGGCGGATGAGTTTGACTATGGATCACGCTTCGCCCTCCCCGATGGGCAGACGTCCGAGATCTGGAATCCGGCCAAGCGCAAACTGATCGAGGGTGGTCCAATGATTGGCGGCACCGTGCGGGCCACCGACCCGCGCACGTACTGCGCGATGGCGGCCGCGGGCTACGACTTCGTCTGGGTCGAGATGCAGCACGAAGCGATCTCCTGGGAGCAGGTGGCGCGGTTCTGGCGCACCTGTCCGGGTCCGGCCGCGCCGGGAGTTCGGGTCGCGTATGCCAACGAGCGTGAAATTCAGCATGCGACCGATATGGGGGCCGCGGTCATCGTGGTACCGACCATCGATTCCGTCGAGGAGGCGCAAGCGGCCGTCGACTGGACCTACTTTCCGCCCATCGGGCGACGGAGCTCAGGTGGTGGTCAGGGTCCCAGTGAGCTGTGGAACGATGTCCCCGGTGGGTATCGCCAGACCTGGAACGATAATGTCGTCTTGTTCCTGATGATCGAGACGCTGGAGGGCGTAGAGGCCGCCCGCGAGATTGCCAAGCTGCCGGGCGTGACCGGGTTGTTCGCAGCCAGCGGCGACCTCGGGAATTTCTCTGGCTTTGGTGAGGGCGATCCCGAGTACGAACGGCTGATTACCGAGGTGCTGGAGGCAGCTCAGGGCGCGGGCATCCATGCCTGCGCGCCGCTCCGCTGGGCCAACCGCCCAGGTTTCACCTGCTTCCAGGCGGGTACTGAGGGCGCGAACATCCGTCGCGGCGCCGCGGCCGAGATTCAGCAGGCCGAGGAGCGTTTCGGCAGCACCGGTGCCGGTGGCACGCCAGTCACGGGTTCGGGCGCCGCGCCGCTCCTGGCGAACTTGACCGCAGAATGCGGCTCGATCACCTACGAGGCCGATTGCAACGCCGCAGTTCAACAGGCCGCCGCCGCCGCCAGTTCGATGGGCACCGCGGAGCAGGGGCAGATTGTCCGCCGTCTGCGGGAGGTCATGGGCGCCAACCCCACGCATGCCACACGCATCCGCGAGATTGCGTCGCAAGCCGGGTTGACGATCCCGTAGCGGATGCCACGCGTTCTGCCGCAGGGGACTTGCCGGAGACCGTCTACCGCAACGTGAAGGTCATCTCGACCGTGCCGCAGACACGGTCGCATCCAACCGTGCTTGACCTCTCCAAGAGCGAGCTGGAAGAGCTGGTGGTTGAGATGGGCGAAGCGCCTTCCAAGGCAGGACAGCTGTGGCGTGCGCTGTATCACGAGCGTCGAGAATCCTTCGACGACATGATGTTTCTCTCACGGCGATGCCGGGAGGCGTTGAAGGAACGGTACGTCGTGAGTCCGCTCGACCCGGTCCATTGTCTGGCTTCGAAGGACGGGTCCACTGACAAGGCGCTGTTCAGACTCCCCGACGGTGAACTGATTGAAACCGTACTGATGCGGTATGAACCGGACGGGCACCGGAAGGCCCGCCGGACCGTGTGCGTCTCTACCCAGGCGGGCTGCGCCCTGGGTTGCACGTTCTGCGCCACCGGGCAACAGGGCTTCAGGCGCCAGCTTTCGGTGGGCGAGATCGTGTCGCAGGTCATGTTCATGGGGCGACTCGCCAGGACCGACGAGAAGGCGCACCTGGAGGACGGGACGCAGACCAGGGCCGAACGTCAGAGCGTCACGAACGTCGTATTCATGGGCATGGGCGAACCGTTGGCCAACTACGACCACACGCTGAGCTCGATTCGCACCCTGACCGATGATCAGGGACTCCACCTTGGTGCCAGGCACATCACCGTTTCAACCGTCGGGCTTGTACCGCCGATACTGAAACTGGCGGATGAGGACCAGCCGATCAACCTCGCCGTTTCACTGCACGCGCCCGACAACGTCACGCGTTCCGAGACGATGCCCGTGAATCGCCAGTACCCGATCGAGCAACTGATCGCGGCGTGCAAGACCTACATCGAGAAGACACGCCGCCGGATCTTCTTCGAATACGTGCTTCTCCGCGGCCAGAATGACCACGTTCACCAGGCGGAGGCTCTGGGCCGGCTGCTCACAGGCACGTTGTGCCATGTCAACCTGATCCCAGTCAATCCGACCGTCGACGGGCCGTTCCGACCACCGGCTCGTGAGTTCAGCTCCGCGTTCCAGGAGAAACTGCGTCAATACCGCGTCCCCTCCACGGTTCGGATGGCGAAAGGGATAGATATCAATGCGGGCTGCGGGCAATTGCGAGCGCGTGCGATGGGCGTGGAAGCCGTCGTCCTCTGACATCGACCAACGTCTCGACAGGTTGTCCCAGTTTCTGGTCTCAGGCAACGCCGTTCGACCGCTTATGACGGAGCCGCATCGACCGATCGCGCAGGGTCCCGGGCGGCCGCCGCCGGGGGCGGTGGCCGTGCTGGTGGCCTGCATCGCGGCGAGTCTGGCGTTGCCCCATGTCCCGGGTGGTCGCTTGGTGTGGCGGCCCCTGATGCTGTTGTCGACGCTCGCACACGAGCTTGGCCACGGGCTTGCCGCCGTTCTTGTGGGGGGGGATTTCGTCTCGCTCCAGGTGTTCGCGGACGGGTCTGGTGTCGCCGTCACCGCCCATCCCGGCGGCCGCGCGGCCAGCGCCCTGATCGCGGCCGGGGGCCTCGTCGGACCCGCGCTGGTGGCTTGCGGGCTTTTCTTCTTCGCACGAACGGCAGGGCGCGCCCGCGCCGCGCTAGGGAGCCTGGCCGCCGTCCTTCTGCTGGTGGTCGCCTTGGTGGTGCGCAACCCGTTCGGCGTCGTCTACGTGCTCGTCTTGAGTGCGCTGCTCGCCGCGCTCGTGCGCTTCGGGTCCGCCCGGATCGCGCGGTTTGGCCTCGTGTTTCTCGCCATCCAACTCTCCGTCAGCGTCTTTTCACGAAGCGACTATCTGTTTACACGGGAGGCTCGTACCGGCGCCGGGAACATGCCCAGCGATGCCGCTCAGATCGCAGAGGCGCTCCTGCTGCCGTACTGGATGTGGGGTGGACTCTGTGGACTCGTGTCCCTGGTGGTGCTTGCGCTCGGGATGTGGCTCTATCTACGGCCGACGCAGGTCTACATGCGCCAGTAGTACTTCACCTGGGCTCTTGGCCACTTCTCCGTAACCCGCTAGCGGTGAGGGCCCGTTGTCGCGACAGCCCGATCCGACGGCGCATCGACTTCGAGCACCTCTGCGCCATCGCGGCAAAGCACGTATGTGCTATCGTTAGCACATGCGTGTGCACATAGATTTAGATGACGCGTTGATTGCCGAGGTCGACGGCATCGCCGGTCAACGGCGGCGGAGCGCTTTCGTACGTGAGGCGATAAGGGCCGCGGTCGATTCCCACAAGCGCTGGCAGCTCATCAGCCGGTCCGCAGGGACCATCGCTGACACGGGACACGACTGGGATGCCGATCCAGCCGGGTGGGTGCATGGTCAGCGCTTCGGCGACACCGCGCGGGTCGGGTGAGCGATGCGCGTGGTGCTGGATACTACCGTGCTCATCGACTATCTGCGGGGGCGGTCGGTGGTCGACCGCGTGGCGATGCTTCGGCGTCGCGGGGACGTGGCGCTCACGACAGCAATCAACGTGGAAGAGGTCGTCAGGGGCCTCCGACCAGGTGAGGAGGCCGCCGCAGACACGCTCTTCGACGGTCTCCCCATCGTTTCACTCGGTCGCTCGGAAGGTCGCCGGGCCGGCGAGTGGCGCCGCGGGTTCGCGCGACGCGGTGTGACCCTATCTCAGGCGGACTGCCTGATCGCGGCAGCCGCAGTGACGGTGTCCGGTGTGCTCGCCACCGGGAATCCCGCTCACTTTCCGATGACCGAAGTCACGTTCGAGCATTGGCCGGTCGGTCAGTAGGCCAACGTGGTGCGCAACCCGTTCGGTGTCGTCTACGTGCTCGTCTTGAGTGCGCTGCTCGCCGCGCTCGTGCGGTTCGGGTCCGCCCGGATCGCACGGTTTGGCCTCGTGTTTCTCGCCATCCAACTCTCGCTCAGCGTCTTTTCACGAAGCGACTATCTGTTTACATGCGAGGCTCGTACCGGCGTCGGGAACATGCCCGGCGATGCCTCCCAGATCGCAGAGGCGCTCCTGTTGCCGTACTGGGTGTGGGGTGGACTCTTGTCCCTGCTGGTGCTTGCGATCGGGGGTGTGGCTCTATCTACGGCCGATGCAGGTCTACGGGCGTCAGTAGTCCGCCTGAATGACACCAGCGGTCTTCAACGGCCGTCGTCCCGCTACTTCGGCGCTCCCTCTCTACCACTCTCTCCGCGGCGACGCGGTGCGAGGGCTCGTTTTCGCGACAGCCCGATCCGGCGGCGACGCGCATCGACTTCGAGCACCTCTACCTGCAAACGGTCACCGACCTTGACGACGTGGGTCGGATCCTTCACGAAACGGTTGTCGAGTTCGGAGACGTGCACGAGGCCGTCCTGATGGACACCGATGTCGACGAAGGCACCAAAGTGCGTCACGTTCGTGACCACGCCTTCCAGCCGCATCCCTGGCACAACATCTTCAAGGGAGTGCACCCCGTCCGCGAAACGCACCGGCTCGAATGTCTCTCGCGGATCGCGGCCCGGAGCCGCGAGCTCTGACAAGATGTCGCGCGCGGTCGGCAGCCCGGTCCGACTGTCGACGAGGCTCTCTGGGGCCACCGTCCCCAGCGCAGCGGTGTCGCCCAGCAGGTCGGATGATCGACATCCCAGGCGGGACGCCAGCTGCTCGACCACGTAGTAGCTTTCCGGGTGCACGGCTGACGCATCGAGGGGCTCCGGCCCGTCGTGCACGCGGAGAAAGCCTGCGCACTGTTCGAATGCTCGCGAGCCAAACCGAGGGACGCTCAGCAGCGCGCGGCGCGTGGCGAACCGCCCGTTGATGTCGCGGTGCGCGACGATGGCGTGCGCCAGTTTTGGACCGATACCGGCCACGTAGGCGAGCAGTGGGGCCGACGCGGTGTTCACGTCCACGCCGACTCGGTTGACCGATGAGCCGACAACGCGGTCGAGCGCCTTCTTGAGATACGCCTGATTGACGTCGTGCTGGTACTGACCGACGCCGATCGACTTCGGGTCGATCTTGACCAGTTCGGCCAGCGGGTCCTGGAGTCGTCGGGCGATACTGATGGCCCCGCGCACGGTGAGGTCGAGCTCCGGGAATTCTTCCCGGGCGATGGCGCTGGCCGAGTAGATCGACGCACCCGATTCGTTGACGATCACCGTCGTGACGCCCGGCGGCGTCGGTTCGAACCGCCGGCAGAAGTCCGCGGTTTCGCGCGAGGCGGTACCGTTGCCGATGGCGATGAATTCGACGTCGTGAGCGCGAATGAGCCGGGCGAACTCGCGCTCGGCGCCGGTAGTGTCGTTCGTCGGCGCGGTCGGATAGACCGTGGTGTGTGCGACCAGCTTGCCGGTGGCGTCGATGACGGCCACTTTGCACCCGGTCCTGAACCCCGGATTCCGAGGATCGTCTTGTGGGTCGCAGGTGGAGCCAGCAGCAGTTCGCCCAGATTCGTGGCGAACACGGCGATGGCGTCCTGGTCAGCGACCTCACGCAGCGAGGTCAGCACCTCGCTCGATACCGACGGTTTCAGGAGACGCGTGTAACAGTCGCGGACGGTGGCTTCCAGCTCGCGCCGGAACAGGAAACCACGGTTGGTGAGCCACTGCCGCTCGAGCGCTGGGATGATCGTCTCGTCGTCGACCTCGACCACCACCGAGAGCGCGTTCTCGGTCTCGCCCCGCCTCATCGCGAGGAACCGGTGCGACGCGAGCCGTCCAATTGGTTCCCGGTGGTCGTAGAGCTGTTCGAAGCGATGGTCGTCACCGGCGTAGCCGCGCTTCTTCCGGGTCCGGATGAAGCCGCGGCTCAGTTGACCGCGCAGCCAGGCGCGGGTCGAGGCCGTCTCGGCCCAGCGTTCGGCGATGATGTCGCCGGCGCCGCTCAGCGCTGCTTCTTCGTCGGCGACACCCTTCCCCGGATCGACGTACGGAGCCAGGACCGCGGCGCGTCTGGTCCCGCCATTGACCTGGGACGCGAGAAAGTTGGCAAGCGGTTCGAGCCCACGCTCGCGCGCGATCGTCGCGCGGGTCTTGCGCGTGGTCTTGAACGGCCGACAGAGGTCGTCGACCTCGTGCGCGTCACGGGCACCGATGATGGCCTGCTGGAGCTCGGGTTTCAACGCGCCCTGCTCGGCAATCGATTTCAGAGCTCTGTTCTTCCGGTCAACCAGATCCCGTGCGGTGGCGACGGCGTCGTCGACAGCGCCGATCTGCACCTCGTCGAGTCCGCCCGTGCGCTCCTTCCGATACCGGGCGATGAAGGGCACCGTGTTGCCGCCGGAGAGCAGCTCCATCACGCCCGTGACGGACCCTGGAGGCAGCCGGAGGGTGGAGGCGATCGCCACGGCCACGACCGGCGGATTGAAGACGACGTTGGGTGGCGGTGACTGCATCAGACGGCTCCGTCCGATGCGACGATATCATTGCGGCTGCATCGGACCCCGCGGCTGCGGAGTGGGTAATCGGGGCCCGCGCGGAGCGGCCGCGTCGGGTCTTGGCGCGAAGTCTCGTCCAGGGAAGGCCAGATAATGTCCTCACCATGCTGCGTGAGCCTTCAGTTCAGCAGATCGAACAGCGCGCTGTATTTGAGGGTCAGAGTACGCCCGGCGCCGGTCGGGATATTGCTTCCCAGCCCCTGGATGTCGTTGTAGACGATGAAGAGGCCGGTATTGGCGTCGGACAGCAGACCGAACCGGAGATTGGAGGACCAGAGGTCGGCCCGGTCGTTGTACTGGACGAGCGCTTGAAGAAACATGCGAGTCGTAAAGGAGTACGACATTCTGAGGCGCGCGAGATTGGTCGTGAAATCCCCGCCTGGCAACTTCAGGTCGTTGTAGCTCCACTCGAAAATCGCATTGAGCGTTTCGCCGACACGAGCGGCGATGGACGGGGTGATCGTGACCCGGTCGCCGCCGAACAGACCGCCGACGATGACATTGATGTTGCCGTTGACCGGTGCGCCGAGATTGGTGTTCCCGGCGAGCTGCATCTCCTTGTGGTCATACGTGCCCGGCGGAACAAAGACATCCGGAAATATCTCAAACTGTTCCAAGACGCCTTCTCGCGTGATGTTCATACCGGTGTGGATCTCGTATCCGTTCCTCCACTCGAGGTGGTTGTCGATGTGCGTGAACTGTGTTTCGTGATCACCGCTCTCGAAGTCGAACACCGTGTTGTGGAACACGTGTGGCCGCACCTCGTGCAGACCCCAGAAGTTCTCGGGGCGGAACGTGGTGAACACGCTGCCGTTCACCCGCCGGTAGCTCTCGCGGGCGAGGAAGCCGGCCTGCGGGTTGAAGTTCGGCGCGACCTCGGTGTACCCGAGCGACAGACGCGCCCGTTGTGACTCGTGCTGGGTGTTGATTGCATAGGCATGTGAGCTGGCTGTCGGGTCGTCGGTGTCGCCGGACGTGTCGGTGCCCGCCGCGAAGCCGGAGATCGTGCCGCCTTCACCGATGCCCCAGCGTCCGTCGACGGCGAACGTGCGGTTGTAGTCGTCGCCGGCCAGATCCGTGCCGGCGAGTTCACCGGTGGCCTGGCGATTCACGAACATGACCCCGATGTTGGAGCGATTCGCGAGGTCCTGTCGCACGCGCCCGACGGTGAAGTTCTGCCGTGGGGTCCCGGTGGCGCCGACCGAAGCGGTCTGCATGTTCAGGAAGCCGATGTTCGTATTCGACCCCACTTTGCCCGAGAGCCGGCCGCCACCCAGGATCGGAATCTGGGCCCCGTCCTCACTCAACCCAATTCGACGGCTGAAGAAGATGTCGACCGCCCCTGGTTGTCCCACCGAGAAGATGCCCGCGTTCTCCAGGAAGAACGGCCGCTTCTCGGGAAAGAACAGATTGAAGCGGTCGAGATTGACCTGCTGGTCGTCCACTTCGACCTGGGCGAAGTCGGTGTTGTAGGTCAGGTCGAGTGTCATGCTCGGCGTCACGCTGTACTTGAGGTCGGCGCCGAAATCGCCGGTGCTGATGGTGCGCGAGTCTTCGGTCCGGGTCAGCGACTGACCCAGCAGGTAGGGTGTGAGTTGAAGGTTTCTCTGGGCGGGGACCTCGA
>Ga0310122_10002607_pt1 | contig 11495 bp, 7 predicted proteins | sample CB6_Bottom_1051__FD_203503 | JGI IMG/M metagenome (GOLD analysis project Ga0310122, IMG submission 203503) | Marine microbial communities from Western Arctic Ocean, Canada - CB6_Bottom_1051 | ecosystem: Environmental > Aquatic > Marine > Oceanic | place: Canada: Western Arctic Ocean | collected...
GGTCTTGATCAGGTCTTCCAAGATCTCGCGTGCGCCGCTGTCGCCCTCGCCTGGGTAACATTCCGAAACGTCGCCGTCTTCGCGTTCTTTCCAGTCTTTGACATGGACGTGGACGATGTAATCCTTGACGGCGTGATAGTATTCGACCGTGTCATTTTCGCGTTCGTTGCCGGTATCGAAAACCAGCTTCAGTGCCGGACTATCGATGCGTTCGACGAATTCGACGGAATGAGTGGGCGTCTGACTGGCCCAACCGTGACAGTTTTCGTGAACCAAAACGACTCCGCCATCGGCAGCAATCTTGGCAAGTGTTTGAAACCGCTCGATCACCGCGTCACGCCAGTCGGCGTCGGAAAGCGGATTCTCCTTGCGATTCGGGTAGCTCATGCAGCGAATGAACTTCGCACCGGTTCGCTGCATCCGCGGAATCGCTCGTTGCAATTCATCAATGTCGACCTGAAAGTCTCCGTCAATCGGTCGCGCCCAATTGGCAATCTGCGAGGCGAATCCCACGCAATTGATTCCCGCGTCGTTCAGCTTGCCGCGAACGACTTCAAACTCTTCGTCCGAGAGATCCGTGATACAGCGGTTGCCGATGTTCCGGGGTTCGATGTGTGACCATCCGAGTTCCCGATGCGCCCGAATTTGAGTTTCCAGGTCTTCCCCGGCCTCATCCGCGATACCCGCGTAATACATTTTGTCTCTCCGTCTTCTGGTGAAGGAATATTCGAGCAATTACTACTGCATTGACCCCTGCCTGCTTGTCAGGCCGGTGGATCAGTTTGGAAAGCTAACAAGTTTGCCGCTGAGCCCCAAAAAGGCCCCTTGCCCGCTTGTCTGGCAAGAGCCAAAGATTGACCGGCCAAACACGATCATGGCCGATCAAACTGATTCACCCGTCGGACAAGCCGACAGCGGCCTCGTTAACATGCAGCCATCAATGTTAGCTCGTCAAACTTTGATTCCTACCAGACAAGCTGGTAGGGGACTGAGTATTTATCGATGCGACACTGTTTTCTCGGCCGGCACCAGTTTCTCGGCCGGCAGCAGTTGATCGAAATCAAATCGAAAGTGCCGACTTTCGCTACGCGAAAGGCGACGATGTCTCAGCTCTTGCCAGCACATCGCAAGGCGTCTTCGAATCGTTCAATGATCCAGGTTGATTCTTCCAGTCCAATCGAAACGCGAATCAGATATTGTGAGATTCCGCAGCTTTCGGCGAAATCCAATTCCTTGTAATGAGCCAGAATCGTGTACGGGCAACAGAGTGAAAAGTTGGTTCCCAGATTCGGCCCCTTCGAGATTTCGAGTGCATCATAGAATGCCGGCGCCGTTTGTGGGGCGTTCCGAAGTTGGAGCGAAAACAAACCTCCATAACCGCCGCCATTCGTTTTGAAGGAATTGTAATTCTCAGTCGTCTGGTATTTCGGGTAGTCAACGCGTTCGACCGCCGGATGCTCACGCAGCCAGTCGCACAGTGTTTGCGTGTTTCGGTTGATGATCTGAATGCGTTCGGCAACGTCGCGGGAATTCTGTTCGAGGATGATGGCATCTTCGTCGAAGAAAATGTCCTCGAATTCGCGATCGAGGAATGACTTCAGCCGTTCATAAAACGAACGCTCACAATTCAGAATCAGAGCGCCTGCGGCAACGTTGCCGACGCCCGAGAAGAATTTCGTCAAGCTGGTAGCAATGACATCCGCCACGGGAGTGACATCAACGTTCGTGATCGCTCCCAAAGTATCATCCACCAGCATCGGAAAAGCATGTTTCGTGGCCAGTTCGTCAAGATGTGCCAGATCGGGACTCTTCAGCAATGGGTTGCCGGGAAACTCGCAGAACAAGCCCATGATCGGTTCGGTTGCCAGCAATGATTGCAGTTCTGCCAGCTCTGCCGCCGACCCGTTCGGAAACAGGTGAACTCCATCTTCTGATTCGGGATTCAATCCGAATCGCTGTTGGATTTTCAGGTTGTCGACGTAAGGGAATCCGAACTGAACGCTCATTCGATCGGGAAAAAGTGACTGAAAAGCACGGTAAGCCATAAAGACAGCAGCCATGCCCGTTGGAAACAGGTAAACGTCGTCGGGGCTCGCATTGAGTTGACTGGCAACGCGACCGCGCAAGACGGCTTTTTTATCGGAGGCCAAATCCGTTGTTTCGGTGCCTTGCAACGCAGCCACCGACATTCGAGACGAGATGATTTCGCCCGCGTGCTGCCAAAAGTTCATGGCTTCGCGGCCAATCGCTTTCGGAAAACATACAGCGTGAATCCGCTGCCATCCGAATTCATGGACATTGGCGGAAACACCCGTTCTTGCCCGCAGGAACTCGGCACAACGTTGTGCAACCGCCGAAGTCGGAAATGCGAAACAGCCTTCATCGACCGTTGCAAATCGCCGCTCACATTCTTTGAAGAGATCGTCGACCGCCGGATGCAGAAAGAATCGAGGATACCCACAACGCATCTTTTCGATGATTCTCGGGTCGGCCTCTTCGTATCCAACGTTATCCGACCAGCGCGGCAGACAAACCGAAACGGCATGCTCGTCGTCGGGAATCGGCTGGCCCAAATCGTCAGGCCGGCATCGAACGATGGATGAAAACGTCGTCATGGTCTTTTTGTGGGCTTTGCTTGGTAACGATCGGTTAGCTTCAAGTGTTACAATTGCCGAACCATTTCGAAAGCGATTCTGACACATGGAGCCGACCAATGCGCCGAAGATTGCTGGCATGTCGATTTGTTCTAGTATTCACCTTATGCACATCGAGCGTTGCGCACGCTCAGCGTGATTGTTCTGAACGATTCTCCGAATTCTCGGCGCCGATCAGCGATTTCGACACTCAGATCAATCAACCATCGGTTGCGCTTGCAGCCGAGCGGCCGGTTGCCGTCGAGGGTCGGCATGGCATGGTCGTGGCTGTTTCGGCTCCCGCGGCTGACGTTGGTTGTGAGATCTTGAAACGGGGCGGAAACGCCGTTGACGCAGCCGTTGCGACGGCGCTGGCGATGGCCGTCACGTACCCACCGGCGGGCAACATCGGCGGTGGCGGATTTATGATGATTCATCCGGGCCGTGGCTGCCCGCCGGTCTGTGTGGAATATCGCGAAATGGCACCGGCGGCAGCGACAAAGACGATGTATTCGCTGAAAGACAGCAAGTTTGGTCACAAGATTGTCGGAGTTCCCGGAACAATACGAGGACTTGCTTTGGCGCACGAGCAATATGGCTCGCTACGGTGGTGCGAACTCGTCATGCCAGCCGTCAGATTAGCCGCGGACGGTTTTCCTGTCGACAAACACCTTGCTGCATCACTGAATGGCGTCTTGGGCAACGACGGCACCAAACCATACTCTGAGTTGTTACGTGTCTTCGCCACTCAGAATGGAAAAAAATGGCAAACCGGCGATCGGCTGATTCAACCCGACTTGGCAAGAACGCTGCATCGGATCGCTTGCGAAGGACCAGATGCGTTTTATCAGGGAGCGATCGCCGATCAAATCGTCAGCGAAATGCAGTCAGGCGGCGGTGTGATCACAAAGGCTGATTTGGCGAGATACCACGCAAAGCTGCGGCAACCGATCCACGGAACGTATCGTGGTTACGACATCTTCGGGCCGCCTCCGCCAAGTTCCGGAGGCATCTGTTTGGTCGAGATGTTGAACGTTCTTGAAACCTTCAATCTTCGAGAGAAAGGGCGCTGGTCACCCGACACGCTGCACTTGATGGCCGAGACAATGAAGCGTGCCTATCTGGATCGCGCCCGCCATTTGGGAGATCAGGATTTCATCAAGATTCCCGCACATCTGACCTCAAAGAATTACGCGGCCAAGCTGGCAAGTCAGATCGACAAAACCAAGGCAACTCGAAGTGAAGACCTGGCACCGGATATTCCCTTGGCCGATGAAGGCACCAGTACAACGCACTTTTCGGTGGTTGATGCTTGTGGGATGGCTGTCTCGAATACCTACACTTTGGAATTCAGCTACGGCTCACGAGTCGTCGTCCGGGGCGCCGGATTCTTACTGAACAATGAGATGGGCGACTTCAATTGGAAACCCGGCTACACCGACCGCCGTGGCTACATCGGAACGGAAGCGAATCAGATCGCACCGTCAAAGCGCATGCTGAGTTCTCAAACGCCGACGATCGTGGCACGAAACGGAAAGGCCGTGCTGGTCACCGGCAGCCCAGGCGGAAGAACGATCATCAATACCTCGCTCAACGTCGTTTTGAACGTCTTGGAGTTTCAAATGAACTTGCCCGACGCCGTCCACGCACCACGGCTGCACCATCAATGGCTTCCCGATCGTGTGCGCTTTGAAGGTGTTGGGCAACCTCGCTTCGCGGATTTGGTCAACTCGTTGAAAGCACGAGGCCATATTTTGGACGAGCCGCCACGTCGACAAGGTGATGCTCATTCAATTCTTGTGGATCACCAGCGAGGTGTTCTTGTAGGAGTTGCCGATACTCGGCTCAGCGGGAAAGCGGCCGGATTCTGATCGTCGGCGTGCATTTACAGTCCACAGCGCCTTCAGTATTTCGATGTTGCTCGATTTCTTGGCCTATTCCACGGTCAAGTGACACTCCAGAATTTGGCGTAAGTCCGCTGGCATTCCGCACTTCCGCAGGCATGGAATAATCTGTTTCTTCGACATAGTCGTTTCAATTGATATATTGTCCTTAACCTGTCTATATTGAGTGGTTTGAAATTGCATTCATGTTCACGGTGTCGCCTCCCCGTGGCATCAACATTCATCACATCCAAAGACAACAACAAATGATGAACGTTCCACTCCCAATGAATCGTCCGAGTGGGATTCGTCATCAGGCGGATTCACGCGGTCCCCCCAAGATGCCTTCTCGATCGGATCGAAAATGAACTCGTACCGTGGGCCCATCGAGTTGAAAACTTCAGAGCCAAAAGTTAATTCCGTACTAAGTTCGACATCCATGAAGGAGAAACATCGAATGAAGATTCAAACCGTGGTCATGTTGGCCGCGCTTCCGTTGCTGTTGGCAATGAATGCGCAGGCCGGAGAATGTGGCGGCTGCCAGACGTCTTGTGCGTCGGTTTCCTGCCGTACCGCTTGTAGCCCCTGCCGTCCGGCATGTACGCCGTGTGCTCCGGCATACAAAACGATCGAGCGGACCGTCATGGTTCCAACACGCGTCATGGAGACTCGCAAAGTCAAAGTCTGCGAATACCAGCGACAACAAAAAACAAGGAAGGTGACATACTACGAGCGCGTTCCTGTTGTCACCACGAAGACGTGCGAATACACCGTGTACCAGCAACAGACGAAGACTCGCAAACAAACCTACACTGTTTGCAAACAAGTCATGAGAGAAGTCGAGCAAAAATACACGGTCAATGTTGCCAGCACCGAGACTCGTAAAGGTACGCGGCGCGTGTGGAAGACTTTCCCCGTCAAGCAGACGCGAACGGTTTGCGAAGACAAGGGACATTGGGAAGAGCGGCCGATTACGTGTGCTCCGGCATGTAATCCTTGCGGCAAATGTGCAAATGGCTGTAATCCTTGTGCAGCGCGATGCAATCCCTGCCCGCAGACGTGCCGTGTTTGGGTCCCCAAAATCGTCTCTCGTCAGGTCGAATACACCTGCTATCAACAACGATGTGTCGAGGAACCCTACGAGTTCCAGGTCACTGTTTGTAAGCCGCAAGTTCGCACTCGCAAAGTTCAGGTCTGCGAGTATGTGACCGAAGAGAAGACTCGCGACGTCAAGTACACGGTCTGCGTACCCAAGACGCTGACCAAAGAGATTAAGGTGACGACCTACACGTGCGTGGCAAAGGAAAAGACGGTCACATGCACGGTTTGCGTGCCCGTCATGGTGGAAAAGGAAATCCAAGTCTGCGTCTGTAAAATGGTCCCGAAGAAAATCACATGCCGAGTTCGTGTTGATTCCTGTAATCCGTGCGCACCACGATGTAGCACGGGATGTAACACAGGTTGTGCGACGGCAAGCAAGAAGAGCGGAGCACTGGATGGCCTCTTCGGTTTTCTGAATTAATCCTGTTGTTCACCAACGAACGATCACGAACCCGGTTTCGGAGACGAGACCGGGTTTTTTCTTTCTTTGAATTCAGCTCAAGGCATCGCGATGCGGACTCGCATGGGCAGGCGCAAACTTTGAGTGTTCGCAGCACGAATCGGGAAACTGCACAAAACCGAATTCCCGCGCCTGAATGCTAATCGCTGAAAGCTAACTGCTACCGCCGTGAGCGTGACTTGCGGTTTTTCTTGTCCGGCTTGGCGCGGCCGTTCGATTTCGTCTTGGCTTTGGCGGCCTGCTGCTGCATTTCGGCGGCGGCTTCGATTCGCTCGCTCATGCGAGACCAGAAGCTATTCTTTTTCTTGGCGGGTGGTTTGTCATCAGCCGGTGGCGGTGGTTCGGGAGTTTTAATGTAATCGAGCATCTTTCTCTCACCCATGCCCCACAGGCTGGAAGCGATGAAATAGACACACAAACCCGACGGCATGCTGTAAAACATGAATCCCATGAAGATCATCATGTAGGTCATCATTTTCTGCTGCATCTTCGATTGATCGTCCGTTGCCGGCGGCATGAACATTTTCTGTTGAACCAGGAACAGGACGACCGTCAGGATGGGCAACAAGTTGAACTGGCCGCCGAGAAACCACAACTTAAACGGTAGCTCGAACAATGCGTCGGGGGCCGCCAAGTTGTTGACCCACAAGAATGGAGCCATCCGTAAGTCAACGGCGTTGTAGAGCGCTTGGTAGAGTCCGATGAAGATGGGCAACTGCAAGAACATCGGCAGACAACCCGAGAGTGGGTTGTAATTATGCTTCGCAAACAGGTCCATTTGAGCCTTAGCGATTTTCTCTTTGTCGTTTTCGTACTTCTTCTTGAGTTCAGCGATTTTCGGCTGCAATTCCTTCATCTTTTTCGCGCCGGCCGCCTGCTTGCGCGAAATCGGGAACATACAAGCGCGGACCAGAACGGTCAGCATGATGATTGCGATTCCGTACGGCAGCCCAATTCCATGAAAGAACTTAAGAACTCCGAGCATCGCCTTGCTGACAAATCCAAACCAGCCGTAATCGATCGAATCCGCGGCGCCGATGGGCTTCAAGAGTGGAATACGTTTCGGGCCGGCATAGAATGTATAGGCGTGGCTCACTTCGCCGCCGGCCGGAACTTTCATCAAGCTCGAGAAGATATCAAGGCTGATCTCGCTGCGTTCCGAATGTGCCTGGTTATTTGCGACAAGCCGCGGCCGGACAACCTTAACGTTGGGATGCTTAAGCTGATCACCCTCGGGGACAAACAATGCCGCGAAGTACTGAACATCAATTCCAATACACTGAAACGGCCGCACTTCGCCAGAACCGTCATCAAGATCTTGTTTCCATTCTTCTTTCAACTCGTCGTCCGCGACCGCTTCCGCAATTTCCGCCGACGTCATTGATTCGATCGTGACGCCATCTTCAACGACGTTCGAATCCTTCAGAAATCCAATCTTGATGTCGCTGAATTTGCGAGCGTACTCGACATTTTCCAGCGGCAAGCCGACCGGCCCTTGAGCGACGTAGCTGATCTTCTTTTCTTCATCACTCAGATTCTTGATCGAGATTTGAACCTTCAGTTGATAGCCGTACGAGTCCGTGTCTCGCTCGTGCGCACCCAACTCTTTTCGTTCCGGTCGCTTTGAATCAGGCTCTGTCGATTTTGCTCCCTGATTGATCCAGTCGCGAATGATTCTTTTTTCTTTCGCCGTTAACGATTTGCCTTTGGAAGGCATCTTTCCTGTTGCGACCATTTCCCACAACAAACTCGATTCCGCGTGAGCGACTCGAATCGCCGGTCCCGATTGTCCTCCATTGAGGATTGCCGCCCGACGGCTCAAGTCGAGCCCCGCGTCGGGTTGCTTTCCTGAATGGCATTCGAAGCACCGAGCCTTCAAAATCGGCAGAACGTCGGATTCAAAGACGGGAACCGGGTCAATGACATATCGTTTTGTGAGCTGAAAATTTCCGTCCGGCGAGGTCGCCGTGAAAGTGACTGATTTATTGATCTTGGGATTGTCGGGATCCGTCTCGACGGCAGCGACCTTCCACACATATTCCCGAAGCCCGGAACCCGGCTTGCCGAACTGGTCATCCAATTCGGGAAAGGAAGTCATGAATGTTGCGTAGCGGGTGTCATCATCGCCCAGCACGGGGCTGACAACATTCAATTGCTCTTCCGGTTTTTCGAGAACTCGATAGCGCGGGTCGTTTAGCAGCACTGTTGCAATTGCCGCGCCTTTTGAAGTTGCGACCGCCTCGATGAAATATCCCGACGACGGATCAGCCGAACCCAGCCTGATTTCTTTTTCAGGATGGATGGCCGCCGTCTTCGCCGCTTTTTCAGCGGGTTGATCATCCGGTTTGGCATCATTGCCGTCCGCCGCGACGATTTCGGTCTTCTTTTCGGGATCGCCGTCTTGCTGCTTCTTGTCGTCCCGGTCCTTGGCACCAGATTCTTCGCCCTTTGCTTCGTCGGCATCGGCGTCTTTTTCGCCGTCACCTTCCGCGGCATCGGCGTCGGCCTGTTGGTTTTTCGGGGCAGGTTTTGGAAATAACCCGGGAAACACCTTGGGACCGAAGGCAAACCAGCCCACCCAGATCCCTATTGAAAGGGTGAGAAACAGAAAGAAACGCTTTTGTTCCATTGTTACCGACCGTCCCGCAGGCGATCGCCCAAGAAATTGTCGAGTTCAGGAATGGCGTAGATCTTTTGAGCGGTCTTTTCGACATCGTAAGAAACGCGACGGAATTTCAGGACATCATCGTCAAGCAATACGTACGACGACTCGGGAACACCATTGCGAGGCTGTCCCACGGAACCGACGTTAATGAGATGCTTTTGGCCACCTAGCTTGAATTCGAAATTGATTTCCTCGGGCGAGAGGAAATTCAAGTCTTCGGTAAAAATGCCGGGAATGTGCGTATGTCCTTGGAAGCAGTTCTTGTCAACCAAGGCGAAGATACGTTCCATCTTTCGTTGGTTGTAGATGTCTTCTGGAAAGACGTACTCGTTCAATGGATTACGTGCCGAACCGTGAACGAACAAGTAATCAGTCTCGCGGCGCATGCGCGGCAATTCGCCGAGAAACTCCCAGCGTTTCTCGGTATCGGCGCCGTTACCGGTTTCCAATGTCTTGCGTGTCCAAAAGATAGCACGCTCCGCGCCCGCATTGAATCCTTCCGGATCAAACAGTGCGCCCTGATCGTGGTTTCCCAACAGACACATGTCGCACGTCATCGCCAGATCGATGCATTCACACGGATTCGGTCCGTAACCGACGATATCGCCCAGGCAGTAGATCTCACTGATGCCCAAGTCATTGATATCGGCCAACACCGATTCCAGAGCTTCCAGATTTCCGTGGATGTCGCTAATGAGTGCTTTCAACGAACTCAGGCTCCTTCGATTGTGTGCCAAAACCTGGCCCGCCGCGGATGGCGAAATCCGCAACTTTGTTGCTGGGAAAACCGTGAATCCGTGAATCCGTGATCTAATCGTAATGCAAGCGTCAGCGCAAACGCGCAAAAACGATATCTGATGTGACCACAGGCGACACAAGAGGCCAATATCCTCAACCGCCAGCGTGTGTCATCCTTGACCGTACGTGCCTTACTTACGTCATAAACGAAACAATCAGTGTAATTTAGGAATTGCGAGTCGGTCAAGCGAACGTGGGATAACTCGTGCAAATCGCCAAATCGGCCAGCGACCGTTGTTGAATTTTTACGAGAGCCACGATCGAGACCGATTCGAGACCATATTCTATTGGTAACAGATCGACTCATTTCCAAGTTGGCTTCGCGGTGATCCGTCCGTGGATCGTGGTTTTCGATTCGTATCAGGTGGAATGTCTGACAATTCAGTTTTTATGGAAAACAGGAATTGTTCAATAGTGTTCGGCACGGTTTGTGCATTCCAGCGTATTCCTTGTCTGTAGCGAGAAAATGTTGAGGATCATCGGAAAGACCGGCACGAGCTGGTCTGTAAATTGGCCATCTTACAACCAAGACGGAGCAGTTGGCAGTCTGGTTGAGAGATGCCACGTCCCCGGCGGAAACAGGTCGAAGAAAAAGACCTCACGGGTTTGAAGTACTTCGACAAGCTGGCGCCGCTGTTGTCGCGCTTACATGAAGTCGGGTGTGAACGCGACCTCGCCAAGAATCGTGATCTGCATTTCGACGAGTATTGCCTGCTGGTTTTGCTGTTTTTATTTAACCCCATCGTCTCGTCACTACGAGCGATTCAGCAGGCCAGCGAATTGAAGAAGGTTCAGAAGCGGCTGGGTTGTGGGCGAGTGTCGTTGGGATCGTTCTCGGAGTCCTCGCACGTGTTCGAACCGCAGCGGCTGCAGGAGATCATCGTCGAACTGGGAGCCCAGTTGGAACCCGTGGGGCGGGACGCCCGTCTGAAGCACGTGCGACAGACGTTGACGTTGGTGGACGGCACGTTGCTCAGTGCCCTTCCGAGAATGGCCGAGGCGGTGTGGCTCAAAGAGCAAACCGGCAGCGGATTGGTGAAGTGGCGGTTGCATACGCACTTTGAAGTCGACCGCCATGTTCCCACACGCATCGATGTGACGCGTGATGGCGGTGGCGAGAATGACGAACGCACCGTAATGGGCAAAGCCATTCAGACGGACCATTGCTACGTGATGGACCGCGGTTATGCCAAATTCAGCTTGTTCAACGCCATCGCGACAGCGAAGAGCAGCTACGTGTGCCGCATCCGGGACAACAGCGCCTTTGAGATCCTCGAAGAACGGCCGCTCTCCGACGCGGCCCGCGAGGCGCGGGTGCTTTCGGACAGCCTGGTCGAAATGGGACAATCTTCCAAGCCTGCGGACCGTCCCGACCATCGGATGCGCGTCGTGACGGTCGCCAGGAACCCCCACACGAAGAAGGGCAAATACAAGGGCGGTTCCACGGGCCCTGGCAGTGACGGCGTGTTACGCATCGCGACGAACCTGCTCGACGTTCCCGCCGAGATCATCGCTTTGATCTACGGGTATCGCTGGACCATCGAGATTTTCTTCAGAGTCTTCAAGCAAATGCTGGGCTGTCGGCACCTGCTGAGCCACCATCCGAAGGGGATTGAGATTCAGACATACTGCGCCATCATCGCGTGCCTGCTGATCAACCTCTGGACCGGCCGCAAGCCAACCAAACGCACGTACGAGATGATCTGCTATTACTTGATCGGCTTGGCCGATGAAGACGAACTGCTGGCGCACATCGCGAAGCTGAAAAAATCAGACAGTGAATAGTCCAGCGCGGCTGCGCGCCAAGCATCCGACGCCGTTCGCTGCTGCGCGGTCCCCAGCCGACTGTTGACTTTACCTGATTGCGCCTTCGAGTCTCGCTCGCAGAAGACGCCCCATCCTGCAACAATTACAATGATGACCTCCCAAGGCACAAACCGTGCCGAACACTATTG
>Ga0310122_10002613_pt1 | contig 11473 bp, 8 predicted proteins | sample CB6_Bottom_1051__FD_203503 | JGI IMG/M metagenome (GOLD analysis project Ga0310122, IMG submission 203503) | Marine microbial communities from Western Arctic Ocean, Canada - CB6_Bottom_1051 | ecosystem: Environmental > Aquatic > Marine > Oceanic | place: Canada: Western Arctic Ocean | collected...
ATGTCTTGAACTGCCCGGCTACCATGGGAACCGTGGCGTGGGGGTTGATGAGCCAGGGGTATCCCCATCTGGCGGCGCGGCGGATAGCAACATCGTTGTTGGCGGCCACCCAGATTGGCGGATAGGGTTTTTGCACCGGTTTGGTGGCTGGTTTGACCTTGGGGACATTGTAGTACTTGCCATGGAACTCCACTTCATCTTCCGTCCATAGGAGCTTCATCAGTTCCAGGGACTCGTTCATGCGTTCCACCCGCTCACTGCGGTCCACGCCGAAGGCCATGTACTCTTCGTCCCGGTAGCCTAGGCCGATTCCGAAGACGAAACGGCCACCGCAGATTGCGTCCATGGTGGCCACGCTCTCGGCTAGGTCAACCGGGTTGTGCAGTGGCAGCAGTACCACGGTAGCTGCCACCTGCATGTCCCCCGCCTCCGCAGCCATTCGTGCCAAGAGCGGGAGTGTGGCGCTCATCTGAAAAGGGGCGGACAAGTAATGCTGCCCGGCGCAAATCAAATCAAAGCCTGCGTCTCTAACCGCACGCACCAATTCGACGCTGTCTTGAATCTTTTGGGGCATGGACTCGTTGGCCGGATATTGGCCGTTGATAAAGTAGCCTATTTTCATTTGTGTTTAACCTCGGTGGTGTCTAACCTCTGTGTATAACCTAGATTTGGGTGCAGAATTCCGAACAGTTGATAGCCAGTGCTTGGGTTGTTTTCCGAATATTCGTGATGTCCTAGGTATGGCATTTTAATCCCGAACCAGTATTTCGACAATGGTGAAAATAGTCTTGCGGCTGAGTTAAGGAAGGGGTAAACTCCCAGCCTGATACCTCATCCATCCACGCCGCACATCAGTCTAAAGAGGAGACCCCGCATGAAAATTGCTCGATTTCGAACCGGTAGGAGGGTAGCTTATGGGGTGGTGCAGGGCGAAGAGGTGATCGAAATTCGAGGTAGCATTTATACCAGGTTCAGGATGACCGACACCAAGCATAGATTGGAGGACGTCAAGTTGTTGGCGCCAACCGAGCCCACAGAGATGTGGGGGCCGGGATTGAATTTCGCGGACCATCTGGAGTATGCGGCATCGGTATTCGAGAATGGCGATAAAGCGCCTCCACTGCCGGGGCATCCCGAGCCTTGGGTCAAAGCCCGGGGTTCGTTAACCGGCCACGAAGACCCGATTATATTGCCTAGGGATTCGTCGGGCGAAGTTCATTACGAGGGAGAGGCGGTGGCGGTCATTGGCAAGCAGTGCCGCCGTGTTACTCCCAGTGAAGCCCGCCGGTTCATCTTGGGATACACCTGCGGCAACGACGTCAGCGACCGCACCTGGCAGAACCAGGATTGGACCTTTTGGAGAGCCAAGGGCGCAGATACATTCGCGCCGGTAGGGCCTTGGATCGAAACAGATATCAATCCGCAGCAGTTGGAGCTCATCGTCCGCCTCAACGGCGAGGAAGTACAGAGGGCTTATACCAAGGACATGCTGTTTACATTTTCCGAAATTGTTAGCTACATCAGCCAGCAGGTGACGCTGCATCCCGGTGATTTGATCTTTTCGGGTACAACCGGCGTCACCAGGGCATTGAAGCCAGGTGACACGGTTGATATTGATATTCCGGGAATCGGCGTCTTGAGCAACCCGGTGGCAGAGGAGTTCGACGCGTCGGCGCTTTAGTTATCTATAGCGCATGAGGGAAAAACGTGATAAAAGGGCATCCTAGCTAAGCTGGACGCCCTTTTATCACTCTTGGGCTATACCTTCCGGCTGGAAGGCTAGTCCTGACTACTGCAGGAGTTTGTGGAACAACTTGTCGCTTCGGTGGGGACCTACCACCGCCAAGCGGAGATTTTCCTGGCAGAACAGGTTTTGGGCCACTCTGGCAACATCGGAAGTGGTGACGCCATCGATGCGTTCTACGGCCTGCTCGGGGGTCGCCACGTGGCCTTGAAGCAACTCTTGAGTTGCCAGCCAAGTTGCTACTGATCGGCTGTCCTCCAGCCTCAGAAGCAGTCTGCCCTTGGTATACTCCTTGGCTTTGTGGAGTTCCTCTTCCGGCGCTTCTATGTGCATGCCATGGAGTTCTTCTACAACGGCTTTAATGGCTGGGCGGGATTTCTTGGGTTCCACACCGCAATAGACAACCACCGAGCCGCAGTCGCGGAAGTGGTTAGTGGAACTGCTGATGTCGTAGGTCAGGCTTTGGCGTTCTCGCAGGTTCTGAAATAGGCGGCTGCTCATGCCGTCGCCCAACATCACGTTTAGCAGGGCCAAGTTGTAGCGGTCAGGGTCGTCCAGAGCCACCCCTGGCAGGGCTAGGCAAAGGTGGGTTTGGTCCGTGCGGCGCTGGTCCATGAGGACGGTGGGACCCTGGATGTCGACATTGACCGGTTCCCAGTCCAATGATTCGACGGGCTGCCAACCGTAGGTTGTCTCCTCCAGCATGTGAACGACTTCTTCGTGGGTAATATTCCCGGCAACTGCAATAACCGTGTTGGCCGGGTTGTACTGGCGGCGCATGTACTCCTGGATTTCTTCCTTGGTGATGGCTTCCACCGAATCAGCGGTGCCGCCAACGTCCCGGCCCATGGCTTGGTTGGGCCAGAGCGCCTCATCAATCAGCAGGTCTACTTTGTAGGTGGGATGGTCGTTGGTCATCCGCAATTCTTCCTGGATAACCTCACGCTCTTTCTCCAATTCCTCCGGATCCAAAAGCGGATTGATGAGCATGTCCAGCAGGACTGAGAAAGCGGTCTTGAAGTGGGGCTGGGCTACCTTGCACCAGAACGCGGTCATTTCCCGGTCGGTGCTGGCGTTCATCACCCCACCCACGCCCTCAATGGCTTCGCTGACTGCTTTGGCAGTGGGCCAATCCTTCGTGCCCTTGAAGGGAAGATGCTCAAGGAAATGGGACAAACCAGCTTTGTCCTCGGGCTCATATCTAGACCCGGCGCCCACGCAAATCACTATGGACACTGACCGGGTGTGGGGCATAGTTGACGTTAATACCCGCAGTTGGTTATCAAGGACTGACCTTTGGAACATTTTTAACTCTCTAATCTAAATGGGTAACTTTGGTCAAACACGTTTTCTGAGTCCAGGTACTGAAAAATGAACCTGGACTCAGCTAGATGGCCGGGTTTGGGAGAACTTTAGTCGGTGGAATACGGACTAGGTGCTCCAGGTTACATCGCCGGAAAGCTCGGACGGATGTTGCCGGGACGCGAATGCCTGGTATTCCCGGCGAGCGTCGCCGATGGTGGTGTCAGAGCCGTGGCCGGGGTAAACGGCGGTGTCGTCCGGCAGTGTCAACAGCTTGCTGGTAATGCTGCCGATGATTTGCTGTAGGGCTTCGGAGCTGCGGGTTTTCCCCGGCCCGCCGGGGAACAGAGTGTCTCCGGAGAACAGGTGTTTGCCCACCAGCAAGCAGACTGCGCCGTCGGTGTGGCCCGGAGTGGCCAGTACTTGCATTTCCCGGTTGCCGAACTTGATAACGTCTCCGTCATTCAGGTTCAATTCCGGTGGCCTGGGAAGAGCCGAGGCATCGTTGGTCCCGATTCCCACCGGCACGCCCACCCCACTGGTTATCTCATCAAAACCCAATAGGTGGTCTTGATGGTTGTGGGTGATGAGGATGTGGCCGATTTTCACGTCGCCGATTTCGTTCAACAGCTTTTCGGGTTCGGCGGGGGTGTCAATAATTATTCCTTCGTTGGTTTCGGGGCAAATCACGATGTAGCCGTTGTTGTCGTAGGGACCCATATTGATTTTGTTGATGCGGACTTCGCCTTCGAAGTGGACTGGCATAGTTTTCCTCTCGAATGTTGACTGATTGGCCCAGCTATTCTAGCAAAGGGAGAGGTTTATGACAAAATGAAAGTTCCGCCTAAATATAATGCGAGCGTACGGAGGATTATAGAGCCATGCTAAAGTAGTCGTGTGCGTCTAAACTATGAGTGATGAGCTGATATTCGACGTTGCCACAAGCCTAGGATTTAGTGTGCAACTATCGAGTATTCGCTGGCGATTGATAGTTACCTAGAAACATCCGGCAATGTTTGGAAGACAATGGGAAGTTGAATAATGATTACTTGAGCCGGTTGAGATTAGGCGGAGTCGAAGCGATTTTGACGTTTAATTGTTTTACCGACCAGTCGCACACAATCGCTGGATTTGCGTCGTAGTTAAGCACCAAGACGTAAATGGATTTGTGATTACTACCTATCCAACAGATACCGCTAAATAAGGTGAACCGATTTCGGTGAAGTGAAGGTCCTATATGACCAAGGAGCTGGCACTTTGACAGTGTGGTTTGGAAACCCTAATGCTGAAGATACCTGCGAGGAGACCGGGGACGGAATTGTCTTGATGAAAGATAAGGACGGGCAGGTCATCGGATTTGAGAGACTCCATTACCACTTGCCGCCCCAAGAGGTACTTGAAGTTGCGGTGGAAACCATTTAGGTCTTACAAACTTGGTACCCCGTCGCTCTCGTTCGAAACTCGCGTTCCTGCAAAAATGACCCGTTCAAATCGATAATTTCATTGTTGTGAGTTTGGCTTAACTATTTGTTGAACTATAGGGACGACTCATGGATCAGCCGCGACTTCTGGCTATGAGTCTGATTCTTCACGAGGCGTTCGTGATTGGGCAGACCGTCCATGGAAGTTCCATCCCAATTCTGGCGTTTTCAGCCGTTTAGCTGCCCCAATTATTAAGTCCCCTACGGGAACGGGCTCCGGTTCCGCTTTCTTTTCCGCTTGTTTGGGTTGAGATTTTTTCAAGGACGCTTTTAGGTAGTGCCCGGTGTGGGACTTGGTGTTCTTGGCCAAATCCTCGGGGGTGCCGACGGCTATTATTTTCCCACCCTTGTTTCCTGCTCCGGGGCCCAAGTCTATGATCCAATCGGCGTTCTTGATAACGTCCAAGTTGTGCTCAATCAACAACACGGTGTTGCCGCCGTCCACCAAGCGGTGCAGAACCCTGAGAAGGGCGGCGCAGTCTTCGAATGACAGGCCGGTGGTGGGCTCGTCCAACAGGTAGATGGTCTTGCCAGTGGCCCGTTTGGAGAGTTCCGTGGATAGTTTCACCCGCTGAGCCTCACCACCCGATAGCGTGGTGGCTGGTTGGCCCAAGCGTATGTAGCCGAGACCAACGTCGCGGAGGGTCTCCAACTTGGGCTTAATGCGAGGGAAGTTCAGGAAGAACTCCAGCGCTTGGTCCACGGTCATGTTAAGCACATCTGCGATACTCTGGCCCCGCAGCAGCACTTCCAATGCTTCACGGTTGTAACGGCGACCTTGGCAAATCTCGCAGGGCACCGTAACGTCGGGCAGGAACTGCATCTCAATCTGGTTGTAGCCCTCGCCTTGACAGGCTTCGCAACGTCCGCCTTTAACGTTGAAGGAAAAACGGCCAGCGGCATAGCCTCTGACTTTCGCTTCGGGCAAGCTGGCGAACAACTCCCGGATTGGGGTGAACGCCCCGGTGTAGGTTGCCGGGTTGCTTCGGGGAGTTCGCCCGATGGGAGATTGGTCGATGTTGACCACCTTGTCCACGTTTTCCACGCCCAGAAGGTCGTCATGTTCTCCGGGAAGTTCTCGGCCACGGTAGATGATTTGGGCCAGCCTCTTGAAGAGAATCTCATAGGTGAGGCTGCTCTTTCCGGAGCCGGAAACACCGGTGACGCAGATGAGTTCGCCAAGGGGGATTTCCACGTCAATGTTTTTCAGGTTGTTTTCTCTGGCCCCGATGATTTTCAGGAATTTTCCATTGCCCAGCCGCCTTTCGGCTGGCATTGGCACGATTTTACGCCCACTCAGGTATTGGCCGGTCAAAGAGCCCGGGGTATTCATGATGTCTTCGATGGTGCCCGTGGCGACAACGTGTCCACCATGCTCGCCGGCGCCCGGACCCATGTCGGTTATAAAGTCCGCCGCTCTCATCATGGCCTCGTCGTGCTCCACCACCACCACGGTGTTGCCCATCTCCCTCAGGCGAATCAGCGTGTCAATCAACCGGGAGTCGTCGTGGGGATGAAGACCGACGGTGGGCTCGTCGCAAACATAGAGCACACCGGTAAGGCCGGAGCCAATCTGCGTGGCAAGGCGGACCCTCTGGGCTTCGCCGCCGGAGAGCGTACGGGCGGTCCGGTCCATGGTCACATATTCCAATCCGATACCTTCCAGGAATCGCAGCCGGCCATCAATCTCTTTGAGTATCTGATTCCCGATGGTTTTCGCTCGCTCAGAGAGGGTTTCCCCCGTGTGCTTGCCGGGGGCGTCGGCGTCTATCTGACGCACCCATTCCAGGGCTTCGCCTATGTTCTTGCTGGTGACGTCCATGATGCCCAGGCCGCAGACAGTCACCGCCAGCGCCTCGGGCCGTAACCGCTTACCACCGCAAGCCTTGCAGGCGCGGGCGGCCATGTAGCGCTCGATCTCCTGCCGGGTGTGGTCGGATTCTGTTTCCCGATAGCGGCGCTGTAGGTTGGGAATTACCCCTTCGAAGGTGGTTTCCCAGCTATATTCTCTACCGTGGTGGGTCTTGTGGTGAATGGTCACCTTCTTGGACTTATTGCCATAAAGGACGATGTCAAGATGCTCTTCGCTGAGTTCGCTCACCGGCACTTTGGCCGAGAACCCATGGCTACGAGCCACCGCCTCCAATAAGCTCACGTACCAACTGCTGGAGGTGCCGCCCCGGGTCCATGGGGTAATGGCTCCCTCAGAGAGAGAAAGTTTCTTGTTGAACACCACCAGGTTCGGGTCGACTTCCAACTTGTAGCCCAGACCGGTGCACTCGGTGCAGGCTCCGTGAGGGCTGTTAAAACTGAAGGTACGAGGCTCGATCTCGGGAAGGCTGGTGCCGCACTTGGAGCAGGAAAACTGCTCGGAGAAAATCAGCTCCTCCCCTCCTTCCAAGTCAACCTGCATCACCCCTTCACCCTCTCGGAGGGAGGCTTCCACCGACTCAGCCACCCGGCTCATTTCGGTGTCTTCCCGGATAATCAGCCGGTCAACAACTATCTCGATGTAGTGCCATTTCTTCTTGTCCAGGTTCAGATCGCCCAGTTCGTCCAGCATGTGTATGGTGCCGTTGACGCGGACGCGGACGAAGCCGGACTTGCGGGCCGCCTCAAAAATGTCTTTGTGCTCGCCCTTTTTGCGGCGGACCTTGGGCGCCAGCAGCATGATGCGGCTATCGCCTGGAAGGGACATTACTGAATCGACGATTTGCTGTACTGTCTGCCTTTCCACGGGCCGACCGCATTTGGGGCAATGGGGCAAACCGACCCGGGCGAATAGCAGTCTTAAATAGTCGTAAATTTCGGTGACGGTACCTACAGTGGAACGGGGGTTGTGGGAAACGCCTTTCTGGTCGATGGAGATGGCCGGTGAAAGGCCCTCGATGTAGTCGACATCGGGCTTGTCCATGCGGCCCAAAAACTGGCGTGCGTAAGCTGAGAGGGACTCAACGTACCGGCGCTGTCCTTCAGCGTAAATCGTGTCGAAGGCCAACGAGCTTTTGCCTGAACCGGAGACGCCGGTGATTACCACCAGTTTGTCCCTGGGGATGGTCACGTCAATGTTCTTGAGGTTGTGTTCCCGAGCGCCCTTTACGAAAATAAAATCCTGGGGCATCACTTCCCATCCATTTTCACAAATTCGAGCTTCATTTTATCACTGCATGCGTTATTTGTGGGTGAGTAAATCCAATGTTAAATCCTTGACATAATCCACCACAATAATGTGCTATGGCGTGCTATTATGTGCTAAATCGACTTCAAATTCTTAATTAGGAGCTTGCCATGTCCACGGAATCTAACAATCCTGTCGAAGATTTGTTGGATGGAAACTTGGCCGAAGTACTCAAAGTTATTGGTAATGGTAAAAAGATTAAATACTTCGATATTCGCAGTAGGTCAGGACTTGTTGGCGAAGAATTAGACGGTAGCCTCGAAAAGCTTGAACAAATGGGGCGCATTAGGTCGGAGAGATTGCGAGACTCCGTGCAATATTGGAGAGTGACCCAGACTCCGCCCCAGAGTTGGTACACCGTGGATGAAGCAGCCCAATATTTGAGAGTCTCGAGACGGACTATATATCAATTGGTCAAAGACATGCAATTAGCGTCTTACAAGGTGGGCCGGGCAGGCCATAGAAGGTTCAAACAAGAAGACATTGACGCCGTTATGCGAAAAGAGCAAGACGTCCTTAAACCGGCTCTAAGGGAAGCGACTCTAACGGCGTCGGACGATCCAGTTCTAGCCGAGTTGTGGAATAACGACAGAGATGCTGAATACGACAAGTTATAGCCGGGGTGACGTGGTCTTGGTCAATTTTGTTTATTCAGACGAGACTGGGACCAAACGGCGCCCGGTGTTGTTGCTCAGCACTGAGGCGTACCACAACGGAAGACAAGAAGCGATAGTAGCCGCAATCACAAGCAACACTCGAAGAATCTTGACCGGCGACACATTGGTGTCCCAGTGGGAATCGGCAGGGTGCTATGCCCGTCTGTGGTCACCGGAGTTTTGCGGACCATCAAACAAGAGATGGTCGCTGGCAAGCTGGGAAGTCTTACCCCCGGCGACTTAGAAGTGGTGGAAAGAGAAGTGGGCAATAGCCTAGGATTGGTGAACTGACCGCATGCTACGAAAGCTGTTCCCTGCGCCTAAAGTGTTCATCGGCGTGGTGCACCTACCGCCATTACCTGGGTCGCCCAGGTGGGGCGGCGACATGGACGCCGTCTTGGCTCGCGCGGAAGAGGAAGCGAATACCCTGGAAGATGGCGGGGCCCACGGGATAATCGTGGAGAATTTTGGTGACGCCCCTTTTCGCACTGGCAGGCTGGATTCCGAGACGGTGTCGGCTATGACACTGGCCGTGGATAGAGTTAGGCGGGTCACCGATGTGCCCGTGGGAATCAACATGCTGCGCAACGACGCCGGGTCGGCCATGGCGGTTGCTGCCGTAACTGGGGCTGCGTTTATTCGGGTAAACGTCCACTACGGGGTCATTGCCGCCGACGAGGGCCTAATCGAGGGGGAGGCGTATCGAACGCTGCGGCAAAGGCAAGCCTTGGGTTTGGACGTGAAGATTCTGGCCGATGTTTTGGTGAAACATGCCGTGCCATTGGGGCCGACGGACTTGGGCCATATGGTGCGGGAAACCTTGCACCGTGGTTTGGCCGACGGGCTGATAATCAGCGGTCCGGCTACCGGCATGGCGACTGCGAGCGCAGACGTGGAAATTGCCAGAAAGGCGGACCCAGACGCATTCATATTAGTGGGCAGCGGTATCGACGAGGCCAACGCCGCCACAGTCTTGAACCAGGCTGATGGCGCCATTGTCGGCACCAGCCTGAAACGAGGAGGCTTGATAGCCAACCCTTTGGACCCGGCAAAGGTCAAGCGGATGGCGGAGCTTTTCGTGCGGTTGGGTTAGACTTACTCAGCGCCCAATTCGTGGGCCGCTTGGCCGATGACCCGGTCCATCACCGACAGGATTTCGTCTATCTCTCCAGGCGTGACACACAGGGGCGGAGCCACGTTCATGGCGTCTCCGCCGCGCAACAGGATTCCGTTGTCGGCAAATCCCTGAGTCAAACGGGCGCCTAGGTCAGCTTCGGCAGGGAAGTGCTCCTTTGTAGCCCGGTCTTTGACCAGTTCCACGCCACACAAGAGGCCCAATCCACGGACATCTCCAATGATTTTGTGCTTGTCTTTCAAGTCGTTCAGACCTTCCAGCAGACGGTCACCCATCACGGCGGCGTTGTCCGCCATGTGCTCATCTTCCAGGATTTGGATGTTTCTCAGGGCTGCCGCCGATGCTACGGGATGGCCTCCAAAGGTTATGACATGACGGAAGGCGGCTTTGGAACTGCCCACGAAAGCGTCGGATATGATTTTGCGGGTTATAGCGCCGCCCATGGGGATGTAGCCGCTGGTAATGCCCTTGGCCACGGTCATAATGTCGGGCGTAACGTTCCAGTGCTCGCAAGCAAACATCTTGCCGGTGCGCCCGAACCCGGTGATTACTTCGTCGGCGATGAGCAGGCAGCCGTACCGGTCGCACAGTTCCCGGAGTAATGGCCAATAGTTGGGACCAGGGACAGCGGCGCCCATGGGGCTGGAAATGGGTTCGGCTACCACGGCCGCGATGGTGCTGGGCCCTTGGAACAGGATGATGTCTTCGATGGCTTTAATGCATAGTTCGGCGCACTCTTCAGGGGTGGTTCCGCCGTACTCGCAGTGGTAGGGCAGCGGTTGTGGGGCGTGGAAGACCCCGGCTAGGAGGGGTTCGTAGTCCTCTTTGGGGAAATATTGGGACCCACCTAAAGCCAGTGTGCCGAATGTAGCGCCGTGGTAGGAGCCCTTCCGGCTGATAAATTTCGTCCGAGTGGGTTCCCCGGTTCTCTTGAAATAGGCCCGCGAAAGCTTCATGGCGGTTTCGTTAGCCTCCGAGCCTCCGCTGGTAAAGAAGCAGCGGGTGAGGTCTCCAGGAGTGATGCTGGCGACCTTTTCCGCCAGTTTAATCGTTGGCTCGCTGGTGGTGCCCATGGGCATGTAGGTCAATTTCAGCATCTGCGCGTAGGCGGCGTCGGCAATCTCGGTGCGGCCATAGCCCACGTTCTTCAACCACAAGCCGGACATGCCGTCGATGTAGGTGTTGCCCAAGGCGTCGGTCACCTTGCATCCTTTGCCCTCGACGAAAATCTGAGGCTCGCCCTTTTCGGCCATGTCGCTGGGCTCCCGCAGGTAGACCCACAGGTGCTCCAAGGCGGATTCTTGTAGCTCCGTAACCTCGGCTTGTGTCCGGGTTGCCATGGCATGCCTCCGTTGACAGTCGACTTTCAGCAATCAGTCGTCAGCTTATCCTAAACCGTATTTGGCATCAAGCGAAGGGTCACCTGCGGCGTTCGCCCTGAGCATTTCACCTCGGTTGAGGCGTCAAAGATAGTAGTATAAGCTGATAGCTGAACCCTGATATCTGAATGCAGTCTGCTGATAGATTCTGGAGAATGATTCAATGGCCACAACATCTATTGCCGCCAATCGTATCCGCGGCAAGGAAAGGGAAGAGCTAGCCCGAGAGCTGGAGAACCGGGTGTCCGGTGAGGTGCGCTTTGACGCCTACTCCCGGATGCTTTACAGCACCGACGCCAGCATCTACCAGATGGAGCCGGTGGGTGTGGTAATCCCCCGTAATGCCGAGGACGTTCGGGCGGTCATGGAAATTGCTAAGGAAAACGGCGTGCCGGTTCTGCCCAGGGCCGGAGGCACCAGTCTGGCCGGCCAGACCGTGAACCATGCTATCGTCATTGATTTCAGCAAGTATCTGAACCAGGTATTGGAGGTTAACCAGGAACAGCAGTGGGCACGTGTGCAACCGGGCATCGTCTTGGACCAGCTCAACAGAGAAGTGGCCATCCAGGGATTGATGTATGCGCCGGACCCCACAACC
>Ga0310122_10002614_pt1 | contig 11470 bp, 4 predicted proteins | sample CB6_Bottom_1051__FD_203503 | JGI IMG/M metagenome (GOLD analysis project Ga0310122, IMG submission 203503) | Marine microbial communities from Western Arctic Ocean, Canada - CB6_Bottom_1051 | ecosystem: Environmental > Aquatic > Marine > Oceanic | place: Canada: Western Arctic Ocean | collected...
TTCGACCAGGTCCATGTCCGGACCGTCATCCCTCATCGGCACGTTGATCATCTCGATCCCGAGGTCTTCGAGAATCGTGAAGTGCCGGTCGTAGCCGGGGACCGGGCACAGGAACCGCACGGCGCCACCGTCGCGCCAGGCGGGGCCCGGTTCGGCGGGCCCGTAGAGCCACGCGTTCAGCAGGTAGCAATACATCAGCGTCAAGCTGCTGTTCCCCCCGGCGATCACCTCGTCGGGGCGGACCCCGAGCAGCGCGGCCCCGAGCACCCGTGCCTCCGGCAGTCCGTCGACCCCGCCGTAGTTCCGGGTGTCGGTGCCGTCGGCGGTCAGGAACCCGCCCTCAACGGTGTCGAGCCCGTCCGAGAGCGCGAGCTGCGCCGGGTTGGGCTTGCCACGTGTGAGGTCGAGTGCGAGACCGGCGTCGCGAAAGCGCCGATGGGTCGCGTCGAGCTCGCGCTCCCGTGCGCGCAGCGCATCCTGAGGGAGACGGTCGAGTGTCACGCGGATGTTCCTCCCGGTGGTCGTTCGATGACGTCGTTGCGAGCGGCGGTTGGCGCGGCGCGTCTCGTCAGCGGCCCGTGCCTTCCGTCAGCGTCGTATAGCGATCAACCGGCACATCGGTCCACTCCTCGGCGCGCCCGCTTGGCCAGATGACACGCACCCGCGGTGGCTCCGTCGATTGACCGAGGCCCACGAGCACGCGTGGATCGTGCGCTGACGCGTAGCTCCCATCGGCCCTCGCGCGGCGCCAGAGCGTAGATCCATTCGCCTGGATGATAGACACGCGCGCGCCGATCATGTCCCGCGGTGTGTGCTCGCCCACGAGTCTCAAGCCCAGCCAGTGGTTGCGATTCCCGATGTTGTTGAGGAGCAGCCGGACGCGCCCGGCATCGTTGCCAACCAACACGTCCACATCGCCGTCATTGTCGATATCTCCGAACGCCGCGCCGCGACTCACCTCCGACAACTGGAAGACCGCGCCGCCGCGGTCGGTCACATCCTCGAATTGTCGGTTGCCGAGATTGCGGAGCAACAGGTTGCGCTGTTGCAACGGAAAGGGGTTGTCGGGCCCGAGCGCTTCGAGGTTCTGCGTGACGTGTCCATTGACAGCCAGAATGTCCAACCAGCCGTCATTATCGAAGTCGAACCAGGCTGCACCGAAACCGGTATACGGGAGGCTGGGAAGGCGGATGAGCGTGCGCACGCTCTGTTCTTCGAACAGCCCGGTGCCGTCGTTGACGTAGAGCGAGCTTCCCTGAGTGATCAGTTCGGTGATGAACAGGTCTTCATCACCATCGTTGTCAAAGTCGCCCGCGTCCACGCCCATGTCAGCTTTGGCTTCGCCGCCCGCGCCCAACGCCGTGCCCGACACCAGCGCCATGTTCACGAAGGTGCCGTCGTGCTGGTTGATCCATAACTGGTTTTCCTGCTGGTCGTTGGCGACGAAAATGTCGATCCACCTGTCGTTGTTGAAGTCGGCGGTCGCGACGCCGAGCGCGGGCCCGAACTCACGCGCCATGCCGGCTGCGGCGGTCACATCAACGAACGTGCCGTCCCCGCGGTTACGATACAACCGGTTCGGCTGCGCGCGATGGACCTCCGGAGGGCAATAGTCCGGCGGCCCCGACCGGTTGAAACACGGAATGTACGTCTCCAGGCTGAAACTCAGATAGGTCCCCACGAACAGATCGAGCCATCCGTCGCGGTCGAAATCCAGGAACGAGGCAGGGACGCCCCAGGCGGAGGGGTGGTCCGTGCCGGTGTGTATCGAGACGTCGCTAAATGTTCCGTCCCCGTTGTTCCGGAACATCTGGTTGCGTCCGAATCCTGTGAGGTAGAGGTCAACCCAGCCGTCGTTGTCGATGTCCCCGGTCGCCACGCCCATGCCATATCCGCGCGCCGTGATCCCACTCTCTTCGGTGACGTCCGTGAACTGCAACCGCGTCCCGTCTTGATGGCCTTCTACGTCGTTCCGGTACAGTCGGTCCGTCGGCGGCAACCCACTCGGGGGCGGGAGCAGGGCCGTGCCCGTCCCGATCAGCTGGCCCTGGACCAAGTAGACATCCAGGTCGCCGTCGTTGTCGTAGTCGAACATCGCGACGCCGGGCCCCATGATCTCAGGCTGATAGAATTTGCCGGACATGCCGTTGAAGTGGACGAAGTCGAGCCCCACCGCTTCGGCCCGTTCCGTGAACCACGCCTCTTCCGCAGTTCCTGTGGACGAGACGGATGCCTCGGCCGTGTCGCCCGCCGCCCGCGTCTCCTCGGCATCTGGCGCCCCTGGTCCGGACGTGCAGCCGCCCCCCCCGGCGCACAGGACCAGGAGGAGACGCGCAGTGGTTGCGCTGGAACGGAGGCACCGCGGTGTCACGCGCACCGCGCCATTATCCCATCGCGAAAATGCCCCATCAAGACAAGCGGGCCCGCCGCCTGCGGTACACTGTTCAAGGAAGCCTCGGGTGAGTCACTGGCTTCGGGGTAGCCCTTCGATGTTGGATTGGCTGTTCACCGGCCCGGTTCGCGGCGGTGCGCGGCGCTCGATCGCCTCCGCGGGTCGAGCAGCCGGTGGCAAGCGTGCCGTTGCATTCGACCGGCGATGCATCCCGCCTGGCGGCGTTGCGCCTCGGTCCAGTACTTCCGGTATTTTCCCTCGTCGCGCCTTGCCACGCAGGCGCCTCGCCGGTCTCGGTGCAACGCGGCACGCTTGCCACCGGCTCCTGGGCGTCGCGTTGGTCGTGGCAACGAGCCTCGCCCTTGCGGCCAGCGCCGAGCGGGCGGCTACGCAGCAGCGTGGAGCTCCGCCGGCTGCGGCCGACGCCGTCACATTCACCAAGGACATCGCACCCCTCCTCGTCGCGCACTGCGCCACATGTCACCGGCCCAGGGCCATCGCCCCGTTCAGCCTGTTGACCTATGACGATGCTCGGCCCTGGGCTCGCGCCATCAAGCAGGCGACCCGGACCCGGTCGATGCCGCCATGGAAGCCGGAGCCGGGCTATAGCGACGCGTTCGTCGGCGACCGGCGGTTGAGCGATGCCCAGATCGAGCTGATCGCCCGGTGGGTCGATGCGGGCGCGCCCGAAGGGGATCCGACCGACCGGCCGCCGCTTCCGGAGTGGCCCGAGGGTTGGCGTCTCGGCGAGCCGGACCTCGTCATCGACCTGTCCGAACCTTACATGCTTCGGGCCGATGGGGACGATGTGCTCCGCAAGTTCGCGATCCCGATCCCGATTCCGGACATGCGCTATGTGCAGGGCCTCGAGTTCGAGCCGGGGAACCGACGGGTCGTCCACCACGCCAATCTGCGGATCGATCGCACACCGGCGTCCCGCCAGCTTGACGCCGAAGACCCCGAACCCGGCTACGAAGGCGTCACAGCCTTCGACGCCAGGTATCCTGACGGCCATTTCCTCGGCTGGACGCCAGGGCAGGTGCGACCGCTGGCTGCCGACGGCATGGCCTGGCGTCTGCACCCAGGTTCCGACATGTTGCTCGAGTTGCACCTGATGCCGAGTGGGCAACCAGAGGTCGTGCGGTCTCGCATCGGGTTCTTCTTCACCGACGAGGCCCCGACGAAGCACCCGTTCACGGTCAGGCTGGGGAAGCAGAACCTCGACATTCCACCCGGCGTGCCCGACTACCTGAGCCGGGACCGGTATGTCCTGCCCGTTGACGTCGAGGTGTACGGCGTGCAGCCGCATGCGCACTACCTGGCCACGACAGTGCAGGGCTGGGCCACGCTCCCCGACGGGACGCGCCAGGGGCTCTCTATCACGGACTGGGACTTCGATTGGCAGGACTCGTATCGCTACAGAGAACCGTTCTTTCTGCCCAAGGGGACCGAGTTGACGATGGAGTTCACCTACGACAACTCTTTGGGTAACCCGCGCAACCCGCGTGCGTCCCCGGGGCGGGTCACATGGGGTCAGAAGTCGTGGAACGAGATGGGCGACCTGTGGGTCCAGGTGCTGCCGCGCAGCCCGGCCGACCTGGCGATCCTCGAACGCGACCGCGGGCCACGAGAGATGGCCGAGGACATCGTGGGGTTCGAGATGGTCCTCGACGCCGAGCCCGACCAGGTGATGGTGCACAACGATGTGGCGCTCCTCTATCTGCGGTTCGGGAGAGTCGCGGAGGCCGCGGCCCACTTTCGGGACACGGTTCGTCTGACGCCAGATTCCGCCGCCGCGCACTACAACCTGGGAACGACCCTGCTGCAGCTGGGCGATCTCGATGATGCCGTGACCCACTTCGAGCAGGCGCTCCGGCTGAATCCCGAGTATGCACAGGCGCACAGCAACCTCGGGGCGGCGCTGCGATCGCAGGGGAAGCTGGCGGAGGCCATACGCCACTTTCGACAGTCGCTCCTCGTCCGCTCAGATGATGGGGACGCACTCTACAACCTGGCGAGCGCGCTGACGGTGCAGGGCGAGCTCACCGAGGCGGCCACGCTCTACCGGCGGGCGCTCGAGGTACAGCCCGACGCGCCGGCGCCGTTTGCCGAGCTCGCGTGGATCCTGGCGACCGACCCGAACCCCGAGCTCGGTACCGCGCGGCAGGCTGTCAGCCTCGCCGAGCGGGCGGCGCAGCTCACGCGCCACCAAGACGCGAGCGTTCTCGACGCCCTCGCCGCAGCCTATGCCGCGGCGGGCCGTTTCCCCCAGGCGGTGACGACGGCTCGCGCCGCGCTCGCGCTGCTCCCGTCCAGCCAGAGCGAGCTCGCCGTCTCCATCCAGCAGCGGCTGGACCTGTATACCGACCGTCGTCCGTATCGGCGACCACGATGAAGACGTCTTCCGCAGACGCGCGCCGGCTCCGACAGCTTGGTCGCTTCGTCCCGTACGCCCTCGCCATCTTCCTCCTCAGTCTCGTTGTTCGACTGCTGCATCTGTGGCAGATTCGACCGGCTCCGTTTTTCGACCTGTTGATGGGAGATGCACAGAGCTATCACGCGTGGGCGCAACAGATCGCGGCCGGCGACGTCATCGGCAGCGAGGTCTTCTATCAGGCGCCGCTCTATCCCTATTTCCTCGGTCTGGTGTATGCGGTGCTCGGCGACGGGCCGATGGTCGTGCGGCTGTGTCAGGCTGTCGTCGGCTCGCTCTCGTGTGTCTTGCTGGCATTCGCCGGGTGGCGCCTGTTCTCGAAGCCGGTCGGGATCGTCGCCGGGGTGATGCTGGCCTGCTATGCGCCGGCCATCTTCTTCGACGGTCTCGTGCAGAAATCGGTCCTCGACGTCTTCTTGCTGTGTCTGCTGCTGGCGCTGTTGAGCCAGTTGATGGGGGAACCCGATCGCCGGTGGTCGTGGCTTGGCGTCGGACTGACCCTTGGCTGTCTGGTGCTGACCCGCGAGAACGCGATGGTGTTCGCGGGTGCCATCGGGCTCTGGCTGCTCTGGCACCAGCGACACCTCGCGACGCGGCGGTTTGTGCTGGTGGGGTTCCTGGCGGCTGGACTCGCGATTGTCCTGTTGCCGGTGGCCACCCGGAATCGGGTGGTCAGCGGTGAGTTCTATCTGACCACGTCGCAGTTCGGTCCGAACTTCTATATCGGCAACAACCAGAATGCCTCCGGTACCTACGAACCGTTGCGCGTCGGTCGCGGCGACCCCAGGTATGAGCGTCAGGACGCCACGGATCTTGCCGAGCAGGCGACCGGCCGACGGCTGACCCCGGGCGGGGTGTCCCGGTACTGGACGCGGCGCACGCTCGACTACATCTGGACACAGCCGGGGGACTGGCTGCAGCTCATGGGCCGCAAGCTCATGCTGGCGTGGAATGCGGCGGAAGTGGCCGATACCGAAGACCAGCTCAGCTACGCCGACTGGTCGTTCTTGCTGCGGGCCTCCGGCTCCGTGTGGCACTTTGGGGTGCTGGCCCCGCTGGCACTCTTCGGCGTCTGGGCCACGTGGCCGCGACGAGCCGACCTGACCCTGCTGTATCTGTTGCTGGCCGTCTACACGGTGGCGCTCGTCGCCTTTGCCGTGATGGCGCGATACCGCTATCCGTTGGTGCCCTTCTTGATGCTGTTCGCCTCGGCCGGTGTCGTGAACATCGGTCAGATCCTGCGGACGAGGCCACCCCAGCACCTGGCCTGGGCCGGCGCGGCGACCCTCGTCCTCGCGGTCGTCAGCAACTGGCCCATGTACTCGATGGCCGAGATGCGCGCCGTGACAGACAGCAATGTCGGCACGGAGCTGCAGGCACAAGGGGACGTCGACGACGCGATCGCGCTCTATCGCGACGTGCTGGCGCGCGACCCCGAGGATGCCGTCGCGTACAGCAATCTGGGTACCGCGCTTGCGGCAGCCGGCGAGCTGGACGACGCGATCGTGCAATATCGACGCGCGTTGGACCTCGTACCGAACGACGCTGACAGCCACTACAACCTGGCGAATGCGCTCAGCGTGCAGGGGAGGTTCGCCGATGCCGCCAGTTCGTTTCGAGCGGCGCTTCAGATCGATCCGGGTTTCGCCGACGCGCATGTCAATCTGGGGACCGCCCTGGCGGCGCTCGGACAACTCGATGACGCCGCCAGTCACTATCGACGGGGGGCCGAGCTCGCGCCGGATGCGGTCGAACCGTTGCGCAATCTTGGTCTGCTGGTTGCCGGACAGGGCGCGTTCGATGACGCGATCGCGCTGTTTCGGCAGGCCCTCGCGATCGACCCGGACTTCGCCGACGCGCACAGGAACCTCGGTGCCGCACTGCAGCGAACTGGAGCGGTCGATGACGCCCTCACGCACTTTCGTCGAGCGGCTGAGCTGTTGCCGGAGTCGGCCAGCGCACAGAACGATCTGGGTATGGCGCTCGCCGAACAAGAGGCGCTGGACGAGGCCGCCGCGCGCTTCCGCCGGGCGATCGAGATCGACGCGACGTTCGTCGACGCCTATAGCAATCTGGCGAGGGTGTTCAAGCTACGGGGCCAGCCGGTCGAGGCGATCGCGCAGTATCGCGCGATCCTGCAGATGTTCCCCCGTTCTCCGTCGGCTCACTACGACCTTGGGATCATGCTGGCCCAACAGAACGAGCTGGACGAGGCGATCGACCACTTTCAGCAGGCGATCGAGGAAGTCCCGGACTTCGCCGAGGCGCACGGCTACCTCGCGACGGCACTGCAGATGCAGGGCAACCTGGATGACGCGATCCGCCACTATCAGGAGGCGCTACGGATTGCGCCGGGGACCCCGGAGATGGAGCGTCGGTTACAAGCGGCGCTGGCCGAGCGTTAGTGGTCCTCACCGAGCTGTCTGGCGAAGCGTTGCATTTCCTTCGGTGATCTCGATGACCTGGTCGGCAGCAAGGTCGCTGAACTCCTGCCGGACCCCGCTGGGCCAGTCTATGGTGACCTGCTCCACGCGAGTAGCCGCACCGAGTCCGACCATGATCATCGGGTCGTTCATCGAGCCTAGGCCCGTGCCGGTAGCCACCGCACGGTAGTAGTTGCCCAACTCGGTCGTGACCTGAACACGCGCGCCGATGGCATCGGGGTTGCTCGTGGTCGCGATGAGTCGGAGCTTCACCCAGTGATGCGGGGTCCCGTTGTTACGATAGAAACTGTTAGGTTGGCGATCACCCGCCAGCGCTCCCCCGATTGGGGCAAAGAGGTCGAGATCTCCGTCGTTGTCGTAGTCTGAAAAGGTGGCGCCGTGGCCCTTGCCGAGATTGCCCACGCCGGCGCTCTCGGTGACGTCCAGGAACGTTCCCATGCCGGTGTTCCACAGCAGCTTGTTCGGCTCGTAGGTATCCATGGGCGGAGCGCCCGTGCCCAGATAGATGTCCAGATAGCCGTCGTTGTCCACATCGCCATACTGGGCGGCCATGGCCCCATAGGTACGTGCGAGGCCCGCCTGGGTGGTGACATCGGTGAAGGTTCCATCGCCGTTGTTGTGATAAAGCGCCAGGCGATTCCGTTCCTGGCTGGGGGTGCCACTGAGGGCGCTTTGCAGCACTTCCTCCATGTCGTCGGTCCAGCCGGTGACAAACAGATCGAGCCAGCCATCGTTGTCGTAGTCGAAGAAGAAGCCAACGAAGCCGTCGTGTGGGGCCTCGATTCCGACCTGCTTGGTGACGTCGGCGAACGTGCCGTCGCCGTTGTTACGATATAACGCATTCGGACCGTCGATGTTGATCACGAACAGGTCGAGCCAGCCGTCATTGTCGTAGTCCCCAAATGCGCAGCCGATCGAGCGGCCATGGTTGGCGACGCCGGCCTGCGAGGCGATGTCGACAAACGAGCCGTCGCCGCGATTGCGGTAGAGCACATTCGGCGCACCCTCGGCCGTCGGCGCGCCGTTGGTCACGTAGATGTCAACCCAGCCGTCGTTGTCCACGTCCCCCAGCGTGGCAAGGAAAATCCCTCCGTTGCTGACACCGGCCGCCTCGGCGACGTCGGTGAACGTGCCGTCGCCGTTGTTGCGGTAGAGGCTGTTCGCGCCCTCGCCCAGCCAGCCGTCACGGGTGACGAAAATGTCGAGATCGCCGTCCCGGTCATAGTCCAGGAACATAGAGGCCCACCCGCCGCGGGGGTCGACGAGACCCGCCTCTTCGGTCACCTCCGTGAACGTACCATCGCCGTCATTGCGATAGAGATGATGAGGTTCCAAGATGCTCACGGCAAACAGATCGGCGTCGCCATCGCCGTCGTAATCACCCCAGGCGCTGCCGCGCGCCCGGCTCAGGGCCGCCATACCGAGCTGCGGAGCCACGTCGGTAAACGTGACAGGTGAGGTTCCGACTCCGTGCGGTGGCAGGGTGATGCGATAGCGTTCCGGCAGGTCGCCGGGATAGCCCCCTTGCCTGGCGTAGGCGACGCGGAGATTCCAGCGGGCGACCAGGTCGCCCGGCTTTTGATCGATGATCTGCGTGTAGGTCTCGACGGCTTCGGTCAATTTCCCCTGACGCAGATACACCACAGCGAGCTCGCGGCGTGCCGGCAGCAGGTCGGGGAAAGATGCCACCACCGGCTCCAGGTCCTGCTCGGCAGCCGCAAACGCTCCCAGTCGCAGACGCGTCCGCCCGCGATGGATCAGGATAAGCGGATGGCCTGGTGCGGCCTCCAGGACCTTGCTGAAGTGGCCGATAGCCTCCTCGAGTCGACCCTCCTCGACACGCTGTATGCCGAGCTGAAGTTCCTCGAGCAGCTGCGGACCTTGGGGATGTCCTTGAAACAGGTCCGGTTCCTGAAGGGACGCGGCCGCCGGCCAGCCGGCAACGCTCAGCGTCAGGACGGCTGCGAGACAGCATCCAGTGAGGACCGATCGCGAAACGCCGGGTCGAGGACTACTGGTCATTGTAGGTCGAGCGGGTCAAGGGTGAGGGGTGTGGGTGTGGGGTCACCCTCCCGGATACGGTACGCCCGGTTCAGGCCCATGTCCGCGTAGACGTCGGTCTGCCCGGTGGCTGGCCACGTGATGACCAGCGTCCGGATGGCCGTGGCCCGGCCCAGCCCGATCTCCTGTTGCAGGCTCGATCCCCCGAAGGTCCCGCCGCTGCTGACGGTCGCATGGATATCCCGGTCGCCCGTGGGGGTGGCGACCCTCATCCTGATCCTGGCGCCGATCGCCGCCCGATTCGACGCTACACCCTGCAGCCTGAGCGTGATCCAGCTGTTCCCGTGGCCCGGATTCAAGTACAGGGCGTTCTGGAACGTGTCGCCCTCGTAGGCGCCGCCGACCACGTGATAGATGTCTTGGTCCCCATCGGCATCGATGTCGCCGAACGCCACACCGTGACCTTTTTGGAGGTGACCGAACCCACCCGATGCGGTCACGTCCTGGAAGAACTCCCCGTTGGCGTTTCGAAACATCCGGTTGGGTATTAGAACACGATAGTCGAAATCGCCGGTGCCCACGTAGAAGTCGAGGAAGCCGTCGTTGTCGAGGTCGCCGTAGTTCGACCCCATCGCCATCAAGATCGTGTCGACCCGTGCCGCCCGGGTGACGTCGGTGAACGTCCCGTCACCGTTGTTGCGATAGAGACGTGGCAACTGGCTCCGGTGTGGCCGTCCCAGGTGCTCCAAGACGATCTCGCCGAACGTCCCGCTGAATCCGGTGACGAACAGGTCGAGCCACCCGTCGTTGTCGTAATCGAAAAACCATGTCGGGAAGCTCACGGGCGGGCCTTCAACACGCGCGTCCGCCGCCACGTCCCGGAACCTCCAGGTGCCGGTCTCGGTCGGCCCCTCGTTGTGAAAGAGTTGATTCGGCTGCTGCGCGAGGTGGTGTGACACATACAGATCGAGCCGGCCGTCGTTGTCGTAATCGCCCCAGACCACACCCTTGACAAAGCCCACCACGGCCACGCCGGCGTCGGCGGCGACATCGGTGAACGTCCCATCGCCATTGTTGTGGAACAGCTGGCAGGGGTAGGTCTCATCCTGGACGGTCTCGTTTCCGATGAACAGATCGAGCCAGCCGTCGTTGTCGTAATCGCCCCACGCCGCCGTCTGCGTCGGGGACGGCGCCAGCAGGCCGGCTTCCTCGGTGACGTCGGCGAACGTGCCGTCGCCATTGTTCCGCAACAGGGAGTTCGGATGCCCCTCGTTCAGCCACCCGCCGCGCAAGACCAGCAGATCGAGGAATCCGTCGTTGTTGTAGTCGGCCTGCACGAGATTGAGACCACCGACGATGCCTTCCAGCCCGGCCGCCAGGGTCACGTCCGTAAAGGTGCCGTCACCGTTGTTGCGGACGGCACGGAGCTGATCCCGCAACCCGACGGACGATGCCATGATGTCGAGGTCTCCATCACCGTCGAAATCATCCATCACGCTGCCCCCGGCCCGCCCGATGATGTCGAGACCGAGCCGTGGGGCGACGTCGGGGAAGGGCTTGATGTCGTACGCCGACCGAAACGCCTCCGCGGGAATGCGCCATCGCTGCGGCACCTGGCTCGGATGCTCACCGAGGGTCATGTAGGCGATGTTCAGGAGCCACTGCGCGCTCAAGGCGCTCAGATCATCCGGCGGATTCGCCAGGATCTGCGTGTAGTGCTCGATGGCGCGCCGAGAGCCGTCCTGGTTCGGATGGATCGCCTCTCGGCTGATGGGCAGCGAGCATCGTTGGGTCGCCCACGCACGCACGCAGTTCTCTTGGGCATCGATCCGGAGGTAGGAAATCGCCAGGAACTCGCGGACTCCGTTCATGAACGTCGATGACATGACACCCGGGTTCGCCTGTACGTCTCGCAAGATGCCCTGAGCCTCCCTCGCGGCCTCGTGACTCGAGCCCGCGTTGAGGAGCCACGTGGCGAGTTGCGCCCGGTGGCCCAGCTGATCCGTGAGTGTTGGTCGGGGGGTCAGACCGCGGAGGGCCTGGACCTTGACCCAGCTCTCGTAGGGGTTGGCCAGCGCCGAGTCGCGGGCAATCGCCTCGAGACGTTCCGCCATCCGTTCGGTGCTGGGTGCGCGTGGAGACGACGGAGCCTGTCCCGCAGCCGGCGGCGCAGACGTGACGATGCCCCAGGCCACCAGA